>Ga0326726_10004811_pt1 | contig 12307 bp, 13 predicted proteins | sample MHFenrmetagenome_2_FD_207603 | JGI IMG/M metagenome (GOLD analysis project Ga0326726, IMG submission 207603) | Lab enriched peat soil microbial communities from Michigan Hollow, Ithaca, NY, United States - MHF15MN | ecosystem: Environmental > Terrestrial > Soil > Wetlands > Peat | place: USA...
ATGACAAGAAGCTATCGACGGGGATCGTAGCCACCGTGGGGACACTCGGCATCCTCATCCCGCCGAGTGTCACTCTGATTGTATTCGGTATCATTACGGAACTTTCTATTGGGAGGTTATTTCTGGCCGGGCTCATTCCGGGATTGATTATCGCCTTCTTTTTTATCGTCATCATCTACGGATGGTGTAAAATCAACCCCAAATTAGGTCCGAAGGGGGCAAAGTCCACCTGGAAAGAGAGATTCGCTTCCCTTCCGGAATTTCTCTTGGTGGTGGTGATCTTCCTGTTGATGATCGTTGGATTGATGAAGGGGCTTTTTACTCCTACAGAGGCGGGGAGCGTTGGGACCGGATTAGTTCTCCTGATGTCCATTCTAAGGAAGGACATCAACTTCAGAGGGTTCATCAAATCAGTAGGAGAATCTTTACGAACGGCTTGTATGGTTTTGATGCTCATTGCCGGTTCTACCATCCTGGGTCATTTTCTTGCGGTCACGAAACTCCCCATGATTGCGGCTGATTGGGTTACAGGACTTGCTTGGAATAGATACGTTATTATTATTCTTATCAGCTTCATCTATCAAACGGGGGGATCTTTTATTGACGATCTGGCCTTCATGATCCTTGCCACTCCGATTTTCTATCCGGTGATCATCAAACTGGGTTTTGACCCGATCTGGTTTGGGATGATCATTGCGATCACGGTGATGATAGGCGTTGTGATTCCGCCCGTGGCGATCAATGTTTTCGTGGTCAAAAATATCACCAAAGTGCCGTTTGGTGTGATTTACAAGGGAGTCTATCCCTTCCTGATCAGTCTTGTGGTTGCCGCAGCGCTGTTATTCTTCTTCCCGCAGATTGCCCTTTGGCTTCCCAATCTATTAATGCCGTTGAAGTAGGAAGGTTGTTCGTGAATGTAGATTGCGCCCTGAACCATGTTGTGTGAGAGGTTCAGGGCGCAATCTTTTACCTTCTACGTGGCTTCTCTTTAGTTTCCTTGGTCACCAGGGTAACGCATCAGAGGATACTGCATTTCGGAGGATACGGGGTATCTTTCTGCCCTTTGCTTGTGCTTCGGTCCCGAATAGAAGAACTGCCTCTCTAAAATATTTTTTCGCCCTAAATCTCTGAGGAATGATTCCTCGTTGTATTGATTTCTTTAAATTCGACTGGACCGTTAGAATCTGGCGAGCCATCTCTTTTGAGCCTCTCGGGAAAGAGAAAGGAGTGAGAATTTGATCGACAGCCCAGTGGATGGTCTGTCCTGCGTAGAGGTGTTTTTCTCTTTCTCCAAGAAAGCGGTGTTGAGGGGCAACCGCTCGAAGAAAAGGGGTTAGAAAAAGACCGAGAAGGAGACCTTCGGATACCTGTTTGCCTGCTTTGATTAGCTGGTCCGCGAGATCGAAGAGAGACAGAAAAAAGTTCTGATTTTCTTCCCGGTAAAGGGTGCGGTTTCCGAGGGCCCTCTCGAGATCGGGGAAAAGAGAAAAGAGAAGACCTGTTTGAAGCATCAGTTTAAGAGAGGGTTTTGCCACACCTTCCTTCAGCTCCCGGAGGAATTCATCCCGGAGTCGAGAGGGAGAACATTGTTTTATCTCTTCGCGGTGCCGGAGGATAGCCTGATAGGTCTGGTCTTCAATGGAGAATCGGGTCCGGGCAGCGTGACGGATGACCCGGATCATTCGGACAGGATCCTGCTCGAATCTTTCGTCTGGATCGCCGATGGTTCGGATGATTCGTCGTTCAAGGTCAGCCATGCCACCGACGTAGTCGATCATCGAGAAGTCCGCGATGTTGTAAAAAAGGCCGTTAATGGTGATGTCTCGTCTCAGGGCGTCCTCTCCTGGTGATCCAAAACTATCTGTACGGATAATGGTCCCTTCTTCCGTTTGAACCTCCTCAAATTCTGACCGACTCCGAAAGGTGGATACGTCGATAACCTTGCCGCCCTTAAAAAATATGTGAACCAATCTGAATCGGCGGCCGATGATCCTACTGTTTCTAAAGAGAGCATTGATCTCATGAGGATGGGCATTGGTGGCGACATCGAAATCTTTCGGGCTCTTTCCCAGGAGAAGATCCCGGACACTTCCTCCCACAAGATAAGATAGATATCCATGGCGATGGAGACGGTAGAGAACCTTTAGTGCCTCTTCATCGATCCTCCTTCTCGAAATCGGATGTTTCGCTCTTGGAATAAGAATGGGGATCATTTTTGCTCTTCGAAGTGAACTTGGATGGATGGCGGGTATTATAACAGAATTTGCTTGAATGTACGCGTCTTCTTTGAAAAACCTCCTCAACTGGCAATGACGGGTCTCACTTCAATCATTACAGTATCTTGAGCACCTTTTTAGATATAAATGGCGAGAGGTTTCTCGGTCCCATTGCTGAGCCTATCAAGTCTTCAGAGAGTGTGTATGAGTTAGGAAGTTGCTTAGGAGGAGAACCCTCTGGCATTAACCATTCGATAGAAGGTAGGCCAGACTATCCAGAGCCGTTGTAAAAAAGATATCCTTTAAAACATATCCTTTCGGAACTGTAACCTCTGTTGGCGTAAAATTGAGAATTCCCCTCACTTCTGCTTCAACTAACATATTGGCCACCTTCTGAGCTTCTGCCGGAGGGGTTGTGATCAGCCCGATTTCGATCTTCCTGTCTTTGGCTACTTCTCTAATCCTGTCGGCGTGAAGGACTTCGACGGGATGGCCCAACTTTTCTGAAACCATCCCGATTACTTTTTGTGGATCTACATCGAATGCCGCAACGATCTTATAGTTTTGTCTCAGAAAATCATTATAAGCCAAAAGAGAGGAACCTAAGTCCCCAATGCCGATCACTGCAATTCTCCATTCTTTGTTCAATCCCAAGATCTGTCTAATATCTGAGAGTAGGGCTTTGACATGGTAACCTAAGCCACGGGTCCCAAACTCACCAAAAAAATTCAAATCTTTTCTTAATTGATTAGGGTTTACCATGCATTTGGCAGCTAACTGGGCTGAGGAAATGACTTTCCCCTCCTTCTCTTCCAACTGCTCTAAGTATCGATAATATCTCGACAGTCTTCTAATGGCTGATTCAGATATTTTAGACTGTTTCAATTCTTGACTTTTGTGAGGCAGCTAAGCCAATTCTTCGTTAAGGCATGGCCGGCCGATTGTTTCTAACTCTATCTTTAGCGGCTCAAAGACTTTTAAGTTTTTCCGTGAGCAGTGGAACCACATCATATAAGTTGCCCACGATTCCATAGTCGGACATGGCGAAGATGGGAGCTTGATTGTCTTTATTGATGGCTACCGTAATCCGTGCATCCCGGATCCCCACGGTGTATTGAATCTGGCCGGAGATGCCGATAGAGATGACCAATCGAGGCCCGGTCTTTTTGCCCGAGAGTCCAACCAGCCGATCTTCTGAAAACCACTGGTAGTCGGTGCACAACGATTTGGTGCAGCCGATCTCTGCCCCTAAAGCTTTCGCCAGGTTCTCAATGACCTGCAAGTCTTCTTTTTTCTCAAGACCCCGACCGATGCAGACCAACACTTCCGCATCCTCGAGGTTCACTTTTTCACCGACCTTTTGTTGCCGCTCAATGATTCGGGTCCGAGGTGCCTTCAGGTCTAAGTTTATTTTGGCAATCTCTCCCTGTTTTGACTCTTTTGCCCCCAATTCAAATGTTTTTGGCATGACTGTGATCACTTGGAGAGGCGTCTTGATCATTTGCATGGCCACGGCATTTCCTCCCAGGGAATATCGGCTTATCGTGAGATTCCCATCTTTCAATTCTACTCCTGTGGCATCGGTGATGCAGCCTGCTCCAAATTTCTGAGCTACACGCGGCCCCAATTCCTTCCCCCTCTTCGTGGAAGGTAGAAGTAAGATTTTAACCTCGTTCTGTTTTCCAATCTGATAAAGGGCCTCGGCATAGGAATCGGTACTAAAATCCACCAAGGCTGGATTTTCCCCTAAATATACCTTTTGAGCGCCGTAGGCGAAGTATTCGTCAACTTTACCCTCTATCTTCTCGCCTAAGAGAGCAGCGCTTAGCTTCATATGTAACGCGGAGCTAAATTCTCTGCCTTTTGAAACCAGCTCGAAGGCAAGATCGTCCCTTTCGGAAAAAATCAACAGTTCGGCCATAATTACCTCCCAAGTACCCCTTCTTTCGTCAGTGCATTGACAAGGTTTTCGACGACATCTTTCAGGTCACCTTCAAAGACCACGTGCTTTCTTGCTTGCTCAGGAGCAAGGTTGCTGAGGACTTCTGTAACCGTCCCTTTTCCCCCGGCTTCGTCACTGGAAAGTCCAAGGTCTGCTGCCTTAAATTCTTTAACAGGCTTTCGCCCTGCCTTTAAAATATCTTTTAGTAGGGCCAATCGCGGCTGGTTGATCTCGTTAGCTACGGTCACCAGCACTGGCATTTCAGCTTCGACGACCTCAAAGCTCTCTTCCATGTTGCGCACGGCCCTGACTTTGTTTCCACTGATTTCTAACTTCCGGACATAGGTGATCTGTGGAAGATTGAGGAGCTCCGCCAGCCTCGGCCCGACCTGACCGGAGTAATTGTCCGTCGAACCCTCCCCACAGAGGATGAGATCGAATCCCCCGATTTTCTCAATGGCTTTGGCAAGCGTCTTGGCCGTGACGGCAGTATCGGAATTTGCGAAAAGAGGGTCCGTCAACAAAACCGCTTCATCAGCTCCAATGGCTAAGGCTCCTTTAATGCCCTCCTTCAGCTTAGCCCCGCCCATCGCCACCGCGATCACCTTTATGCCTTCAATCTTCTCCTTAATTCTCACCGCCTCTTCAAGGGCGTTCCTGTCCATCTCTCCGAAGATCAATGGTGCTCCATCAAGGATAGGCTTTCGGTCCTTAATCCTGATATATACGAGATCCGGAATCTGCTTTAAGCACACTACAATGTTCACGTTTTAACCTCCTTTCTCTTGATTACCACCAGCCCCAGCCATTTCAGATAGACCATAGTACTGCAAAGGAAATCCTCTCCTGAGGATTTCCTTTGCTTGAAGTATTAATGCCCTACCTGCGTCCCACGATAAGGTACTCCCTCGTCGCCAATGTAGTCACGGGCGATGATGATCTTTTGGACATGATACCCACCCTCTGCTCCAACCACATAGGACATTGCACCTCTTAAAGCCATCTCAAGAGGTGTGTCCTTGGTATAACCGAAGCCGCCGTGGTACATCATGGCATGTTTCGCGATATCCACAGCAAGCATCGGCGAATTGGCCTTGCAGATAGAGATCGTCCGGTTGATCTCCTCCTTGGTGAAGCTGGACCGATCCTGATAGAAGTTGTCGATCATCCAGGTCCCCTTCTGAAGCATCAGCTTCAGCATCTCCAACTTGGAATAGTCATCTGCGATCTCGAAGGAAATACCTTCAAAGCTCGACAGGGGCCGGCCGAAGATTATCCTCTGCTTGCTGTAGTCCCGGCCGATTTCCAGGCACTTCTCGGCACCTCCCAGGCAAGCAGCTGACACTAATACTCGGGCGGCATTGAAACCTTCCATGTTGATATAGAACCCTTTGCCTTCTTCACCAAGAATGTATTTTTTCGGAATCTCAACGTTTTTGTAAACGAAACCACCTGTGGAAAGGCCCATCCGTCCCATGTCTTTATAAACGGTATAGGAGGTCCCCGGAGCTTTGGCCGGAAAATAGGCAAACGTGGCTCCTTTATAACCTTTTGAAGGATCGGACTTAAAAAGGGTTAGATGACCTCCACCCCACTCATTGGACTCCCTGACACCGCTGATATAGGCCTTCTCACCGTTGACGATAAACTTGGTTTTTTCGCTCTTGGCCCAGGTCTTAATGTTGGCAAGGTCGGAGCCTCCGCCGGGCTCAGTCGTATTGATCCCCAAGAACCATTCGCCTTTTGCCACCTTAGGTAAGATTTCTTCCTTTGCCTCCTTGGTGCCGTACTGAGAAAGCATGAATGCCCATCCGATGCAGAGCAACGTGTAAACGGGCACTGACATGCTCAACTCGCCCCGAGCTATTTCATGAATCGTAATCATGGCATACTGCATCGTCTCTCCAGGCACAGCCATGCCGCCATACTCCTCTGGAATGGTCACTCCGAAGATCCCAAGATCAGCCATTTTCTTGACGAGTTCTTTTGGGATCCTCTCCCACTCTTCGTCAATTTTTCGTGCAACGGGTTCCAGCTCCGCTTTAGCAAATTCCCTAACCGTGTTTTTCCATAACTCCTGCTCCGTACTCAGTCTGAATTCCATAAAGTATCCCCCTTTCGCTTTGAAATATTCAGATTAACTGATTTCCCGCTCTGCTTTTCCAGCTGGATGCTTAGACCAAAAATGATCCCCATTAAATTTTGCGTTTTAACAAAATTCATTAACCGATGAAATCAATACTCACCTCCTTTTGATTATTTAATTAAAGCAAGGTCAAATTATGAAATGAATGGTCAGTTCGGTTAGCAACGAAGGACAAAGGTCTCCTGGCCGAGAGAAGGTATTATGAAAGAGAAATGGTAAAGTAATCCAGAGAAATAATGGAAACAGTGAGGTCCGTTTAAGAGGCCACCTGGTACGAATGCTTTTAGTTGATTCTCATGAGCGGTTGACAAAAATTCCTGATCAAAAGTTTCAAGGTTTAGATTGGGGGAGAGAAAATCGGCTGCCGCCAGAGTATAGTAACAGAAGTAAGCTGAAGTGATAAGGATAGATAATGAGATTGCAACCGCTATAATAATTCTAACCCCTTTGAATTTGCTCTTCACGTCAAGTCACATTAGATTATGTATACAGTGTACAAGCTCAGTTTATTGTAATTTTTTTCACATGTCAACATAAAAAATTTATGTGGTAGTATAAAATAAAATCAATAGTAATTTCATATAGTTTCACTCTATTTTCTTCCCATTTATTTTTTTTTGGCTTGTTCCTGATTTGTAGAAATCACGCTCTTGACCTGGTTTTTCCGATGAAAGGGACAGACGAGCTTATTTATGAAATAGGGGCAATTTCGGCATTTAGAATCATTCTCGTAACCTTCTTCGTTCGAAATAGTTCCTTTTCTCATGATCACATTCCTTTGAGAAAGACAAGAGTCACTCAATAATCCGAATCGCTCCAGGTGTGCAAACGTTAACACATTCAGGTTTGCCACCGCAAAGGTCACAATGAAATGCCTTCCCTCCTAAAACAGAAAGCGCATGAAAAGGACAGTGTTCTGCGCTGGTCTTTTTCCAAAGAAATTTCTTCCTCTCGCGAGCCTCCACTCCTCTTCGGTCGTCGAGGCACGTCATCTCCTTGCACTGGCGACAAAGGATCGGAGTATTCAGACTCGTGTCCAAGTCATCTTTATTAGACCGGCTCCAAAGATGAGCCGGTTTTTAGGAGAAAAAGGATCTAAGGCGGACTCGTAGATTCTGGAGAGGAAATACATGTTTATTCCCCTCCCTCCAAGAAGTTTCTCTCTAACATCTACAGGAACCGGGGCAATCTCCACCGAATTCTTACTCAGATCGATAAACGCAATCTTTCTCTTAAGGACCATTTTTGGAATTATAACAGAATCGATTCAAAAAGGCCCCTCACGTACGCTCCCTCATAGGGGAAAGAAGTTCGCGTGAAATTCGACAAGTCGTTCGCCTCGAGGCTCACGAACATTTGAGGTGATAAAGGATTTTCTTGACAAACAACTGGAACCGTAAAAGAATGGTGAATATAAGGTTCGATGTCTCGGAAGAATTTTACGGTGGGGGTAGAAATGAAAATAACGGAAGTAAGAGCGAAGGCAAAGGCCTTGGGGTTGAAAAACACCTTTGGATTATCGAAGGCGGAACTGATTCGGAGAATTCAGAAGGCTGAAGGGAATTTTGATTGTTTCGGAACGGCGAGAGACTATTGCGATCAATTCCGATGCTGCTTCCGGGACGATTGCTTCAGGTTCGTTAAGGATTAACCTCAAGGGTGTTAAAAATCGAATACCTTCACGGTTCTGAGAAATAAAATCAAAGAAAGGCGGTTCGTTATGGCAAAACAAATCCAATGGGAGACCTCTCTCACCACAGCCAAGACAAAGGCGAAGAAGGAGAAAAAACTGATCTTGATGGACTTTTACAATAACCTCTGAATTGGGTGTCAACAGCTGGCAGCTGTTACCTACCCCGATCCCAACGTCTGCTTCACCGTGGAAAAGGAATTCATTCCCATTCAGGTTGATTTCAATAAGAACAAGGCCTTGGTTAAGCGATTTGGTGTCAAATGGACCCCCACCATCATTATCTTCGACGCTGATGGCGATGAACACCACCGGTTTATCGGATTCTTGCCGCCGGAGGATTTCATCGCCCAGCTCATTCTTGGCAAGGGCAAGGCGGAATTCGACCAGGATCACTTTGAGCAAGCCATCCAGTGTTTTCAGGAGATCCTGGTTCGCTTTCCCAAGGCAGATGCCGCCCCTGAGGCCCAGTACTTTCTCGGTGTTGCAAGATATAAGGGGAGCCATGATCCAAAGGAGTTAAAGTTGGGATTTGAAGCCCTTCAAAGGGATTATCCCAATAGCGAGTGGACGAAGAAGGCACAGGTCTATGCGTTAATCTCCTAAGGACATCAAATAAGATGAGAAAGGAGAATCGATATGAGAAGAAGAAAGATGATGTTGCTTCTTACCGCAATGGTCATTTTGGCATGGATCATGATCCCTCAGGCCTACGGACAGGAAAAAGCAAAGGAAGGCACCAGCCTTACCATTGCCCGGTTAGTTGTTGGAACAGGAGTGGAAAATAGCGAGCCGGTGGGTGCGGCTGAGGCATTTCCCGCCTCAACGGAAAAGGTCTACTGCTTTTTGGAGGCAACCAATATCGCTAAGGATACAGAGGTTTCGTTTGTCTGGGGCTACGGGGGAAAAGAGATGCTAAAAACGACCCTTGCTCTCAAAGAAGGCCCAAAATGGAGAACCTATGCGAATAAAAACTTGAGGGGTTTAAAAGGAGACTGGAAAGTAGAGATTAAAGACTCGGAAGGAAAGGTCCTCAAAGATATTAAATTTAAGGTAGAATAAATTTCCAGCCTGGTTAAGGGGAGATGCGATTTTAATCCATCTCCCGTTAACTTGTGCTTGGAAGATAGTATGCTTCCGACAGAAATCGATTTGTTCTCCATCCTTAATTACGGCCGATAAATTACCCACGTCATAAACCACTTCTCAAAATTATTGATGTATTCAAGAAAATAATTCCTTCAAAAAGATAATGCAGAGGTGACCCCATGGCAGCGGGAAGCAGTGCTGATCAAGACGATTTGGCTTCGTTTCTTCTTTCTCTTAATGTCCTCCAGTGCGTGTAACAGCGCCTCGGGTTGAAATCCGCCAACTCCGCGTGTGAGTTGGTGGCTGCGGATCACTCTTGATTCAAAAGCCCCTTGCATGTCGTTTAAGATTTGATAAAGAGGGTTCAAACGCTTCTTCTTTGTAGTGAAGCAATATTGAGCAGGCTCCGGGCAGTCTTCAGGGCAGAGAAAATCGGCAAAACTGGTATAGAGATCGCTCGTTTTGCCCAATACGGGGTTCGGCAATCCGGAAAGGGGAGGGAGCTTCCTTCTTTTCGCGCGCGAAGAGTTTAGTTGAGATAGAATGAATTCAAAAGCAAGGTGGAATGGGACGGCCGGGATTATGTAGTTGACTTCGCGGCCTTCTGATAAAAATTGGTTCAGATAGGATATGCCATCGCAGACTACAGTTTGGATTGGAAGCCGAGAAACTCTTTGGAGTGCCTTTCTACTCTTATCAACAACAATAATCTTTGAATTAGAATCTCTTTGGAAGAGTTTCTTGGCCGCCCGGCTCCCAAAATGGCCGCATCCGATAATGAGATAGCCATCCATGGTTTCCCGTCATGCAAATGATTTAGTGGCCTTTTGGGAGTTCACAGAGTTCGATGAGAACCCCGCTGGAGGACTTTGGATGAACGAAAGCGACTTTCGTGTTGTGAGCACCGGGTCTGGGCTTCTGGTCGATCAGTGTGGCTCCTTTTTCAAGATAAGCTTTTACCTCTGCTTCCACATCCTCTACCTCAAAACAGATGTGGTGGATTCCCGAGCCTTTAGTCTCCAAAAATTTTACAAGAGGAGAGTCCGGCTCCGCGGGTTGGACCAATTCAATATTGGACTCTCCAATCTTAAAAAATCCAACCCTCGTCTTTTGAGCGGTGACGATCTCAACGCCTGTTAGGTTAAGACCCAAGACGTTCTGGTAGAACTTCGCTGCATCCTCAATATTATTCACGGCAATGGCGATGTGATTGATTTTCTTTAGCATGGCTTCTCCTTTCCCCTTACCCCATACCCTCTCCCCTCGGGGGAGAGGGTATGGGTGAGGGGATTATTTCATGCAGTCTTCACATTTTCTTTGATGTACTTGATGATGTCCTCGGTAGAAGCACCGGGTTGAAAAATCTCCCGGATCCCTGCTTTTTTCAGACCTGGAATATCATCCACAGGGACGATACCTCCTCCAAAGACGAGAATGTCTTCCGCCTTTTTCTCTTTGAGAGTCTGAACAACTTTCGGAAAAAGATTGTTATGGGCACCGGAGAGGCTGGAAAGGCCTACGATATCAACATCTTCCTGGATGGCCGCATTGGCAATCTGCTCAGGAGTTTGCCGTATTCCGGTGTAGATCACTTCCATTCCGGCGTCTCTTAAGGCTCGTGCAATCACCTTTGCACCCCTGTCGTGACCATCCAATCCAGGCTTCGCAATGAGGACTCGAATCTTTCGGGCCATTTTCTCCTCCGTCGAAAGTTCGGAGTAGTGAGTTCGTAGTCCGGAGTTTCTGATTTTTACTCTCCGAACTCCCAACTCCGAACTCTGAACTGTTCTATCGTTCTCTATATTCCCCAAACACCTCTCTTAACGTGTCCGAGATCTCACCCAGGGTGGCATAAGCTTTGACCGCATCCAAAATAGGAGGTACCACATTATCCGTCCCCTGGGCAGCTTTCTTGAGAACAGCCAAGGCTTCCTTCACTTTTTTCGTGTCTCTTTCTCTTTTGACCCTTGCCAATTTTTCTTTCTGATATTGTTCCACCTCAGGCTTGATACGAAGGATATTCCTGAGAGGTTCCTCTTCCATCTGAAACTGGTTCAATCCGACAATGATCCGCTTCTTGTTCTCGATCTCCTTCTGGTATTGATAAGCACTCTCACCAATTTCTCCTTGAATATAACCTGATTCGATGGCTTTGATGGCCCCGCCCATGGCTTCGATCTTTTCGATATATTCGACGGACTTTTTTTCTATTTCATCCGTAAGGGACTCGACGGCATAAGCGCCTCCAAAAGGATCGATCACATCGGCGACGCCGCTTTCATAAGCAATGAGTTGCTGTGTTCTTAGGGCGAGCCTGACAGAATCTTCTGTGGGCAGGGCATAGGCCTCGTCCCTCGAATTGGTGTGCAGCGACTGGGTCCCTCCCAATACCGCGGCCAAAGCTTGAAAGGCAACTCTCACCACATTGTTATCGGGTTGTTGAGCGGTGAGGGAACAGCCAGCAGTTTGCGTATGAAATCTCAGCATGCAAGACTCGTCCCTTTTCGCTTTAAAGCGCTCCTTCATAATTCTTGCCCAGAGTTTTCGAGCTGCCCTGAACTTGGCAATCTCTTCGATGAAGGTATTGTGGCAGCAGAAAAAGAAAGCGAGTCTGGAGGCAAAGGAATCCACGTCAAGACCTGCCTGGATCGCAGCCTCCACATAGGCGATGCCATCGGCCAGAGTAAAGGCCACTTCCTGAACGGCCGTGCAGCCTGCTTCACGCATGTGATAGCCACTGATACTGATCGTATTCCATCGAGGGACACGATCTTTGCAAAAGGCAAAAATATCAGTAACGATGCGCATCGATTCGAGAGGGGGATAGATATAGGTTCCCCTTGCCGCATATTCTTTCAAAACGTCGTTCTGTATCGTTCCCTGAAGGATTTCACTTTTTACACCCTGTTTTTCCGCGACCGCGATATACATCGTCAGAAGGATGGCCGCCGTGGAGTTGATTGTCATGGAGGTGGAGACCTTATCCAGAGGGATGCCGTCAAAGAGGATCTCTATATCTTTTAATGTATCGATCGCCACACCAACCTTTCCAACTTCACCTTCGGATAAAGGATGGTCGGAATCATAGCCAATCTGTGTCGGGAGGTCGAAGGCAACGCTCAGACCGGTTTGTCCGTGTTCCAGGAGGTATTTATATCGTTTATTTGTCTCTTCGGGTGTAGCAAATCCTGCATACTGGCGCATTGTCCAGAGTCGACCCCGGT
>Ga0326726_10004812_pt1 | contig 12302 bp, 10 predicted proteins | sample MHFenrmetagenome_2_FD_207603 | JGI IMG/M metagenome (GOLD analysis project Ga0326726, IMG submission 207603) | Lab enriched peat soil microbial communities from Michigan Hollow, Ithaca, NY, United States - MHF15MN | ecosystem: Environmental > Terrestrial > Soil > Wetlands > Peat | place: USA...
GGCCAGCTTGAAGGAGGCGTAGCGCTCGATCTCGGCGGAGAGCGCGACCGACTTCACGTTCACCTCGTCGGCGATCAGGGCGGCGAAGGGGCGCAGGCCGTCGACCTCCGCGCCGGCGACGATCAGCTCGCGCAGCGGCTGGCGCACGCGCACGTCGTGCGCGCGGCGCAGCGCGAGCGCCGCGGAGCAGACCTCGCGCGCGCGATCCATCGCGCGCACCAGCTCGGGCTCGGCCGGGAGGGCGGCGGAGTCGGGCCAGTCACACAAGTGGACGCTCTCCTCGCGAGTGAGTCCCCGGTACACCTCTTCCGCGAGCAGCGGTAGGAGCGGACTCACCGCGCGCAGCGCCAGCACGAGCACCGTGTAGAGCGTGTCGTAGGCGTCGCGCTTGTCCGCGCTCCCGTCTTCGGCCCAGAAGCGGTCGCGGCTGCGCCGGATGTACCAGTTGTTCAGCGCGTCGATGAAGCCCTCGACCTCCGCGCACGCGCCGGGAATGTCGTAGGCCTCGAGTGACCGCTCCAGGCCGCGCACCAGGTCGCCCGTCTTGGCGAGCGCGTAGCGATCGAGCACGCCGGTCGCGTCGCTGCGCAGCTGCGCGCGCACGCCGTCGGCGTTCGCGTACAGACAGAAGAAGTAGTAGGCGTTCCAGATCGGGCGCAGCACGAGCCGGACGATCTCGCGAATCACGTGTCCTTCGCGGTCGATCTGGAGATCCGCGCCGCGCAGGATCGGAGAGCTGCACAGGAACCAGCGCAGCGCGTCGGCGCCGTAGGTCGAGAACACCTCTTCCGGGCTCGGGTAGTTGCGCATGCGCTTCGAGAGCTTCTGGCCGTTCTCGTCCAACACCACGCCGTGACAGATGCAGTTCTCGAAGGGCGGGCGGTCGAAGAGCGCCGTCGCGAGCACGTGCATGGTGTAGAACCAGCCGCGCGTCTGCGCGACGTACTCGGTGATGAAGTCGGCGGGGAAGTGATTCTCGAAGCGCTCGCGGTTCTCGAACGGGTAGTGGAGCTGCGCGAACGGCATCGAGCCCGACTCGAACCAGCAGTCGAGCACGTCGGTCACGCGCCGCATCTGTGACTTGCCCGTCGGGTCGTCGGGGTTCGGGCGCACGAGCTCGTCGATCGCGGGGCGGTGCAGGTCCGCGGGCCGGACGCCGAAGTCGCGCTCGAGCTCTTCGAGCGAGCCATACACGTCGATGCGCGGGTAGTTGGGGTCGTCGGAGCGCCACACAGGGATCGGCGAGCCCCAGAAGCGATTGCGGCTGATCGACCAATCGCGCGCGCCCTCGAGCCACTTGCCGAACAGCCCGTCGCGGATGTGTGTCGGCACCCAGCGGATGCGCTGGTTCAGCTCGACCATGCGCTCGCGGAAGTCGCTGACTTTGACGAACCACGAGCTCATCGCGCGGTAGATGAGCGGCGTGTCGGTGCGCCAGCAGTGCGGATAGTTGTGGACGATCGTTTCCTGGCGCACGAGCGCGCCGCGCTCCTTCAGGTCGCGGATGATCGGGCGATTCGCGTCGAACACGAGCTCGCCCCGCCACGGCGGGACTTCGGACGTGAAGCGCCCCGACTCGTCGACGGGCACGAGCACGGGGATGCCCGCAGCGACACACAGCGCCATGTCGTCCTCGCCGAAGCCGGGTGCCATGTGCACGACGCCCGTGCCCTCGGCGGTGTCGATGAACGCCGCGTCGAGCACGCGGAATGCGTTCGCCGTACCCGCGAAGAACGGATACAGCGGCTCGTAGGTGCGCCCGACCAGCTCGCTGCCGCGCAGCGACCCGACGCGCGTCGCGCCGGCGAGCTCCTCCGCGAATTTCTCGACGGTCGCGGCGCCGAGCGCGATGCGGCGGCCGTCCTTCTCGAACAGCGCGTACTCGATGTCCTCGCCGACGGCGAGCGCCAGGTTCGACGGAAGCGTCCACGGCGTCGTCGTCCACACCCAGAGCTCGAGCGGTGACTTCTCGCCGGTCGCGCGCTTCAGCACGAAGCGCACGGTGATCGCCGGGTCCTGCCGCTCGCGGTACGAGTTGTCGAGGCGTGTCTCGAAGTTCGACACGGGCGTCTGCGCGGCCCAGGAGTAGGGCATCACGCGGAAGCCCTCGTACACCAACCCGCGCTCGTAGAGCTGCTTGAACGCCCACATCACGCTCTCCATGTAGGAGAGGTCCATGGTCTTGTAGGCGCTCTTGAAGTCGACCCAGCGCGCCTGGCGACTCACGATCTCCTGCCACGCCTCGGTGTAGCGCAACACCGAAGTGCGGCAGTAGTCGTTGAACCGCTCGATGCCGTACTCCGTGATCTTCACGCGGCCCGAGATGCCGAGGTCCTTCTCCGCCTCCATCTCCGCCGGCAGCCCGTGACAGTCCCAGCCGAAGCGCCGCTCGACGCGCCGGCCGCGCAGCGTCTGATAGCGCGGCACGATGTCCTTCACGTAGCCGGTGAGCAGATGGCCGTAGTGGGGCAGGCCGTTCGCGAACGGCGGGCCGTCGTAGAAGACGTACTCGTTCGCGCCCTTGTGACCGGCGGGGCGCTGGTCGACGGAGCGCTCGAAGATCCGGTTCGCGCGCCAGTACGCGAGTACGCGCTCCTCGATCGCGGGGAAGCTCGGCTGGGCCTCGACCTCGGGGTAGAACTTGTCCGTCGCGCGCGCGCTCATCGGCGGCACATGCTATCGGCCCGGCGACGCGCGCGCCGCAGCCGCGCGGCGCTCGGTTGGAAAACCGACTAGTCGGTCGGTAGTCTGTGCGCATGGCGCGCGGGGCGGTTCGCAGTCGGCGGCCGGGCAAGTCGATGCGCCGCCGCGCGCCCGAGGCCTCGCGCGACGCGATCCTCGACGCGGCCCTGCGCTGCTTCGCCAAACGCGGCTACCACGAGACCTCGGTCGACGACATCGCGACAGCCGCGCGGCTCTCCAAAGGCGCCATCTACTGGCACTTCGCGGGCAAGCGGGAGCTGTTCCTCGCGCTCATGGACCGCGCCCTGGGCTACCAGGCGGCGCTCGCCCAGGCCGTCGCCGACGCGCCCGACTGGCGCTCCGCGCTGCGCGAGCTGTTCACGCGCGCCCCCGAGTATGTCGAGCGCGAGCTGCCGCTCGTGAAGCTCTCGCTCCAGCACGTGTTGCAGGACGGGATCGACGAGGGCGTGCGCGCGCGCTCCGAGCAGAAGCAAGAGCGCTGGAACGCGATCGTCGAGCGCCAGCTCGCGCGCGGCGTCCAGGACGGCACCCTGCGCGCCGTCGCGCCCGAGGACGTGACCCTCGCGATCGGCGCCGCGATCAGCGGGCTCACGCTGCTCCGACTCACCAACCCCGACCTCGACCTCGCGTCGGTCTGGCGCCTCGTCGAGGAGATCTTCGGGCGCGGGATCAGCACGTGACTCGCGCGAGCGCGCTCCTGCTCTCGCTGTCACTCGCGCTCGCGCCGCTCCGGGTGTTCGCCATCGACGCCGCCGAGATCGTGCGGCGCGCGGAAGACGCGCTGCGCGGCAACACCGCCGAGATGAAGCTGCGCATGACGATCACGACGCCGAACTGGACCCGCGAGCTCGTGATTCGCAGCTGGGACGACCGCGCGCACGACCGCAGCTTCGTGCGCGTGCTCGAGCCGCCGAAGGACAAGGGCACCGCGTTCCTGCGCGATCACGACGCGTTCTGGACCTGGCTGCCGCGCGTCGAGCGCGCGATGCGCATCCCGCCGTCGATGATGCTGCAGTCCTGGATGGGCAGTGACTTCACGAACGACGATCTCGCGCGCGAGTCGTCGCTCGAGAAGGACTACGTCGCGGTGCTGACCGGCGAGGAGCCGCTCGACGGCATCGCCGCCTATCGGCTCGAGCTCCGGCCCAAGCCCGAGGCGCCGGTCGTGTTCGCCAAGCTCGAGCTCGCGATCGACAAAGCCAGCTACGCGCCGCTTCTGTACGTGTACTACGACGAGCCGCAGCCGGGGAATTTCGAGGCGCTGCGCAAGCTGCGATTCGGCGACGTTCGCACGGTGCAGGGCCGGCCGCTGCCGCACGTCTGGGAGATGACGCCGCTCGACAAGCCGGGTCACTCGACGCGCGTGGTGCTCGAGGAGGCGCAGCTCGACCAGAAGCTCGACGACGACATCTTCACGCAGGCGAACCTGCGCCGCTCGGAGGCGGCTCGCTGATGATGCTCCTGCGCATGGCCTGGCGGAACCTGGGCCGCAACAAGCGGCGCAGCGCGCTGACCATCGCAGCGGCCGTGTTCGCGACCTTGCTCTGCGTCCTGAACCTCGCGATCTCCGCGGGCAGTCAGAAGCGCTGGGTCGCGAACGCGGTCGAGCTGTATCCGGGTCACTTCGAGGTGAGCGCGCGCGGCTACCGCGACTCGCACGCGCTCGACGATGCGCTCGTGCTCTCGCCCGAGCAGCGCGCGGCGCTCGACGCGCTGCCTGGCGCGGCGGGCTGGGCGCCGCGGCTCGAGGCGTTCGGTCTGATTTCCGCGGACTCGGAGCGCGCGACCGGCCGCGGGGTGCAGCTCTTCGGCATCGATGCCGCGCGCGAGCGCGGGCTCTCGCGCCTGGTGCGCTCGCTGCGCGTAGGCGGCGCCGCGCCGCAGCGCGCGGCGCCGGGCGGGCGGCGCCAGATCGCGCTCGGCGATCTGCTGGCGCGCAATCTCGGCGCCAAGCTCGGAGACGACGTGATCGTCGTCTCGGCCGACGCATTCGGCTCGCAGGCGGCGGATCGCTTCCGCGTCGTCGGCACGTTCCACGTCGCCGCCGACGAGCTCGACGGTTACGGAGCGCTCGTCGATCTCGGCGAGCTTCAGGAGTTTCTGAGCGCGGGCGAGCGGCTCTCGCACGCCGCGGTCTTCGCGCGAGACACGCGCGCGCTGCCCGCGATCTCGGTGCGCCTGCGCCAGGCGTTTCCCGCGGACCGCTACGAGGTGCTCTCCTGGCCCCAGCTCGTGCCAGAGCTCGTCCAGTTCATCGAGATGGGCGACGTCGGCGACTGGTTCCAGAACGGGCTGCTGCTGATCGTCGTGGCGTTCGGCCTGCTGAACACGGTGCTGATGTCGGTGTTCGAACGCGTGCGCGAGTTCGGCGTCTTGCGCGCGCTGGGGATGCGGCCGCGGGCGGTCTTCGGCCTGGTGGTGCTCGAGTCACTGCTGCTCTCGCTGCTCGGCATCGCGCTGGGCTTCGCGCTCGGAATTCCGCTCGTGCTGTATCTCGAGGGTCACCCGATCCCGCTCTCGGCCGACGTCGGCAAGGCGATCGAGGTGTTCGGGCTCGAGCCGGTCATCCAGTTCGCGCTCTCGCGCTCCTCGCTCGTGGCCCTGCCGCTCGTTCTGCTCGGCGTCGGCGCGCTGGCCTCACTCCTCCCGGCGATCCGCGCGAGCCGCGGGCGGCCGGTCGACGCGCTGCGCGCGACCTAGGCGGACGTGCGCGCGCTGCTGCAAATCGCCTGGCGGAATCTGTGGCGTGGCTGGCGGCGCAGCGCGGTCGTGCTCTCGGCGCTCACGGTCGGGCTGGCGGCGTGTCTCGTGCTCGTGGGCTGGAGTCACGGCTGGGTGCGGCAGATGGTCGACAGCGCCGTGTCGACGAAGCTCGCGCTGCTGGCCGTCCACGCGCGCGGATACCAGGCGAATCCCGACGTCGAGCGCACGCTGGGCGAGGGCGGTCGCGCGCTCGTGGCGGCGATCGAGCGCTTCCCCGGGGCCGCGGCGTCGCCGCGCGCGCTCGGCGACGGGCTCGTGCAGAGTGCCCGCGAGAGCGCGCGCGTGGTGCTGGTCGGGGTCCTGCCCGAGCGCGAGGCGCGAGTCTCGGCGGTCGCGCGCTCTTTCGTCGCGGGCGGCTTTCCGGAAGCGACACCCATCGGTGTCGGCCACGGTCTTCCCGGGGTCGCGATCGGCGCGGCGCTCGCGGAGACTCTGAAGGTCCGTCTGGGGGACAAGGTCGTCTTGCACGCCCCGGGCGAGACCGGGCTCGGCGCGTTCCGCATCTCGGGAATCTTCCGCACGCAGTCCCAGGGCTTCGACAAGAGTCAGGCCTTCCTGCACCTCGAGGACGCGCAGCGCTTGCTCGGAGCCGGCGACGGCGTGCACGAGATCGCGATCGCGCTCGCCGACCCGCGCGAGCTCCCGGCGCTGACCGCCTTCGCGCTGGCGGAGCTGCCGCGCGTCCGCCCCGACGAGCCCCTCGAGGTGCTGACCTGGAAGGAGCGCGAGCCGCGGCTCGCCGCGATGCTCGACCTGATGGCCAGCACCGCGTGGATCGCGTACGCGATGATGTTCGCGGGCATGGCCTTCGGCATCGCGAACGCCCTGCTCATGTCGGTGTACGAGCGCATCCGCGAGTTCGGCGTGCTGCGCTCGCTCGGGCTGCCGGCGCGCCAGCTCGTCTGGATGGTCCTGATCGAGTCACTCTTGCTGACCTTGGGCGGCGCGCTGCTCGGCCTCGGTCTGGGCGTGTCGGCGGTCTGGCTGATGGGCCGCGTCGGGGTCGATCTGGCGGGATTTTCGGGGGGCCTGTCACAGCTCGGTGTAGGGGCGACGGTCTATCCGCGCCTCGAAGCGCTGGATCTCGTCTCGCCGCTCGGGCTCGCGCTCGGGACCGCGCTGCTCGCCGCGATCTGGCCGGCGTGGAAGGCCGCGAGTCTGCGCCCGGCGGAAGCCCTGCGGCACGTCTAGGAGGAACGCTTTGGCGGAGACCGTGCTCGAGGCGCAAAGAGTGACGAAGATCTACCGCGCGGGCGCGATCGAGACGGTCGCGCTCTCGGACGTCGATCTGGTCGTCGAGCGGGGCGAGTTCTCCGCGCTCTCGGGTCCCTCGGGCTCGGGCAAGACGACGCTCCTGAACCTGCTCGGCACGCTCGATCGCCCGACGCGCGGCCGAGTCTTCGTCTCGGGCCAGGACACGACCGAGATGCGCGAGGCGGAGCGCGCGCACCTGCGCCTGCGCAAGCTCGGCTTCGTGTTTCAGGCCTACAACCTGGTGCCGGTGCTCTCGGCGCTCGAGAACGTGGAGTTCGTGCTGCTGCTGCAGGGCGTACCGACCGCCGAGCGACACCGGCGGGCGCTCGCGTTTCTCCGCGAGCTCGGCCTCGCCGAGCTGGCCGAGAAGCGGCCAAACGAGATGAGCGGCGGACAGCAGCAGCGCGTCGCGGTCGCGCGCGCGATCGCGTCGGACCCCGAGATCGTGCTCGCGGACGAGCCCACCGCGAACCTCGACTCGAAGACCGCAGAGGACCTGCTCGACCTGATGCAGCGCCTGAACCGCGAGCGCGGGGTGACCTTCCTGTTCAGCACGCACGACCCGCGCGTGATGGCGCGCGCGCGGCGCGTCGTGCGGCTGGTCGATGGCCAGATCGCGAGCGAGGAGCGGCGCGGAGAGTGAACCGCACCGCCGTCGCCTGCGGGCTCGCGCTGGCGCTCGCCGCCGCGCGCGCCCAGGCGGTCGAGTTCGACTGGGGCGACTGGAAGCTCGATCTCTCCGCCGACTTGCGCGAGATCGTCACCGAGAGCCGCGATCTCGACGTCCACGATCTTCCGCTCGATCCGAACGCGCCGGTGCCGCTCTCCTCGATGCTGCTCGCCACGACGCGCGCTCGCCTCCAGCTCGAGGCGCGCTACGGCGATCACTGGACGGCGCAGGTCGTCTACGACAACCAGGTGTTTCTCGGCAGCGGGCGCGACTCGGTCGCGTTCCAGGCCGCGCAGGCGCTCGGCGCGCCGACCTGGCTCGACCTCGACCACACGATCGCCGACTCACAGGACGCCACCTGGGAGCACCTCCTGTACCGCGGCTGGCTGCGCTATCAGTCGGACGCGCTGGAAGTCAGTCTGGGGCGCCAGCGCATCGCGCTCGGCCGCGCGCATCTCTGGAATCCGTCGGACCTGTTCAATCCGATCCCGCCGCTCGCGGTCGAGAGCGACCAGCGCATCGGCGTCGACGCCGCGCTCGCGCGCGTGCGCCTGCAGGACGAGCTGTGGGCCGCGGCGATCTTCGCGCCGGGGGTCAACGACCAGAATGCGAGCAGCGCGTTCCGCCTCGAGCTGTCGCGCCGCGAGCTCGACGGCGCGCTGATGTTCGCGGTGATCGACCGCGACTACGTCGCGGGGCTCGACTTCGCCTCCAACGTGGCCGACGCCGCGCTGCGCGGAGAGTTCACCGAGACCTGGCACTTCGCGGGGCGCGCGACCCTGCAGGCCGTGCTGTCACTCGACTACACGTTTCCGCTCGGCACCGGTCTGTACGCGCTCGTCGAGCACTTCTACAACCAGAACGTGCAGCCGCGCAATTCGTTCAACGCCGCGCTGCTCGCGGACGTCGGGCTGCAGCGCCTGGCGGCCCGCTTCCTCTCGCCGACCCAGATCACCACCGTGGCGCGCAATCAGACGGGCGTGGAGCTCGGCTACGACCTGACTCCGCTGCTGCGCGCGAACCTGCTGTGGATCCACGACTGGAACGGGCCGAGCGAGGCGTTCGCGCCGTCACTCACCTGGTCGCCGCGCAGTGACCTGGAGCTCACCGGCGGGATGCAGGTGTTCGGCGGGAGCGGCGACAAAGGCGAGTACGGCGGCTTGAAGCCGCTCTATTTCGTGCGCGCCGACGTGTACTTCTGAGTCCCTTGCGCGCACGCGCGCAACCTCAAGTCGGCTCTCGACGGGGCCGATGGCCTGAGACGGAGGGGCGGTCGCGATCGCATCGCGGAAGCACAGGAGTCTCGGCTTGCGCAGCCTCGGCTTTGCCATCGCTGTCCTCGGACTGGCCTTTCTGTCGTGCGCTCAGAACGCCGCCTTCCTGCCCCCGGTGTCGCTCGACTTCTTCGTCGAGTCGCCGCGCGAGGATCCCTGGAACGCGAAGATCAAGAACTGGCAATCGCGCAACGAGCTGGATCAGCTGGCGAGTGCGCAGCGCAGCCCCGCGAGCTCGCCGCTCGGCGACGACTACGCGAAGTTCGAGCTCGAGCTGCGGCGCAAGGTCGCGGCGGAAGCGGTCGCGTGGATCCAGGACGAGAGCCGCCGCCACTACATCCCCGATGGTGAGGTGGATCACTGGGCTACGCTGTCGGAAGTGATCGCGCAGGGCGGCGACGACTGCGACGGCCTCGACCTCATGACGTTTCTCTTGTTGCGCAAGCTCGGCTTCTCGAAGGACGAGATCTTCCGCTCGATCGTGGTCGACAAGGAGACCGGTCAGCACCACATGGTGACGCTCTGGTTCGAGAGCGCCGACCACCGCGATCCGTGGATTCTCGATCCGACCGGCGTGGTCACGAACCAGCTGGTGCGCCTGTCACAGGTTCCGAAGTGGAGCCCGATCGAGATGTTCGACGAAGCGCGCCACTATCGCGTCGAGGCGTCGCCGAACGCGGGTGCGGTCGCGCAGCGCTGAGCTAGATTGCGGCGATGCCGCTCGAGCTCGCCGAGAGAGATGCATCGACACTCGCGCTTCTCTCGAATGCCCCGCTCGACCCGGCGTATCCGGTCGCGATGCCGCCCGACCCGGTCTATCCGGGACAGACGCGCGTGCCGCTCGCGCACCCACTCGACGAGATCGCGACCCCCGCGATCTGGTCGCGACTCGCGCTGCCGCTGGAGCGCGCGCTCGAGTCGCTCTGGGACGCGCTCGCGCTGCGCGACGGCGCGCGCCCGACCCAGTGGGTCGCGATCCACTACGGGCGCGTCGCGCTGAACGCGCACGCCTGGGAGAGACTGCGCGCGCGCGCCACGGGTGAGGCTCCGGATCCCGCCCTGGTCGAGCCCGCGCACGGGCTCGGGGGGCGTGTCTCGGATCGGCTCGAGTCTCTTCGTTCCGGCCTCGGGCGCAGGCGCCTCGGGCAGCGCGTCGAGCGCGCGGAGGCGGCGCGGATCGCGCTCCTGCGCAGGCTCGCGGAGATCGAGCCCGCGGACCTCGACGCGGGCGAGCTCGCGCGCGGCCCGCTCGACGAGCGCAGCTGGACGGAGGTGCTGCTGCCCGGCCTGGCCCGGCGCCTGAAGAATCGCCTCGACGCGGAGCTCGACGCCGGCCTGAACGCGGCGCTCGCGCTCGAGCAGCGCTGCACCTCCGAGCTGGGCCTGCGCCTCGCGGCGCGCCGCACGCTCTCGGCTCCGGCGCTGGTCGCCTTTCTCACCGTGCCGGAGCGCATCCGGGCGGCTCTAGACGGCGCGAGTCACTGGTCCGAGCTCGCCTCGCTGCGCCAGGAGCAGGTCGAGCAATTCGCGAAGCTCGACGTGCCGCGCGAGTTCTTCGGCCGCCCGCGCATCGGCTCGGAGAAGGCGTGAGCGAGACGCGTTCCCCGCTCGCGTCGCTGGAGCTCCCGCTCGTCTCGCTGCCCGGCGCGCACCCGTGCGCCAACTGCGGCGAGTGCTGCACGTACGTCGCCACGCAGATCGACGACCCGGGCACGTTCAAGGAGTACGAGAACATCCACTGGTATCTCACGCACGAGAACGTCGGGGTCTACATCGACTGGGACGGCGACTGGTATCTCGAGTTCAAGACGAAGTGCAAGAAGCTGACGGACTCGAAGACGTGCGGCATCTACGAGGAGCGCCCGCTCGTCTGCTCCGAGTTCTCGTTCAACGACTGCGAGCGCAACTCCGGCGAGCGGGGCTGGAAGCACTACTTCCACTCACAGGAAGAGCTCGTCGAATTCCTGCGCACGAAGCGCCCGCGCGCCTACGAGCGCTACCAGAAGAAGCGCCGCGAGCTCGTGCGCAAGCGCAAGCCGAGCGCGCGCGCGCGCGCCTGACTCGGAATTGGGTCAGGGCGCCGGCGGTGCCGGCTTGTCGACGGAGACGTCGACTTCCTTGCGCGCCTTCTCCGCTTTCTCCTGCGCCTGCTGCCGCTCGTGGTCGATCTCGAGCTTCAGCGCGCGGCGCGTGTCTTCGTTCGCCTCGGCCTGGATCTCGACGTTGCGGCGCTGCAGATCGAGCAGGCGATTCTCGAGCAGGCGATTGCGCTGGCCGAGCAGGCGCGGCGAGAGCTCCTGCGGCTCCGCGCCCGCGAGGAAGCTCACGGTGACTTCGCGCTTCCCCTCGGTGCCGTCCGTCGAGCGCGCGTAGACCTCGACCGTATTCTTGCCCGTGTTCATCGGCACGAGCGCGGAGAAGGTGCCGTCCGGATTGGGCACGACGTACTCCGCCATCTTGCCGGTCGTCTTGTTGCGCACCTCCAGACGCTCGATCGAGGAGAAGCTCACGTCCTCGAAGACCGCGCGCAGGTCCTTGGGATTGCGCACGGGCGTGAACACGCCGTTGCTGACGCGCGCCATCTCGACCACGACCACCGGCTCGGCGAGTGCGTCCTCGCCGATCGCGAAGGTGTCGATGCGGATGTCGAACTTCGCCGCGCGCACGGCCTGCTGAATCGCCATCTTCGCGTTCTGCAGCCCCGAGTTCTCGAGCGGCAGCGTGGGCTGGCCGTCGGTCAGGAACATGATCACGCGCTTGGCGCCGTCGCGCTTCTGACTGTATGCGCTCTGCGTGCCGAGCAGCTCGATGGTGGCGAGATTCACGGCGCTCACCATGTTGGTCATGCCCTTGGGGCCGCGGCGGTAGATCGCGTCGAGACCGCGCTCGACCTTCTTGTAGTCGGTCGTCAGCGGCACCTCGGTGATCGCGTCGGGCGTGAGCGCGTCGCTGTCGCCGGCGAACGAGACGACACCGACGCGTGTCGTTCGCGGATCGAGCTGACTGAGCAGCACTCGGCAGCCCATGATCTCCGCCGCGAGCACGCTGTCGCCCTTGTCGGTGTTGGGCAGCGGCAGGATGCTGCCGAGGACCGACAGATACTTCGCGCCGCGCTTCTCGCCGATCACGCCGTTGCCGTCGATGTCCGCGCCCGACGGCTCCGCGGTGCTGTCGGAGGTGTCGATCACGAAGATGATGTCGAAGGTCTGATACTCGCCGAAGAGCGCGAGCGCCGAGCCCGAGACGAACGCCATGCCGGTCGGGTCGCCGATCACCGCGCCGTTCGCGGGTGAGTCGATCGCGAGCCGCAGCTCCGGCGGCTTCTCGGCCGTGCGCTTGGCGGCGTTCTCGTCGGGCTTGGCGGGGGTCTTCGCGGGCGGGGTCGCCGGAGGCTGGGAGGGCGCCGGCGCGGCGCACAGCGCGCCGGCGAGCATCAGGAGCGGCAGGCGCGCGCGCGTCATGCGCCCTCCGCGCCGCGCGCGAGCGTCGCGCCCGAGGCCAGCGCCGCCTCGGCCACCGCCTCCGCCACCGCGTGGTGTACGTCGGGGTGCAACACGCTCGGCACGAGCTCGCCCGGCTCGGCGTACTCGGCGATCGTCTTGGCGGCGGCGATCTTCATCGCGTCGTCGATGCGGCGC
>Ga0326726_10004813_pt1 | contig 12301 bp, 6 predicted proteins | sample MHFenrmetagenome_2_FD_207603 | JGI IMG/M metagenome (GOLD analysis project Ga0326726, IMG submission 207603) | Lab enriched peat soil microbial communities from Michigan Hollow, Ithaca, NY, United States - MHF15MN | ecosystem: Environmental > Terrestrial > Soil > Wetlands > Peat | place: USA...
AAACGTCTGGAAGTACGCCAGCACCGCGTCGCGCCACCACACCGCTTCGTCCTCCTGAATGGCGAGGAAGTCGTCGACGTCGCGGAAGCGCGCGCTGTCGATCTCGCCCTCGAGCGAACGCCACGTCCGACGCATCGAATGCACCGTGTCGATCCCTTCGCGGTAGTGATAGAAGAGGTCTTCCCACAACGGGCGACCCGATTTCGTCTGCTCGGTCCAGCCGACGTGGTGGAACCAGAGCAAGAGCGAATCAGGCGTCGAGGCGCGGTCGGCGAATATGTCGCGCCAGTGCGGCGCGTACTGCGAGACGGCGTCGCTCCCCTTGGGCGATCGCTCGAAGCCCACGCCGACGCTGTCGGCGCGATGATAGTACGACGGTGTCCAGTCGGCGCGGCCCACGCGGGCCCAGGGCGCGGGACCGTAGTGATGATCCGTGCCCATGATATGCGCGAGACCGAGCGGCGTCATGTAGTTCACCACCGCCTCGCGCGACACAAGCATCATGTGCACGATCGGCGCGACGACCTTGGGATCGTTCGAGAACGTGCGGCGCACCCACTCTTCGGCGATCGTCGCCGGCGAGAGGCGAGGGTCCCACGCGAGGCGGCCGAACGCGTACCAGTTAGCCTGGTTGAAATGCGAGCCCGTCCAGTTGCGATCGGTGCCCGTGTTGGCGACGCCGGCGATGCCCGTCCGTCGATAGCCGTGCAGCGACCCGTCGATCACACTCGCCACGGTCGAGCCCTTGCCGTGCACCCACGTGTCCGCCGAGAGGACCTCGGAAAACAAGGAGCCCAGGAAGACGAGGTGCGTGTCCTCGCCGAGGTATTCCTTGGTGATTTGAAATTCCAAGATCACCGGGGTCTTCGGCATCGCGCCGAAGAGCGGCGAGAACGGCTCGCGCGGTTGAAAGTCGAGCGGCCCGTTCTTGACCTGGATCAGCACGTTGTCGCGGAACCGCCCGTCGAGGGGCGTGAACTCGTCGTAGGCTTGCTTCACCCGATCGGTCGGCACGTCGTTGCTGTAGACGAATGCGCGCCAGATGACGATGCCGCCGTGCGCGCCGACCGCGTCGCCGAGCATGTTCGCGCCGTCGGCGTGCGAGCGCTTGTAGTCTTGCGGCCCGGGCTGCCCCTCGGAGTTCGCCTTGACAAGGAAGCCGCCGAAATCCGGGATCGCCGCGTAAATCTCGTCGGCCTTGGCTTTCCACCACGCGCGAACGTCCGGGTCGAGCGGGTCGGCGGTTTTGAGCCCGCCGATCTCGATCGGCGCGCTGAAACGCGCGGTGAGATACACGCGAATGCCGTACGGCCGGAACACGGCGGCGATCGCCGCGACCTTTCTCACGTACTCGGTGGTCAGCGCCTTTGCGTTGGCGTTGACGTTGGTGAGCGCCACGCCGTTCACGCCGATCGACGCTTCCGCCCGCGCGTAATCGCGGTAGCGCGGCGACACCGAGTCCGGAAGCGCGGCCCACTCCCAGAGCGACAGACCGCCGTATCCGTGCTCGATGCTGCGGTCCAGGTTGTCCCAGTGGTCGATGAGCCGGAGCTGAATGCGCGGCGCGCTGGCGACGTCGAGGCGCGCGAGTGGCATCGACTGTTGTACCCGCAATAAAAGAGCGAACGCGCCGTACAGCACGCCGACGTCGCTCTTCGCCGCGATCACGATGACGCGCTTGCCGCGCACCGTGGTCGCGCGCAGCACGTATCCCTCGCCGCCCAGGCGGGCGAGTATCGTGTCGAGCGACAACGCCTTGATGGTGGGCGAACCGCTCGGCGTTCCGGCGATGACGGCGCCGTCGGCCAGTTGATCTCGCGCCCGCGGAGGTCTGCGGCCGAGCAGCCCCGCGAGTCCGGTGGTGAGCTCGTCGCGCGCGGCGCGAAGCGTCGGCGAATCGCCCTCGACGTCGATCGCCGTGATCGCCGCGCGATACTCGGCGAGACGCGCCGCGTCGGCCACGGGCCGGTAGCGGAGCCAGAGATCATATCCGTCTTCAGAAGGAGGCGCACCGCGCTGTCCTGGCATCGGTGCCGCGAAAAACAGGAGCGCGAGGACCGATCGCCGACCATGGAACAGCGCGGCGCCACGAAACACGACGGTTCGGCGCACGGGCGCGCTCTGCTTAAACGGGAATCCGCGGGACCCGCGCGTCGAGGGGATCGGCCCAATCCGTGTTTGGCACGAGCGGCGCCCAGCCCGGACGAAGCGGATCCTGGTCGTACGGGTATCCGCCGAGCCGACAGAAGGCCTCGTGATACATCCCGAGCCGGTCGCGGTCGAGCTTCACGCCGAGACCGGGCGCCGTCGGCACCGGGATCTTCCCGTAGCAGTACGACACCTTGCCGCCCTGAATGACGTCGTCGACGAGGTGATGGTAGTGCGCGTCCGCGGCGAAGGAGATGTTCGGGATCAGCGCGCCCAGGTGGAGCATCGTCGCCAGCTGAATGCCCAACTCGCCGGAGGAGTGCACGGCGACACCGAGTTGGAAGGTGTCGCACACGGCCGCGGCCTTCACACAGGGACGAATGCCGCCCCAGAAAGTCGTGTCGAGAAGAATGACGTCGACCGCGGTGTGCAACACGTTTGCGGCGAGCTGCTCGAAGTTCACGACGACGGTGTTCGTCGCCAGCGGGATGCGCAGCTTCTCCCGCGCGCGACGCATGCCGTGGAGGCCGAAGACGGGGTCCTCGAGATAATCGTTATTCAGATCCTCGATATGCCGGCCGAACCAGATCGCCGTTTCGGTGGACCAGACGCCGTTGGGATCGAAGCGGAATCGGTCGCCCGGCAGCTCCTCGGCGAGCGCGCGATAGCATTCGAGCTCGTACTCCGGACGGAAGACGCCGCCCTTGAGCTTGTGCGTCGTGAAGCCGTGCTTCGCCTTGAGCGCTTTGGCTTGGGCGACCAACTGCTCACACGTGCGTACCTCGCCGCCGCCGTCGACCGCGTTGGCGTAGCGAAAGAACAGATACGACGCGAACGGCACATGGTCGCGAAGACGGCCGCCGAGAATGTCCGAGACCGGCACGCCCCACGCTTGCCCGAGGATGTCGAGGCACGCGAACTCGAGCGCCGCGAGCATCTGTGTCCGCTGGTTGTACAGGGACGCGGTCGGGTTCGACACCTTGAAGCGAAGCTGTTCCAACTTCGCCGGATCGTGACCGAGCACGTACGGCTTGACGGCCGCGAACGCCGCGGCCGCGCTCTCGCCGCCACCGCCCATCTCGCCGAGTCCGATGAGACCGTCGTCGGTCTCGACCTCGACGATCGTGCGGACGAATCGCCCCCAATGACACCCGTTCGCGTGGCGAAGGGGCGCTTCGATGGGGACGCTGACGGGGGTGGTCCGGACGTCGATGATCTTCATGCGGCCGTTGGCGAGTCGAGGGCGGTCTCTCTCGCCTGGAGGTTTAGCGAAAGATCAATTGACCTTATCTCTGCTATGTTGGCCGCAATCAGTGCGTTCTGTCAAGCATTCGTCACTGTTGGGGTCCTTCCGCGCACCCTCGGCTACGCGGTTCGGCGGGAGGCGCCGGCGCGACCAAGTCCAAGCGCTCCATAGGGAACCGGACCACAGTCACCGGGGATCGGTCAGACCCCGCTGAACGCGCTGAAGCCGCCGTCCACTGGAATTACCGCCCCGGTCACGAACGAGGCGGCGTCGCTCGCCAGCCACTGGGCTGCACCGACCAATTCGTCCGGCCTGCCGAATCGCCCCATCGGCGTCCGCTGAATGATGGTGCGCGCCCGCGCCGTCGGCTGGCCGGCGTCATCGACGAGCACGGCGCGATTCTGGGCGGACACGAAGAATCCCGGCGCGATCGCGTTGACGCGGATGCCGTCACCGTGCTTGCGCGCGAGGTCCGTCGCCAGCCACCGAGTGAACGAATCGATGCCCGACTTGGCGACGGAGTAGCCGAGCGTGCCGCTGATCGCCGACGTCGCCGCCATCGACGAGATGTTGATGATCGAGCCGCGGCCGAGGCGCGCCATCGCCTCGCCGACGACGAGCGACGGGACTATGGTTCCGTGAAGGTTCAACCGCAGGACCTCGTCGAACGCGTCCAGCGGCACCTCGAAGATGCTACGCGAGTCGTTGCGCGAACGCGCGACGTTCCCGCCGGCCGCGTTCACGAGGATGTCGATCCGACCCCACGCGCGCTGGACTTCGTCGCTGGCCAACCGAAACGCGTCGCGCTCGAGCACGTCGGCGACGACCGGCATCGCGTCGCCACCTGCTTTCCGGATTTCTTCGGCTTTCAGCGCGGCGAGCTCGTGACGGCGGCCGAGTACGGCGACGCGCGCGCCCGCGGCAGCGAGTCCGGCCGCGATTGTGCCGCCCAGCACGCCATAACCGCCGGTGACGAGTGCGGCTTTTCCCGTGAGGTCGAACGAGTTACTCGTCACCGCCGGGAGCGTTCGTTGGACGAAATGTCATGTCGGGTGGAACAGTACGGCGCTCCCGGCCGAATCGCGAGCGGCGAGCGCGTGACAGAAATCACCCGACGCATGTGCCGTTGTGCCTCTGAACAGGGTGGGCCGCGTTCGGTATATTCGACCCATGCGCGTGATGTGCGTCGCTCGACATCCGTTTTTGACGGAGCACCTGTGTCGCTACTTCGATGACCTCGGCGCCGATACGGTTCCGTGCGTCGGCATGGACCAGGCGATGACGCTGGTGACGACGAGCGATCTCGACGCGGTGATCTGTGATTACGATCTGCTCGCGGCGACTCCACTGGCGAGTTGGGAGAGTGATCCGTTGCGCTCGGGCATTCCGCTCATCGCCGTGAGTCTCACGCGGCATCCGGGCGACGCGCATCTGCTCGACACGAACGGTGTCGCCGGTTTTCTGTACTTGCCTACGCTGGAGCGCGAAGACGCCCAGCGTCTCCTGTCCGCCGTGCGGCTACGGCGCGGCCGAGTCAATCAGCAAAACGTGCTACCGTGGCCGGGACCGACCCTCAGCGCTCAGCCGCGCTGACGGGGCGGGGCGTGCCAGACGACGCACCAACGATCGTCCCGGCCAACCCGCTGCTCGACGCGCTGATCGCCACGCGCAGCGACGGCGTCACGCGACACGTCGTCCTCGGCGAGCTGCCCGAACGCGGCATCAAGCTCGCCGTCTGCCGCAACGCCGACGGGTTGGTGATCGAGCTGCCCGACGTCGAACATGCGAGCGAAAGCGAAGCACTGCGTCGTCTCGCGCGGCAGATGGCCGGCGAGAACGACACGACGACGCTGCTCCAGATTCTCTGCGACGCGGGCGCCGAGCAGTGCTCGGCGAGCGGCGCGGCGGTGCTCAAGGCGGTGGCGAACGAGGGTGAGCTCGTGGCGGCGATCGGCTCGCTCGGCATCGCGCGCGGCCGGCGATTCGCGCTGCCGGGTTCGTTGGCCCGCGAGGTGCTGCGCACCCGCGACGTCGTCTCCGTCGACAATTTCAGCGGCGCGTCGCGGCCGCTCCTTCGCGTGGTCCCCGATGTGCGCGTCGGACCGATGCTCCTCGCTCCGCTCATGGCGCACGAGGTGATCCTCGGCGTCATCGCCGTGACGCGCGATCAGGGCGCGGCGACGTTTTCCAAGCGCGACGCGCATCGGCTACGGGTCATCGCCGACTACGCCGCGCTCGCGCTCTGGAACGCCGCGCTGCTCGAGCAGGCGCAGGCGGCCGATCGCGCGAAGAGCCGCTTCCTCGCGACGGTGTCGCACGAGCTGCGCACGCCCCTCACGGCGCTCGCCGGCTACGAAGAACTGCTCGCCGACCAGGTCATCGGTCCACTGTCAGACAGCCAGATCGATGTCCTCGAGCGCATGCGATCGGTGACGCAGCACCTGGCCGCGGTGATCGAGGAGTTGCTGGCGTTCTCCAACCTCGACGAAGGGCGGGAGGTGGTTCGGCCGACGGACTTCCTCGCCGCCGATCTCGTGCGCGCGACGGCGGCGGTCATCGAGCCGATGGCACGGCAGAAGCACCTCGCGTTCGCCGTCACCGTGCCGGCGGAGCCGATTCGCATGACCAGCGACATCGACAAGGTGCGCCAGATCCTCATCAACCTCGCGGGCAACGCGGTCAAGTTCACCGATTTCGGCGAGGTGCGGATCGAGCTCGAGCGCCGCCCGGGCGACGTCGCGTTCACGGTGCGCGACACCGGGATCGGAATCGCCAAGCGCGACGTCGAGCGTCTCTTTCGCCCGTTCGCGCAACTCGACGCGGGACTGACTCGACGGCACGGCGGCACGGGACTCGGTCTCTACATATCGCGCGGCCTCGCCGACCTCCTCGGTGGCCGCATCGAGTTCGAGTCGAATCAAGGCGAAGGCTCGGCCTTCCGCCTCGTCCTGCCGACGGACGACGTCTAACGTCCGTCTCACCGTCGCCCGCTTTCGAGCAATGGGGCGTGGCTAACTTTCACGCATGTCCGGTCTTCCCACTACAAGTGCGTTCAACGACGGCTATATCGCCGAGCTCTACGACGCCTATCGCCGCGACCCGTCGTCGGTGGACGAGTCCTGGCGCCAGTTTTTTCGTTTCGCCGAAAGCCTAGGGCGCGCCGATGCCGCGCCGGCCGGCGGCACATACGACGCGAGCATTCTGCGCAAGACCGCCGGCGCGGTCGGGTTGGTCGCCGCGATCGAACGGTTCGGGCATCTCGCCGTGCAGATCGATCCGCTCGGCACGCCGCCGCCGGGTGCCGCCGAACTCGAGCCGGAGTTCCACGGCATCTCGGAGTCGAATCTCGCCGACGTTCCCGCGGCGGCGCTTGGACGCCCCGATCGCGGAACGGCCGCCGACGTCGTGCGCCGCCTGCGTGAGCTGTATTGCACGAACCTCGGCTACGAGTTCGAGCACATCAGTGACGAGACGGAGCGCCAGTGGCTGCGCGCGACGATCGAATCGGGCGCGGCCTCCGAGCCGCTCGAACCCGACGAGCGGAAGGCGCTGCTCCAGCGACTGACCGCGGTCGACGCGCTCGAGCGGTTCCTCGGCCGAGCGTACGTGAGCGTGAAGCGCTTCTCGATCGAAGGCGTTGACGCGCTCGTGCCGATGCTCGACGAAGCGATCGCGCGCGGCGCGGATGCGGGTGCGCGTCACGTCGTGATCGGTATGGCGCATCGCGGGCGGTTGAACGTGATGACGCACGTCATGGGCAAGTCCTATCGCGGGCTGTTCGAGGAGTTCGAGGGCTGGCCCGTCGCGATGACGGGCGAGTCGGACACGGGCGACGTGAAGTACCACATGGGCTTCGCGGCGAAGATCGACGTCGCGGGCGGCGGAGCGGTGAACGTCGAGCTCATGTCCAACCCGAGCCACCTCGAGCTGGTGAACCCGGTCGCGCAGGGCGTGACGCGCGCCCGTCAGCGCATCGGGGGCGCCGCGCCCAATACGCGCGACGAGGCATCCGTGCTCCCGATCGTCGTGCACGGCGACGCGTCGTTCCCCGGCGAGGGGGTCGTCGCCGAGACGCTCAACATGTCGTTGCTGCCGGGCTATCGCGTCGGCGGCACGGTTCACATCATCGCCAACAACCAGGTTGGGTTCACGACGGACGCGACCGACGGCCGATCGACCCACTACGCGAGCGACCTCGCGAAGGGGTTCGAGATCCCGATCGTGCACGTCAACGCCGACGACGTCGAAGCGTGCGTCCGGTCGGTGCGGCTGGCGATCGCCTATCGCCGGCGATTCAATAAGGATTTTCTGATCGACCTCGTCGGCTACCGCCGGCACGGCCACAACGAGGCCGACCAGCCGGCGTTCACGCAGCCGCTGATGTACAAGGTCGTGGCGACACACCCCACGGCGCGCGAGCTGTACGCGGCGCGTCTCGTGCGCGAGAGCATCGTGACCGAAGACGACGTGAAGGCCGCCGACGCCGCGGTCGGCGCCCGGCTGCAGCAGATCTACCAGGACATGAAGCACGAAACGCCGCCGACGCCCGGCAAGCCGGAAACGGCTCGCCCGTCGGGGGGGGGACGCGACTCGGACACCGCGGTGCGGTCGGAGCGCCTCGTGGCGCTCAACGAGCAGCTGCTCGCCTGGCCGTCCACGTTCAAGCTGCACCCGACGCTGCAACGCACCGTGCCGCGGCGGCGCGGCGCGATCAACAGCGGTGGCATCGATTGGGGTCACGCCGAGGCGCTGGCGTTCGCGTCGCTCCTCACCGAAGGGGTGAGCGTGCGCCTCACGGGCCAGGACGCCGAGCGCGGCACGTTCTCGCACCGGCAGGTCGTGTTGCACGACGTCGAGACCGGAGAGGCGTTCGCGCCCCTCGCCCACCTGCCGCAGGCGAGCGGCGAATTCGAGATCTATAACAGCCCGCTCTCGGAAACGGCGGTGATCGGCTTCGAGTACGGGTTCAGCATCGCGATGCCGAACGAGCTCGTGCTCTGGGAGGCGCAGTACGGCGACTTCGCCAACGTCGGCCAGCCGATCTTCGATCAGCTGCTCTCGGCCGGCCGGGCGAAATGGCGCCACGAGTCGGGACTCGTGCTCCTGCTGCCGCACGGGTACGAGGGGCAGGGTCCGGAACACTCGAGCGCGAGGCTCGAGCGGTTCCTGCAACTCTGCGCCGAAGACAACATGGTCGTCGCGTATCCATCGACGCCCGCGCAGTACTTCCACATCCTGCGGCGACAGGCGCTGCGCCGGCCGCGACGGCCGCTGGTGCTGATGCAGCCGAAGTCGCTGCTCCGTCTCACCGCCGCGCTCTCCAAGCTCGAGGATCTGGCCAGCGGCTCGTTCCATCGCGTGATCGACGACCCGGTCGCTTCGCGGCAGCGCGACGCGGTCCAGCGCCTGGTCTTCTGCACCGCGAAGCTGTACTACGACCTGACTGCCGCCGGCGACCATCCGTCGAACGTGGCGCTGATCCGGGTCGATGAGATCGCGCCGTGGCCGCGCGAAGTCGGCGATCTGGTGGACCAGTACCCGAACGTCGAAGAGGTCGTGTGGGCCCAGGAAGAGCCGAAGAACATGGGGGCGTGGACGTATGTGCAGCCGCGGCTTCGCGCTTCGATCGGCACGGTGACGACGATGCGCTACATCGGCCGCCCCGAGCGGTCGAGTCCGGCCGAGGGGCACAAGGAGGTGCACGATGAGGAGCAAGCTCGCATCGTGAGAGACGTGCTGACATATTCGCCGGCCGGCCGGCGTAAGGCGGGGGCCGCGCGATAGCCGCGCGCGAAGGGGGCATCATCCAACGATTCGTTCTCAGATCTCTTCAATGAAGCGAATGATCCCGCTGGTCTGCGCCGCGTTGTTCGCCCTCGCGCCGAGCGCGCGTGGGCAGCGCGTCGACGCAGGAAAGCTGGGCGAGGAGATCGCCGGGCTCGGAACGACCGCGCGCGTACTGATGATCGGCGCGCACCCGGACGACGAGGACACTCAGCTCATCGCGTGGTTGGCGAAGGCGCGACACGTCGAGACGGCATACCTGTCGCTCACGCGCGGCGACGGCGGCCAGAATCTCATCGGCAACGAGCTCGGCCCGGCGCTCGGCATGATTCGCACGGAAGAGCTGCTCGCCGCGCGCCGCATCGACGGCGGCCATCAGTACTTCACGCGCGCGTACGACTTCGGGTTTTCGAAAACGCTCGACGAAACGCTCGAGCACTGGCCGAAGGATTCGATTCTCTCCGACGTGGTGTCGGTGATCCGCGCGTTCCGTCCGCACGTCGTTATCTCGGTCTGGTCCGGAACGCCGGCCGACGGACACGGCCATCACCAGTTCTCGGGCGTCGTCGCGCGCGAAGCGTTCGACGCGGCCGGCGACTCCGTGCGCTTCCCGCCGAGCCGCCTCTCGGGCCTCGACGCCTGGACGCCGTCCAAGTTCTACCGGCTGCGACGCAACGGATCGGGCGCCTCGCTCGCCTTCGACGTCGGCGAATACGCGCCACTGCTCGGCGAGTCGTACTCGGAGATCGCGACGGAGAGTCGTTCGCAGCACCGCTCGCAGGGACAGGGGGCGCTGCCTCGCAAGGGACCGGTCTACACGGCTGTGCGTCTCGAGGTGTCGCGTGTGTCCGACGTCAACGCGGCGGAGACGGGACTCTTCGACGGCATGGACACGACGTGGGCGAGGTTCAAGTCCGTGCGTGTCGCGGATTCGGTGCGCACGGCGCTGGATTCGCTGCCGGCCGCGCGCGCGGCCGTGGTCGCCGCCGAGAGCCTCGTGAACCCGTCGGCGATGGTCGAGCCGCTCGCGGCGTACGAGCGGCTCGTCACGCGCGCCTCGGGTGGCAAGGCGTGTGGCTTCTCCGGCGTCGAGGGCCCCGAGGAGCATTCGTGCTCGACGGCGGAACGCGATCTGTGGTCGTCGCTGTCAATGACGAATGAGCGCGCGACCGCCGCGCTGCTCGGCGCGGCGGGAGTCGCCATCGACATCACGGCACCGCGCGATCTCATCGCGCAGAACGATACGGTTCCGGTCACCGTGCGCGTGTACAACGGTGGCAAGTCGACCGTGCTGCTGGACCACGTGGCGCTGATCAACACGCTCGGCATGGCGTCGCGGAAGCGACAGGAGATTCCGCCCGACAGCACTGCGACGCAGCAGCTCACGTACCGCGCGCCGATCCGGTTGTCGCTGCCGTGGTGGCTGCGTAACGAGCCCAGAGGGGACATGTTCGTGCAACCACGCCCGGACATGGTCGAGGGCGAGGACCGGCGGCTCGAGTCGAGCGCGGCGGTCGGCCTGCGGATCGACGACGTGCCGGTGCTCGTCCGGAAAGGGCCGATCGTGTATCGGTTCGCCGATCCCGCGCGCGGTGAACTCCGTCGTCCGATCGCGACCGTTCCCGAGATCTCGGTGCTGTTACAGCACGAGGTCGAATATGCGCGTGCCGGCGCCCCCTTCGACCGGACGATGCTCGTCTACGTGCATTCCGCCGCCGGCGTGCCGCGGCAGGTGGACGTCGCGCTGCAAGTGCCCGAGGGTCTGCGCGCCGACAGCGCCACGCGACACGTGACGCTGGAGCCGTTCGGCGACGCGCACCTGTATATCCGCGTGCGCGGCGTGCTCGCCGCGGGGCGTCACGAGATCAAAGCCAGCGCGAGCCTGGCCGAAAATGGCGCGGCGCGCGTTTCGAGCCTTGGCTTCGTGCCCGTCGAGTATTCCCACATTCGGCCGCTTCGCTTCTACCGCAGCTCCACGGTCACGCTCCAGGCGGTCAACATCACCTACGCCAACCTCAAGGTCGGTTACATCAAGGGCGTGGGGGACAACGTGATGCCGATGCTCGAGGAGCTCGGCATCCCGGTCGGAGAGCTCGACCCGCTGACGCTGCCGCAGCAGAATCTCGGGGGTTTCTCGGCGATCGTGATCGGGCCGCGCGCATACGAAGCGAATCCGGCGCTCGTCGCCAACAACGGCACGCTGATGACGTACGCTCGGAACGGCGGAACGATCGTCGTGCAATACGGGCAAGCGGCGTACGGCCGGGCGGGCATCTTCCCGCTTCCCATCACCACGCCGCGCTCGACCGATCGGGTCACCGACGAGAACGCGCCTGTTCGCGTGCTGGATCCAGGCTCACCGCTTCTTTCCAAGCCGAACAAGATCGGGCAGGAAGATTTCGCGAACTGGGTTCAGGAGCGCGCGCTGTACATGCCTCGCACGTTCGACCCCGCGTATCGCACCGTGTTCTCGATGAACGACAAGGGCGATCCGCCGCAGGACGGCGCGGTGCTGATCGCGCCGCTCGGCAAGGGCGTGTACGTCTACACGACGTTCGCCTTCTTCCGCGAGTTGCCGGCGGGCAACCCGGGCGCGGCGCGGCTCTTCGTCAACCTGCTGTCGGCGACACAAGCCGCGGCGAATCGCCCGCCGCATCCACCCTCGGAGCCCGTGCGTCCGTGAGCCTCGACCCGCGGCTGGTCGCCTTCGTCGGCGTCGCTGCGGTATTGACGGTGCTCCCGGGCGCGGACATGGCGCTCGTCATGCGCAATGTGTTCGCCTTCGGGCGCTCACGGACGATGCTCACCATCGCCGGCATCGCCTGCGGCTGCCTGATTCACGCGACCGCGTCCGCGCTCGGCATGTCGGCCGTTCTCGCGACGTCCGCGACGGCGTTCACCGTCATGAAGACGGTGGGCGCCGCCTACCTCGTCTGGATCGGCGTGCAGTCGTTTCGAGCCGAGCCGCACGACGCAACGGCGGGGGCGCGCCCGAGAACCATGCGTGCGACGGCGCCGTTCGCTCAGGGATTCCTGACCAACGTGCTCAATCCGAAGGTCGCGATCTTCTATCTCACGTTCCTTCCCCAGTTCATTGCGCCGGGCGAGCCTGTCCTGCGACGG
>Ga0326726_10004814_pt1 | contig 12300 bp, 11 predicted proteins | sample MHFenrmetagenome_2_FD_207603 | JGI IMG/M metagenome (GOLD analysis project Ga0326726, IMG submission 207603) | Lab enriched peat soil microbial communities from Michigan Hollow, Ithaca, NY, United States - MHF15MN | ecosystem: Environmental > Terrestrial > Soil > Wetlands > Peat | place: USA...
TTTCGGTATGATTCTCAACTTTTCAATTGCAGTTCCTGATTTCCACCGTAATCGTTGAATCCCAGAATCGTTCCAGAGCAAGATTTGTGAAAGCCGCAGATTTAGGGTATTGACTCAAAGAGAAAATCACAATAGAAAGGAATCCTGTTGTTCTCTGGCAGGTGGAAAAAGATCAATGAGTTTTGACTTTTCAGCTTTGAGTTTTAACCTTTGAATTTTGACCTTAATAAAGTCCTCCCCAGGTCAATGTCCAATCTCCGAATCGTTCATTTACCAAATCCATTGCTTTGAGGAGATTATCCTTTTTATCCCTTTTCTCAAAAAGATCCAACTGGCACCATTCTTTTTTCAATAAAGATATTCCAACCCCCAGAAGCCGAATCGGTTTTGGATGAGGAATCGATTCAAAAATCCCGGAAGCAAGTTTGAACACTTCATCCCCGCTGTTCACCCATTTGGAGAGGGTCTTCTGCTTTGAGAAGGTAAAAAAATCGGAGTAACGAACAGTAATGGCAATTCTCCTTCCGTAGAATCCTTCCTTCCTCATCCTCTTGGAGACCTTCTCCGAAAGCTGGAGCAGAACTTTTCTCAGAATCTTCGGGTCGGAGGTGTCCTCTTCGAGTGTGACACTGTGGCTAATTGATTTGGCATCTTCTTCCTCATCAAAGGGGAGGACTGGACTATCATCCAATCCTAAACCCATCTCCTGAAGCCTCTCGCCGATGACACCAAACCTTTTTGATAAAAGAGAAACTGGAAATTTCCCCAATTGACCACAGGTAAAGATGCCTATTGAATTTAACGCCTCTGCGAGTTTTGGACCGATGCCATTCAGCTTGGATACGGGGAGGTCCTTAAGCAACTCCCCAACATTTTCTTTCTTAATGACCACCAAACCATCCGGTTTTTTCAGACGACTCCCCAACTTGGCAAGGAGTTTATTGGGAGCCACTCCGATAGAGCAGGTCAATTGTTCCCTCTCCCGGATTTGACTTTTTATTGATTGAGCAATATGAAAAGGAGAATTATAGAGAAGTAGAGATTCAGTGATATCGAGATAGGCTTCGTCAATGGAGGCAACCTCTACCAAGGGAGTAAATTTTTTAAGAATAGAAAAAATTCGGGCAGCGGTTTCTGTATACTTCGAATGGTTCCCTTCAACAAGAATCAACTGGGGGCAACGCCTTTTCGCCTCCTGGGTGGACATTCCTGCCCGAATTCCATACGGCCTCGCTTCATAAGTGGCTGAAGTGACCACGCTTCGAGAAAGAGAACCACACACCGCTGCAGGTTTTCCTTTGAGCGACGGGTTATCCCTCTGCTCAACGGAAATGAAAAAAGCATCCATATCGATGTGAAGAATAAGTGGATCGCCCATCTTTATTTTTCTATTTCAATCCCCAATTCGCATTCTGCAATCCGTGATTGATGTCAGAGTTTCCTAAAAATGCCTATCACCTTCCCAACAACGGTAACCTTCTTCTCTCCCTTTTTGACGATAATGGGTTCCATCTTGGGATTGGCAGGTTCAAGCCGAATCAAATCTCTCTTTTTAAATATCCTCTTGATGGTGGCCTCGTCTTCAATTAAGGCAACCACAATCTCACCATTCTCTGCATTGGGTTGGGGCTTCACCAGGGCAAAATCTCCGTCCTGGATGTGGGCATCGATCATGCTATCGCCCTGAACCCGAAGAAGGAAAACATCTCCCGAAGAAACAAGACTCCGATCAAGATTAATGTAACCCTCGATATTCTCGACGGCCAGAATGGGTTCCCCTGCTCGCACTCTCCCTACAATAGGAACCGAAAGAATATGGGTAAGGCTGAACTGTGGGTAGCTTAAGATTTCAATGGCCCTCGAACCTCCAGGAACTTTACGGATGTAACCTTTCCTCTCAAGGATGTTAAGGGTTTTTTGAGGAGCCCTAGGTCCTTTCAAATCAAAGTGAAAGGCAATCTCGCGAAGCGTTGGCGGAAACCCTTTTTCTCGAAGAAAATTTTTTAAAAAATCGAAAACCTTCTCTTGAGTTGGTGTAAGTTCTTTTCTGTTTTCCAATTTATTTTCTCCTTTATATTTTGATCCTCCAGCTTTGAGCCTTTTCTGTTTTCCCCTTTGAGCTTTGAACCTTGAACTAAGGATTTATTAACCTTTTCCCTTTGAGCTTTAATATAAGGGTCTATATTTGTAGACTATTTATAATTCTATTCTTTTCGCTTGTCAAGAAAAAACTTTCCTTTTTCAACTTATTAGGGGTGCAGTAAAAACACAACCGATGTACAAAAATGAGGCCCCTAGAGCCACATCAATAATCCGCTCGCGAAGGATTTGAAAGATTTTCAGAGAGGGGGTTGCAAAATGCCCCCGGGTCGGGGAACTATTTAAAATTACTGCTATAATAAGATGGAGTTTATTTTTTCCCTTGGCAAACTTCTATCAAAATTCCGCAGGTGTCCTCGGGATTTAAAAAGGCAATTTCCTTTCCTTCATGCCCTTCTCCCCGTGGCTTGCCTTGGGCAAGCCCGATACCCATATTTTCTAATTTTTTGATTGTTTGGTTGATATCTTCCACCTGAAAGGCAATATGATGGAGACCCTCCCCGTGGTTTTCGATGTGATGTGTCAATTCATGATCTTCAGACGAAGGAGAGATCAGTTCAATTCGGTTTCCACTGACCTCGAAAAATGCCACCCTTACTTTCAAGTGTTCGATATCTTCTCTCCTGCTAACCCTCAAATCTAAATTCTCAAGTAGCTTTATCGCTTTTTCAAGATCCCTGACGACAATGCCTATGTGATCAATATCTTTTATCGTACGGTCACACCTTTCCCAACGATCTGTTTTCTTATTAAACATGTCCCATCAGTCGCAAAAAACTTTCCACCAAAGCTTTAGCAAAGGGAGGGTCTTCGAGATGGACATCCAACTCCTCTATCTCGATCCCGATTCTAAGATTTTTCCTCAGCTCATCAACAAACACCTTATCTTCTTCAGGTGCGTGCAAAACAGAACCTTTTCTATCGAGTGAAGACCAACCACGGAGGGGGATCAAAATTTTAACCGGTCCTCTTGCTCTGTTCAACTTATACGCATAGACTTTGGCAGCCAAGGTAAGCTCTTCGGCATTATATCGTGTAAGAATGCGAAGATCGTCTATTTTGTATTTTCTTTCTCTCGAGACATATTTTTCTAAATTGATCCGATTCGGTCCAGTATTGGTGATATTGACGGAGCAGGGAGCGATCACCTGAGGCAATCCCCTTTCACCTGCAGCTTCCATTCGCTTTGGTCCCGCGGGCCGATTGCCCTTAAACATCTCTTCTATCACACCGGCGGGAACGATATCGATAACCCCGTCAAAAAATCCTTGAATGATCAAATTGTCCATGGCTCTATCGCCTATTCCTTGGGCATGGAAAGGATAAACGACATATCCTTTTTCTTCAAGGTGTTGCCTCACCAGTCTTGCACAATTTTCGGAAAAACCGAACTGAGTGATGGCTATAGATTTTTGGCTTAAACGAAGGGTTGATGCATCAGCAGCCTGGGCCATTCCACAAATACCACCAGCTACCCTAATCAGGACGTTCTTCACAAGCTCATTGAGCCCGGCAAAATCTAGAATAGCCTGCAGAACGGTGACATCTGTGGCATTGAACCAGCTCGAAATATAGGCGGGCATCGCTCCGGGGCAAACGATCAGCTTGGGCACACCAAAAGGTACTGTCTTCATGACGTGTCCACCGAAGAGGGCCATGCTGACACCGCCCATCGCTACCATTCCATCTAATCTTCCCTCAGAGTAGAGTTGTTTGACCTTGGTGATCGCTCCTTTTTCCATGATCTGAGTAATCGAACTTCGGTCATCGGACTTCCTTATCTCCTCAATACTTTTCCCCCCTAATTTGGCGATCTCTTGAGGACCGACCTCCGCTCGGAATAAGGGTTCACCCCCCATGCTGACATCTATAATTATGACGTCACATTGTCTTTGCTCTATTTGGTGTTTCAGGAAGAGTAGTTCTTCTCCTTTGGTATCGAGCGTACCAAGGAGCACGATGCATTTGTTGCCCACGAATTCCCCTCTTTAACTTGTTCCCCTCTTCTTCCCCTGACCGTAAAAGGGTTCAAGATGGCTGCGGAGGGGGTGTCTTGGTCAAAGACACCCCCCTTATTCCTTTGTTTACCTATGACGGTGCATCTGGGTGATAGCAGCGACAGCAGCAATAGCGGCTATTCTCTTCTTATTTTCAAATGAATGGGATAGCTTTTCCTCTAACGGTTTTTCCCGCTCCCTCATTCGCTTCATATCATCCATCAGAGCGGTTTCCCTTTCAATGAAATGGGTCCCCAAGTCACCCTTTACAAAACGCGGATTTTCCATGACCGCTTTATGGAATGGGATATTAGTTTTTATCCCTACGATGATGTACTCGTAGAGGGCTCGCCTCATTCTTATGATCGCTTCATTCCGGTCCCTGCCCCATGCGATGAGCTTCGATATCATTGGGTCGTAGAAGGGTGGTATCGTGTACGAAGTATAGACTCCGCTATCCACCCGAATTCCAGTCCCGCCTGGAGCATGATAGCCCTTAAGCTTGCCTGGTGTAGGAACAAAGTCATCCAAAGGGTCCTCGGCGTTAATGCGGCACTCGATCGCGCTACCATTCATCCGGACCTCTTTTTGTTTAATGCTGAGAGGGAGTCCCGAGGCGATCCGTATCTGTTCTTTCACAATATCCACCCCTGTCACCATCTCTGTCACCGGGTGTTCGACCTGTACTCGGGCGTTCACCTCGAGGAAGTAAAACTTGCCGGCGGAGAAAAGGAACTCCATCGTCCCGGCTCCTTCATAGCCCACAAATCTAGCGGCGTTCGCGGCGATCTCTCCCATTTTGGCTCGCATCGCAGGGGTCACCGCCACCGATGGAGATTCCTCGATCAACTTCTGATGTCTTCGCTGGATAGAACACTCCCGTTCCCCTAAGTGAATGGCATTCCCTTTTGAATCCCCCAATATCTGAAACTCGATGTGGCGGGGATTGGATAGGTATTTTTCAATATAGATATCACAAAGACCGAAGGTGGTCGTCGCAATCGCCTGCGTCGATTCCAGCGCCTTCGCCAATTCCCCTTCATTCATGACAATGGTCATCCCGATTCCCCCTCCACCACCGGAGGGCTTGATGATCAATGGATATCCAATCTCATTGGCAATGCTCCTAGCTTGCCCAAATTCCACTACGCATTCATCCGTGCCTGGTACCACGGGGACACCCGCCTTCACCATCTCACGCCGTGCAGCTACCTTATCACCCATAAGCTCGAGTACCCTACTCGATGGTCCGATGAATTTTATTCCCTCCTGTTCACAGGCATGGGCAAATCTTGGATTCTCAGCAAGAAAGCCGTAACCGGGATGAATTGCATCGGCCCCGCATTCCTTAGCCACTTCAATCACTTTTTGGATGTTAAGATAGCTCTGGGTTGCCGGTGGTGGACCGATGCAATAGGCCTCATGAGCGTACTTCGCAAATAATGCCTCCCTGTCCGCTTCAGAATAGACGGCAACAGAAGGAATGCCCATTTCCCGGCACGCTCGCATGATCCGAATGGCTATTTCACCCCGATTGGCTATGAGAATCTTATTGATCATGTTATGCCACCACCATCAGGATATCTTCAGGATCGACCATCTCACCTTCGCGTGCAAAAATCTCTTTGACCACTCCGCCATGGGGTGAGTTGACATGTCTCCTCATTTTCATTGCCTCGATCATTACCACCGTATCGCCCGCATTGATACGAGCGCCCACCTTTGTTTCGATCGAAAGTATCAACCCCGCCATCCCGCAAAGCACAGCCCCCGAGGGGAATTCCTTCGGCCTCTTCGCTCTCTTGGGTGTCTCTGCCTGTATGGTCGTTTCGGCTTTTCCGGTCCCATCCCAGACCGGAGTGATCTTGACGCTAAATACTTCCCCATCCACATCTATGCTGAATTCCCTCGGGAAGTCGGCGGGTGGGCTGACGGGCGCTGTCGCTTTGATCACAGGCGGAGTAGCCATCTTCTTAGGCTCACCGCGCTTCGCAGGTTTTCCTGGTATCAGGAGTTTGAGCAAGAGATCGTCATCGGAGAGTTCGGGTCCCATTTCCTGACGCAGCTCTTCAACGGATTTGAGGTACCCCTCGGGCTGCCAATTTAAGAATGCTTTGGCCCTGGGTGAGCTCATTGTCTTATCCATGACGTTCTGGTCTATCGGAGCGGCCGGCTCTCCATAATATCCTAGGACATACTTGATGACTTCATCCGTCATCTGTTTATACCGCTCGCCCGAGACGATGTTCTCTACGGCCTGGGCTCCTACGATCTGTGAATAAGGGGTTGCCATCACGGGATACCCGAACTCCTTACGGACCAAGACGACTTCCTCCAGGATCTCGTCCAGACGGTTTTCCATCCCCACCTCCCTGAGCTGTCGTGTGAGATTTGTCATCATTCCGCCTGGCACCTGATGCTCAAAATGAAAAAGGTCGTATTCCATTGGTACGCCGATTGGCATCCCCTCCTTCTCTGCAACTTTTTTAAAATAGGCTGATACAGCGGCGAGCGCGTCCTCATCTATGTCCGAGGAATAGCCCAGGCGGCGGGCATTTTTTAAAATGGTTTCTGTAGCTGGCAGGGAAGTGCCGTTGGCGAGAGGTGCGACCGCCGTATGCACGGTCGTGACACCTGATCGGATAGCTTCAAGATAACACAGGGAAGCAAGTCCTGAATTACAGTGGGAGTGGAACTCAAGAGGTAGTTCCTCGCAGTTCTTTTGAACGGTGGACACCAGCTCCCTGGTGCCTTCCGGCGTAATAACGCCTGAGGCATCTTCTATCATGATCCGATCGATACAATCCTTTGCCTCTACTAATAATCGGGTCTTTCGCGCCCAATGCTCATTCGTGTGGGCAGGGCTGGAGGTATACATCAAGGCCGGTACGACCTCAGCTCCCTCAGCCTTGGCGATCCGCGCGAAGTAAACAAATTTCTCCATTTCACACTGGTAATCGCAAATCCAGAAACTTTTTATCCCATTCGCAACGGATCGTTTTATCCAGAGGGTGATGATATCGCGCGGCGTACTCAGATCGAAAGAGGAAAGACTCCCGATCTGGTAGGACCCACGAAGAGGGGTTCTTGTTATCAGATCGGAGAGAACCCTGATCCTTTCCCAGGGATCCTCGTTGAGATTGCGCACCTGCACGGTAAATGCCTGAGAACCTACCGTGGCAATGGCTCTGTATCCAACCTTATCCATCATTTCCGCAATCGGGGTCATATGATCGGTCCTCATCATATACCCCCAGAGACTCTGTTGGGCATCTCGTATGGTTTGATCGACAAAATCGATCTTATTCATGGTTTGATAATCTCCTTTCTGAAAATCATTATCAACTCGTCTCGGGAATGCGAACCCATTATAAACCTAAATAGGCTTTTTTGACATGAACGGTCTCGAGAAGCCCTTTGCTCTCCCCTTCCATAACAATGCGGCCGTTTTCTAAAACGTATGCCCGATCTGCAATCTCAAGGGCTTGCCGGACATTTTGTTCGACCAGAAGAATAGTCATCCCCTGCTCTCGGAAGGTCTTGATGAAATGAAAAAACTCTTTCACCAATAAAGGTGCCAGTCCATAGGATGGCTCATCAAACATGGATAGTTTTGGCTTTGACATCAGGCCCCGAGCCATGGCGAGCATTTGACGTTCTCCCCCGCTCAGGGTCCGGGCCAATTGTTTTTCCCTTTCCTTCAGCCTGGGGAAGATTTGATAAACCTGGTCCAGGGTTTCTTCCTTCTTCTTCCACGTCATGCGGGGATAGGCACCCATTTCTAAATTTTCAAGGACGGTCATATCCGGAAATGGTTTCCCTCCTTCCGGAATATAGCAAATACCCAATTGAACGATTTGATAAGGAGGCATTCCATCTATTTTTTTACCGAAGAACTCCAGACCACCCGAAGCCGGATGTACCAAACCGGCAATCGTGTGGAGGGTCGTCGTCTTTCCTGTTCCATTCGCGCCCACCAAGGCCACGATCTCTTTTTCATCGATCTTCAGGGTAAGATCCCATAACACCCTGACCTTTCCATAGAATGCATTGATACGATCCATTCTCAACATCAGACTATGTTCCCAGGTAGACATCGATCACCATTTTGTTGGCAGTGATTTCTTCAGGAATCCCTTCGGCAATCTTTTCTCCGTGATGGAGCACCATGATCCGGTCGGAGATGTCCATGATGACCTTCATGACATGCTCAATCATGATGATCGTCACTCCCAGATTGCGTATTTTCTTGATCAGCTCAATAGCCAGGGCCACTTCGGTAGGGTTTAGCCCCGCCATGAATTCATCGAGCAATAGTAACTCTGGCTTTGTCGCCAATGCCCTGGCCACTTCGAGACGCTTCTGGTTAATAATGGTTAAGTCTTTGGCGAGGTTCTCTTTCATTTCGGACAACCCCACAAACTCCAATAACTCCAAGCATGCCTTCTTTGTATGAGATCTCGGTGAGGCCGTTGAAGGACCAAACAACCCCCCCAATAATATGTTTTCAAGAACAGTCATATTCCCGAAAAGTTTAACCAGCTGAAACGTCCTTGCGATGCCTTTCCTGCAGATCCGATGCGGCTTCAACCCGGTGATGTTTTCACCCTTAAATTTTATCGTCCCTGATGTGGGAACCAAAGAACCGGAAATGAGATTGAAGAGAGTGGTTTTTCCTGCTCCGTTTGGACCGATCAGACCTAAGATTTCCCCGCGGGTGATGTGAAAGTCAACATTGGCTAACGCGGTCAATCCCTCAAAATTCTTTCTGATCCCTTCCCCTTCAAGTATTCTCATATCGCTGCTTCATTCCCCTCAGCCATAACTTCACCTCTTCCTTCAGCCCGACCAGACCTTTGGGTAGAAATAAGATAACAATGATTAGTATGACGCCGTACAGAAGCATATAGTAATAGGGGAGCTTGGTTAAGAGCAAATCTGCTAAAAGGGTGAGGACGGCGGCACCTAAAGCCTGGCCGAAGATCTGACCCATCCCCCCAAAGATAGCCATCAAAACAGGCATAAAGGAAAAGAGAGGATTGAAGGCAATGGAGGGATCGATATAGCTCCATCGCGTCGCCATGATGGCTCCTGTTGCACCCATGAAAAAAGTGCTGATGGCAAAGGTGATAATTTTCATAGCATTGACATTAATACCGATGTGATCAGCGGCCTCCTCGGATTCGCCAATACTCAACAAAGCAAGCCCATATTTAGAATGTTTTATGATATAGGTAACAACCAGCGTGATCAAAAGAATAGCCAGCATGATGTAATAGACAGTTGTGTTATCTACCGCAATCACCCATCTGCCCACTGTTCCTGTCTCATTCACCTCCCACCACTGGACAGAGTGTCGAATGAGTTCGCTGAGCCCAAAAGTAAATATAGTAAAATACATACCTTTCAGCCTAAGGCTTGAGAGACCCACCAAAAGGGCGAGTAAGAAACTGATCAGACCACCGAGGCCAATTACCACCAGCAAGGGCAGCTGATCTCCCAGAATTGCCGAGACATATATGCCGAGGCCAAAAAATGCGGCTGAGGCAAGTGAGAGGTAATGGGTCGGTGCGGAAAACAAGGCCCAGCTTACCGTCAGGACGATATACATAAAGATACTACTCAGGAGGATGATGGTATAGGGAGAGACATAGGGGGGCATCATCACCATTAAAATGAGGATTAAAAAGAGTAACACGAGGTAAAAAATTTTCTCAAAAATAGCCCTTCTCATACGGTATTCTTCTTATTTTCCAAAAATACCTGTGGGCTTTACCAGGAGCAAAAGAAGGAAGATGAAATAGTAAGCAATCAAGGATAAACCTGGATGGATATACATCACAATGTTCCCGATAAGGCCGAGGATGAAACCCCCTATTAAACTACCCAAGATATTACCCAATCCACCTAAGACGACCGCTATAATGGCAATGATCGTATAAGGAAAACCTATCAGCGGTGTGATTTCAAACATCATGCTCGTCAGGGAGCCGGCAAAACTGGCCATCAAAGCGCCCAGACCAAAACATAAACCCAGCACAAAATGGATATTCACACCCATGAGTTGGGCAGTTGTCACATCCTGGGCTGCCGCTCTGATAGCTTTTCCCGTGCGAGTGCGCATGAGAAAAAAATAGAAGATGAGCCCGATGAGGATGGCGAAAAGAAGGGCAACGAGCCGATTGGCGGCGTATACGGCTCCAAAAACATTTACCGTTTTAGATAGATAAGTATATCCTTTAACATTGGACCCCCATATCAGTAAGGCTACATTTTGGATAATGAAGAGAAGGCCAAAAGAAGCTAAGAGGGAGCTGCCCTCGAAGGCGTCAAGGGACTGGGATAACCTTCTCAGACGTTTAAACAAAGTCCGATGAATTAGGAAACCTATGATGAACACGATAGGACCACTCACGACAAGAGAAAGAAGAGGGTTAATTCCAAACAGTATATAGAGTGAATAGGTTGCAAAGGCTCCAAGCATAATAAATTCGCCATGAGATACGTTCAGTACTCGGGCCACGCCATATTGAAGGCTAAGCCCCACGGCGATCAGGGCATAAAGACCTCCCATCATGAGGCCCCCAATGAGGATATCAAGAAAGAGTAGTGGACTCATATATTGTGACCTGATTCATTGAAAATTTGCGGGCTGTCTAAAAGGTGGCTCCTTCTCCAGACAGCCCGCTTGAAAACATTAATGAGAGAATGTGTGCTATGGCCAAGAAGGTTTTGGAAATATAGGTTTTGCTGTACGTTTCTCCTTAGCTGCTACGATTTCAAACTCTCCCTTTTGCCATTGACCAATTTCGCCTGGGGATTGGACATTAAATCCACCCTCAAACCTCACTGGGCCTATTACCGTCGGAAATGTCTGGGTTGCGATGCAGTCCCTTATCTTTTTTCGATCAATGCTGCCGACCTTTTCAATGGCCTGTTCCAGTATCTGAAGGGATGCATAAGCGAAGGCACTACCCCAGCGATCAGGCTCTTGATTCCACCTTTTTACGTGCCTGTCAAAATATTCTTTTGCGCCAGGATAGGGAACCTTCGGATTCCATGCACCAGCTCCCATAATTCCTTCCACTGCGTTGGGCCCGCCAAACATCTGTTTATACACAGGGAAAGCCACACCCACACCCAGGTAGAAGAGTTTGGGATTCAATCCAAGCTCCTTCGCCTGTTTCGTAATCAAGAAGGTGTCGTTGGGATATGACATACAAAGGACGGCATCGACCTCCGCGGCCTTGATTGTTTTTAATAATGGAGACAGGTCCTTCGTGTCGAGGGGATAACTCTTTAAGATAACGACATCCATCTTCTTAAGCCCCAAGTCAGGAGCCACCTTGCCTGTCCACTCTATCCCGTAGGCGTCTGCAACGTAAATCAATGCCACTTTCTTCACTTCAAGTTCCTCAAGAAGATCGGCGAGGGCTGCTCCTTGCTCCCGGGGCATGTTCAAGATACCAAAGAAGTAAGGTACCTTGTGTGCTATTTCTCTGAGCTTCTCTGAAGAAACGGTGGGCCCCATGACTGGATATCCATACTTGGTGACCACCGGGGCTATCGCAAAGTGCATGGCAGTGCCCCAGGGGGGTAGTAAGAGGTCAACCTTGTCTTCTAAGATCAATTTTTCAACCAGTTTAACAGCCGTGCCTATATCACTCTTATCATCATAGGTGATGAGCTCTACGGGCAGACGTTTGTTAAGCTTCTTTATCAATAGCCCACCCTTCGCATTCACTTCCTCAACCCACATGTTATAGTTTGGAATCTGTGTCATTCCTGCGCCAGGGGCGTACGGGCCCGACAGAGAGATTGCGGTGCCTATACGGATTTTATCCTTTGTCTGAGAGAAAGCAGTAAACGGAAAAGTCGTAAAGAAAACCAATAAAATGATGCAAGCTATTAACTTAAAATACTTTACCTTGTCATTCATTTCTCGCCTCCTTGCAAAATTTTGTTATCTATCTATTGACCCTTGACAGAAGAGTAAAATACTCCAATGCCAATGGCGCTTCTACCATCTCCTCCGTTTCGGAGTTGCAGACCCCACCTCCTTTCTTGGTACAATATTCCTTGGCAAGAAGAACCTTCCTCTCAACGATAGCAGTGAAACCTTTACCCTGATGAACGGTTACCCCGATAAGGGTCCCCTCCGTCAAATTAAAAAGGATACTGGCGCGTCGTGCGCTGCATGCTG
>Ga0326726_10004815_pt1 | contig 12299 bp, 9 predicted proteins | sample MHFenrmetagenome_2_FD_207603 | JGI IMG/M metagenome (GOLD analysis project Ga0326726, IMG submission 207603) | Lab enriched peat soil microbial communities from Michigan Hollow, Ithaca, NY, United States - MHF15MN | ecosystem: Environmental > Terrestrial > Soil > Wetlands > Peat | place: USA...
AAAAAACAAATCACCAATTAGTATGAAACTTACATTAAAGATCTGGCGACAGAAGAATGCTAAAGCAAAGGGGACATTTGCCACATATAAGATGGATGATGTGGCGCCTGAGATGTCATTCCTTGAGATGCTTGATGCACTTAACAAGAAACTTGTGGAAGATGACAAGGATCCGGTTGCCTTTGATCACGACTGCCGGGAAGGGATATGTGGCTCATGCGGAATGTATATTAACGGGCATCCCCACGGACCAGTTCCTGCCGTAACAACCTGTCTGCTGTCGATGAGATACTTTAAAGACGGAGATACAGTCTGGATTGAACCATGGAGAGCAAAACCATTCCCCGTAATAAGAGATCTTGTAGTTGACAGAAGTGCTTTCGATAAGATCCAGACTGCCGGAGGATTTATTTCCGTAAATGCAGGTGCCGCTCCGGAAGCAAATTCAATCCTGGTGCCTAAAAAGAATTCCGACAATGCTTTTGATTCATCGATCTGTATTGGCTGCGGAGCATGTGTTGCAGCCTGCAAGAATGCCTCTGCAATGTTGTTTGTATCAGCAAAGATATCCCAGTTTGCACTTATTCCGCAGGGTCGCATTGAGGCAAAAGAAAGGGTGAGGGCTATGGTTGAAAAAATGGATGAGCTTGGCTTTGGCAATTGCTCAAATACTGGAGCATGCGAAGCTGAATGTCCGAAACAGATCAAACTTTCAAATATTGCTCGTTTGAACCGGGAGTACTATAAGGCATTCTAACGGCAACACTCAACCTTACGAGCAAATTGCTTCTATTTCAGATACTGTTTTTGGAATTGGCTTTCCGAGAAGTTTATGTCCCTTTTCAGTAATCAGAACATTGTCCTCAATCCGGACGCCACCGAAATCTTTCCAGTCCTCAACTTTATTATAATTGATAAACTCCTTGAATTTACCCTCTGATTTCCACTGGTCGATCAGCTGAGGAATAAAATAGATCCCTGGCTCCACTGTAAAAACATGTCCGGGTTTATAGGGTAGTGCAAATCTCAGGAATGCCAGTCCAAACTGATCACTTCTTTTAACCTGGTCATTATATCCGATATAGTTTTCACCAAGCGCCTCCATGTCGTGGACATCCAGTCCCATCATGTGTCCAAGGCCGTGAGGCATGAACAGGGCATGTGCCCCTTTTGCTACCGCCTCATCAACATCTCCTTTCATCATTCCCAGATCTTTCAGGGATGATGCTATTATCCTGCATGCGTTCAAATGAAGATCGCGGTTTGATATGCCGGGTCCTGCGTATTTAATGGATTCAGTATTTGCCTTCAGAACGATTTCATAAATATCTTTTTGTTTCCTGTTGAATTTTCCGCCTACCGGTGTAGTGCGTGTTATGTCTGATGAATAATGCAGGTTTGTTTCGGCACCGGCATCAGTGACCATCATTTTTCCCTTCGTCAGTATATTCCCGTGGTAATGATTATGAAGGGTTTGTCCGTTAATGCTGAGAATTATCGGGAAAGCTGTGCCGCCGCCCTTTGACAAAGCTATTCCCTCGATGGTGCCAAATATCTCCTGTTCCTTAATACCCGGCTTGCACATTTTCATTGCAGTTGTGTGCATTTCATAAGCGATCCCCAGTGCTTTTACGATTTCATCAATTTCAACCTTTTCCTTTACTGAGCGCATTGAGATAACAGCTTTTACAAGATCAATGGATGAAAGGGTTTTCATCTGGCAGGGATTTTCTTTAAGGAGCGATCCAAGGGTCATTTTCGTTTCGGCCCGGTAAGGAGGCAGAAAATGAATGGTTCTCTTTTTTGAAACAGCTTCCCTGATCACACTTTCAAGCTTTGACACAGGGGCAATATTTGTTACTTCGCACTTTGCTGCAAGCTCTTTGACTGTAGGCTGGGGACCCATCCAAATGATGTCGCCCATCTCGACATCATTACCGAATATCCAGTCTTTCCCCGAATCAAAATCCATAAGGCCGGTGAATCCCTGAAGGTCCAGTCCGAAAAAATAGAGGAAATCACTATCCTGCCTGAAATGGTAAGTATTTTCCGGATAATTCATGGGTGAATCAACATTCCCGATAAACAATGCGAGCCCTGATTTCATTATTTTATGAAGATGTGCCCTTCTGCTTTTATATACTTCACTTTTGAACATATCTTAAGCTATTAATTGATGAAATGACACCTCTAAGTTAGCATCCTGAACGAAACAATATCAAGTTCTTTTCGTTTAATAAGAAAGAAAAAATTATTAACAATATTAAAAGATTCTCAGAAAACAGAACATTTTAATAATAAATAAATTAGTTAGCGAATACTATTGGTTATTAACCAAACGTTATTATATTCGCATTTAAGTTATCAACACTTTGTTAACACTAACCTGACGGTATGCCTTACAGAAGATTGCCTAATACTGATGCTGCACGCATCAGAGCAATGAGAATTGCTCTTGAGAAAGGGAGGGATGTCCCTCCGAGCCAGATGGCCTTTTCGCCAAAAAACATTGTCAGATTACAGAGATTTCTGCCTCAGTTTGAGAACATGATCATGCTGCAGCGTCAGTCCTATGCTTCGCAAAACAATAAGAACAAGGACTATGCTGAGATCATAAGAAAAGCAAGACTCTACCTGACTCATTTCATAAGGGTGATGAACATGGCAATCTTCAGAAGCGACCTTCCCGTGGAGACAAGGGCATTTTACGGGCTGGCAACTAATGAATCGACAGTTCCTTCGCTGAATACAGAGAATGAACTTATCAGCTGGGGCAAGAGGATAATTGAAGGCGAGGAATTCCGTATAAGAAAAGGCGGTTGTCCTATTACCAACCCTACAATAGCTGTGGTCAAAGTAAGATATCAGAATTTCCTTGAAGCATGGAATTTTCAGAAAACCATGGCAAAAAGGACCCTTGATTATACTGAGAAAAACTTTGAACTCAGGAAAGAGGCTGATGATATTATTGTTCAGATCTGGAATGAGGTTGAAAACACACACAGCACCCTTCCTGAAGACAAAAGAATGGCCGAGAGTGAAAACTACGGCATAGTCTATTTCTACAGAAAGAATGAGATGAATAAAGCTGGTGCGCCCTCAGAGGCACAAAGCACCATCTGGCCTTAACAAAAATCAGTTTGAACATATGTAATATACATCTGGGGAAATATCCTTTGTTCCTTGCACCAATGGAGGATATCACTGACCCCTCCTTCCGGTATATGTGCAAGATGAACGGAGCCGATGTCATGTACACTGAATTTATTTCATCCGACGGTCTTATAAGGGATGGGCAGAAGAGTGTAAAAAAACTTGATATCTACGATTTCGAAAGGCCAATAGGTATCCAGCTCTATGGTCACCTGATCGATGCTATGGTCGAGGCAGCCCTGATTGCTGAAACTGCCAGACCTGAACTGATTGATATCAATTTCGGTTGTCCGATGAAGAAGATAGCGAACAGAGGCGCGGGAGCCGGAATGCTTCGCAATCTTCCCCTGATGATTGAAATGACCGGAGCCATTGTTAAAGCAGTTAAATTGCCGGTGACCGTTAAAACCCGTATTGGTTGGGATGACGAAAGCAGGAATATAGTTGAAATTGCCGAGAGATTGCAGGATGCCGGTATCAGCGCACTGACGATCCATGGAAGGACCAGGGCACAGCTCTATAAAGGCTCAGCTGACTGGACCCTGATAGGCGATGTAAAAAATAATCCCGGGATGAAGATCCCGGTTATCGGTAACGGGGATATTGACGGCCCGGTAAAGGCGAAGGAGATGTTTGACAGGTATGGTGTTGACGGGATAATGATCGGGCGGGCTTCAGTCGGCAGGCCATGGATATTCCGTGATATAAAACATTTCCTTGATACCGGTGAATTGCTCCCCGAGCCAACGGTTGCAGAAAAAGCCGATCTGGCCCTTTATCATCTCGAAAAATCACTTGAGTTCAAAGAAGGTATGAGGGCAATATATGAGATGCGCAGGCATCTTTCAAACTACTTCAAGGGGTTACCGCATTTTAAGGAGACCCGGCTCAATTTGCTGACATCTGTTGAGCCCGGCAATTTAAAGGAGCTTATTATTGATATCCGTAATAAATGGGGTGATTACCGTACTGAAGAGAGAACATCCGTATACGGACTCTGATCAGGTTCAGGTTTTGGCTTAACGCTGCTCAGAACAAGAGAATAAGAACCCCACTTGAAGATCATTTTCAGAATTACAAGGAAAATAATACCTGTAATAAGTAAAGAAGCAAATTCAGTAAACGGATATAAAATCTGCTGTTCATATAAAGCCGGTGTCTGCAGTGCCGAAGATTCATGAGTTACGAATATGCAGAGGAAAATATTGTTGGCAGCATGGGCGCCAATTGCTGCTTCGATCCCGTCATCGAGGATAGTAACTATACCGAAGATCAAACCGAACAGGATATACTGTGCCATCATTGTAAAGAACCCGAACTCCTCAACCTCAGGATTGAAGGCATGCATAAGGCCGAAAAGTATTGATGTGATCACCAGGGGGAACCATCGGTTCCTGAACAATACGGCAAATCCCTGCATCAGGTAACCCCTGAAGAGAACCTCCTCGAATGCAGCCTGAAAAGGAATGAAGATCAATGAAATTATTATAAGCGGGATAAGTGTTTCCGATGTGTTTTTTAAACTGAAGTTTGAAGGATCCAGCTTCAGGTAAATGAAAAAATAGGCAGCTGAAAGGACCGTCCATACAAGTGCAGAAACAAGAAATCTGTTCCACCTGAACGTGCCGGTTCCATTAACGGTTAATTTGAATGTCCTGTAATTCAAGGGTTTTACCAATATGACAAAAGCAAGAAGTCCGATCAGAAATGGGAAGAGCATCATGAAAAGACCCATGTTCGGATCGAACCCTAAAACTCCCAGGTTATTGGGATTTTCCGCAATTTCAGGAACAATGGAAGGATCGGAAGCTGCTTTCGTAATATACCCTATAAGTAACGGTATTGCACCTACTGTATTTGTAGCTATGAGTATAACCGCAAACATTACGACATACCTCCACGGGCTGTTCTTACCTGTAAATGATGATTCGAGATGATTCATACATTGAGAATTTACTCCAGTTGAGAGCTTACTTTCTTAGGATAATCTATTGAATAATGAAGACCTATACTCTCTTTTCTGTTCATAGCCATTTTAATTATAAGATAACCCACATTAATAAGGTTTCGTAATTCACAAATTTGTTTTGATATTAGAGACCGTTTATACAGGCTTTCTGTTTCATTGTACAGGATTTCAAGCCTTACCATGGCTCTTTCAAGACGGAGATTGGATCTCACAATGCCGACATAATTGCTCATTATCATCTGGACTTCCTTCAGACTTTGTGTAATAAGCACCATCTCCTCAAGGTGAGTGGTGCCTTTGTAATCCCAGTCAGGAATTTCTTCTTCAAAATCAAGATCCTTAAGACATTTTGAAGAGTGCATAACAGCCCTGTGCGAAAAGACAGCCGCTTCAATAAGTGAATTCGAAGCAAGTCTGTTTGCACCATGAAGACCTGTTGAAGAAACTTCACCAAGAGCATACAGCCTGTTTATTGTACTCTGTCCATCAGTATCCACTTTAATTCCGCCACAGGAATAATGAACACAGGGAATGACAGGTATCATATTCTTTGTAATGTCTATTCCCCGTTGCAGGCAATGTTCATAAACATTCGGAAAATGATCTTTCAGTCCGCCAGCATTCAAATGAGTACAATCGAGCCATACATGATCATCCCCCCAGATCTTCATCTCATTATCTATTGCCCTGGATACTATGTCCCTTGGGGCAAGGGATCCGCGGTTGTCGTATCTGTTCATGAATTGTTCACCGGCCATGTTCTTAAGGATTCCACCATATCCCCGCAATGCTTCAGTTATCAGGAATGAAGGTTTTGTCCCGGGATCATACAATGAAGTCGGATGAAACTGAATGAATTCCATATTCTCAATTATACCTTTTGCCCTGTACACCATTGCAACACCATCACCAGTAGCAATCTCCGGATTAGTTGTTGTCTGATAAACATTTCCCAAACCACCTGTTGCCATTACTGTGACCTTCGAAAGGAAGGTATATACTTTCTTATTGACCAGGTCCGCTACATAAGCGCCATAACACTGCTTGTCCGGATAGTTTTTCTTAACCTCAATTCCCAAATGGTGCTGAGTGAGAATTTCTATCGCGAAATACTTCTCAAATATTTCAATATTAGGATCCTTCCGTACTTTGTCAATTAATGTCTCCTCAATAGCCTCGCCGGTCTTGTCCTTAGCGTGCAGTATCCTGTATTCAGTATGACCTCCCTCTTTTGCCAGGTCATAAGTTCCATCCTCTTTCTTATCAAACGGAACTCCAAGTTCAATCAGATCTTTTATTCTTGCCGGAGCCTCCTGAACTACAAGCCTGACAACTTCCTCGTTACAGAGTCCGTCACCGGCAATTAATGTATCCCTGATATGCTTTTCAAAGTTATCCGGCTTGCTGAATACTGCTGCGATACCTCCCTGGGCATATCGTGTGCTTGAATCGTCGATCGTCGATTTTGTAACAATTGTGACTTTCCCAAACTTTGCAGCCTTCAGTGCAAAAGTCAAACCAGCTATGCCTGATCCGATAACAAGAAAATCAGTTCTTTTTCTCATAATTCTTGTTAAAATTTTGAAGGCTAAAGATACAAATTAATGTTTCAACCACTATTGAAGAAAATGCTGCTTGTCTTTCCTCTTTATAATTTACCTCTCCCCCTGCCTACCGGCAGGCAGGCAACCCCTCCCCCAGGAGGGAGGAGCTTATAACATTGTGAATATGATTGTTAGCCCCCTTCTCTCCTGGGAGAAGGGGGTTGGGGGATGAGGCATGAAACCGCATTTGGGAGTGATATACATTGAGAAACCGAAGTTTTAATTTATTTTTGCTCACCAACAAACAAAACGACTTATGGCTCAGGATGATGTTTTCAAAAAGCTGGTTGCTCATTGCAAGGAATATGGGTATGTTTTTCCATCAAGTGAAATCTATGACGGGTTAAGCGCTGTTTATGATTATGGCCAGAATGGTGTTGAATTGAAAAATAACATCAAGAAATACTGGTGGGACAGCATGGTTCTTTTACATGACAATATTGTGGGCATCGACTCAGCCATATTTATGCATCCCACAATCTGGAAGGCATCGGGCCATGTTGATGCTTTCAACGATCCGCTTATTGACAATAAGGATTCAAAAAAAAGATACAGAGCAGATGTACTTATCGAAGAGCATCTGGCGAAGATCGAGGATAAGATCACTAAGGAGGTTGAAAAGGCAAAAGAGCGATTCGGATCAGCTTTTGATGAAAAGAAATTCAGGGAGACAAATCCCAGGGTCCTGGATAATCAGACTAAACTTGACGATTTGAATACCAGGTATTCGAGAGCGCTGAATGCCACTGATCTTGCTGAGCTCAGGCAGATAATCATCGACAATGACATAGTTTGTCCGGTCTCCGGAAGCCGCAACTGGACTGATGTGAGACAATTCAACCTGATGTTCTCCACAGAGATGGGGTCAACCCTTGAAGGGTCAAACAAGATCTATTTGCGGCCTGAAACAGCCCAGGGGATATTTGTCAATTTTCTGAATGTCCAGAAGACAGGCAGAATGAAGATTCCTTTTGGGATCGCCCAGATCGGAAAAGCTTTCCGTAATGAAATTGTGGCAAGACAGTTCATATTCAGGATGAGGGAATTTGAACAGATGGAGATGCAGTACTTTGTCCAGCCGGGCACAGAGCTTGAATGGTTCGCGAAATGGAAAGAGGCCAGGATGAAGTGGCACAAAGCCCTTGGATTCGGTGAAGACAATTACCGGTTCCATGATCACACAAAGCTTGCCCATTATGCCAATGCCGCCACTGACATTGAATACCGGTTTCCTTTTGGCTTCAAAGAAGTTGAGGGCATTCATTCCAGAACTGATTATGATCTCCGCCAGCATCAGCAGTACAGCGGCAAGAAGATGCAGTATTTCGATCCGGAAAAAGGAGAATCATACATCCCTTATGTTATTGAAACATCGATCGGTGTCGACCGGATGTTCCTTCAGGTTATTTCTGCTGCTTATGCTGAGGAAGAGCTTAAGAAGGAAGACGGGACCCTGGATACCAGGGTTGTTTTGAGACTTCCCTCATTTCTTGCTCCTGTTAAGCTGTCTGTAATGCCTCTAGTAAAGAAAGACGGCTTGCCTGAAATTGCTGAGAAGATCGTTCATGATCTGAAGTTTGATTTCAACTGCCAATACGATGACAAAGATTCTATCGGAAGACGTTACCGCCGGCAGGATGCAATCGGAACCCCTTATTGCATTACTATTGATCATCAGACTATTGAAGATCAGACTGTAACTATCAGGTATCGCGATTCAATGAAACAGGAACGCGTAAACATATCCGGACTAAAAGAAATTATTTTTGAAAAAGTAAGCATAGGCACACTCCTGAAAATGCTTTAGGATGGAAAAGGTACTGATTGTAACTTATTACTGGCCGCCAGGATCTGGCGCCGGTGTCCAGAGATGGCTGAAGTTCTCAAAGTATCTCACGAAACTGGGCTGGGAAGCTGTTCTGCTTACTGTCGATCCGGATTTTGCAGTATATTCTGCGATTGACCATTCCCTGAACAATGAAGTACCTGCGAATCTGACTGTTTATAAAACCAGGGCAAGAGATTATTTCAGACTTTACAAAAAGGATAAAACAAAGATCCCTTCGGCAGGCTTTGCAATTGATGAAGAAAAGGGTTTTGTAAGCCATATAACAAGGATCATCAGGGGTAATTTTTTTATTCCTGATCCAAGAAGAGGGTGGAACAGATACGCTTTCAAAAAAGCCAGCGAAATTATTGAAACCCGGAAAATAGACCGCGTCATTACAACGAGTCCCCCCCATTCCACACAGCTTATTGGTCTGAAGCTGAAGAAAAAATATCCAGGAATACGATGGATCGCAGATCTGCGCGACCCCTGGACCGATATTTACTATTACGAAAAGTTTTATCCCACCTTTTTATCAAGAAGGATTGATTCAGCTTATGAAAGAAGAGTCCTTATATCTGCTGACAAAATAATCACAGTCGGAAAATCGCTGAAGGAATTATTCAGTTCAAAGATCCCCGGTATTGAAGAAAAAATCGAAGTGATCTCCAATGGATATGATGAAGAGGATTTCTCCTCATTAATTGCATCGAAGCCTGATGCATTTACAATTACATACGTGGGAACACTTTCCGGATCATATCCAATAAACGGACTTCTTAAGGCCCTTAAATCACTAAGTGAAGAAGGGATTAACTTCAGGCTGAGGTTTACAGGGGTTGTTTCTCCGGAACATAAAGAATTGATAAGTTCAGCAACAGGCGGATCAGGTATTGAATTCATTCCTTATTCGGGCCATTTGACAGCTATAAGAAATATGCTTGATGCAAGTGTTTTATTGCTTATAATACCCGATCATTTTAGTTCCAGGAGCATTATTACCGGGAAGTTGTTTGAATATCTTGCCTCGGGAAAACCGGTAATCTGTCTCGGGCCGGTTGACGGCGATGCAGCTAATATCCTGGAAGAAACAGGTCACGGAAAAACTTTTGATTATAATGATTCAAAGGGAATTACGGAATATCTTACATTTCTTTATTCAAATCCGGAGATAACTGAAAAAGTACCTCATACAATCTATTCCAGGGAAAACCTGGTGAAAAAAGTTATAGCATTATTGAAATGAATATCGGGGTTGTAGTCGATAACGAACTGAATGACGATAAACGGGTTTTAAGGGAGATAGAGATCCTGAAGGAAGCCGGGCATAGGATCTTTGTATTATGCTTCGGCTTTGATAACAGGAATTACAAACCGATTGAAGGGATAAATGTAACGAGGATCCGGATCAGAAAAAACCTAAAAAACATCCTGTTCTTTTTCCTGAACTTAATTCCTGTTTATGAATGGGTTTGGAGCGCCAGGATAAAAAAACTCATTGCTACCAACGGTATAAATATCCTCCATGCTCATGATCTTTATATGTCGAAGTCAGTCTGGTCAGGAATTAAAAAATCAGGAAGAAAAATCCCTATGGTCCTTGATCTCCACGAAAATTATCCTTATGCTGTAACAACCTACAACTGGACCAAAGGCCTTTTCAGGAATATGCTTTCAAGACCATTTGCCTGGCAGAAAAAGGAGAAGGAATATCTGGGGTATGCTGATAAGATAATTGTTCTGAGTGATGATTTCAGGGATAATCTCACTGAAAGCTATCCTGAATTATCTAAAGAAAAATTTACAGCTCTGCCAAATGTTCCTGATCTTTCTCAGATGTCACCCAAAGGGGCTGTCGCTATGAAATTCAATTTTGTTAAGGGCACTTCCGTTGTATTATATTTTGGAGTGGTTGCTGAAAGAAGAGGAGTATTCGACGTCCTTGAAGTTTTTGAACAGCTGGCCAAAGAAAATCATCCTTCCGGTTTTCTTGTCATTGGTCCTGTTGACAAAAAAGACAGTGAGAAGTTTTTCAGCAAAATAGAATCAGAATCTCTCAGGGACCGTGTAAAATACATCCCATGGATAGACCTTTCAGAACTTCAGGCATACCTTGATATTTCTGATATCTGTATTGCACCTTTCCATAAGAATCCGCAGCATGAATCGGGCGTGGCAAATAAGATATTTGATTATATGCTGGGCAAAAAGCCAGTGATAGCGTCAGATTGCAGGCCTCAGAAAGGACTTATCGACAAATACAATTGTGGAATAATCTATTCAAATTCAAATGAGATGAAAGATGCCATAATAAAACTATCCGCTGATGCTCATCTCAGAAGTGAAATGGGGGAAAATGGGTACAAGGCAATATTAAACGAGTTTAATATATCCGCAGTCAAAGAGAATCTCTTGAAAATATACAGCGCCTGAAATGACTATTTTACTGCTGACACATTCGTATCCTGATGCCAGAATCAAGTGGAGGGGTCTCTTTATACAGGATCAGGCCCTGGCCTTAAGCGCAAAGCATGAGATCATAGTTGTTTATTTCAAGGTGGACTATACACATTTTGCTCCTTTTTTAAAATATTCTTTTGTGAAAAGGCAAAATGGGAAAATAACCGAGTATGAATTGACCACGGGTAAATCTCTTCCAGTAATAAATCAATTGAAATATTTTAAGGATACTTTCCGGTTTATCAGAAAGGAAATTCTAAGCCAAAAGAAAATAGATATCATACACAGCCATCTTTCGTATCCGGCAGGCTTTCTTGGGACAATAATACAGAAGCGGGAAAAGATTCCCTCTGTTCTTACAGAGCATTCATGGATAAAGAAATATTTCAGAAGCAGGATCCATAAATTATGTGTACTCTATACACTTAAACATTGTGCATGTGTGGTGGCTGTCAGCCATGCTTTGAAGGATGATATTGACCTTTACTGCAAACGTCAGATTCAGGTCATTCCCAATGTTATAGAGATGAAAAAGTTTTCCCTGTCAGACGCTTTAAAGAGAGATAATAATCTGAATATCGGCATCCTCGGAGGTATGGGAAACTACCGTAAAGGACTTGATATTTTAATTAAAGCGGTCTCACTTCTGAAAGATTTGGAACTGACCGTTCACATCGGGGGAGACGGGAAATTACTCAGTACATTCAAAGATATGGCTAAAGAGCTTGATGTGGCAGGGAAATGTATCTTTTACGGTGAAATAAAACCGGAAAGCATTAAGGACTTTTATTCAAAGCTGGATTTTTATGTCCTGCCGAGCAGGGATGAAACTTTCGGCGTGGTGGTAGTCGAGGCGATGGCTTGCGGTTTACCTGTTATAGCAACAAAATGCGGTGGCCCGGAGGAGATAATTACAAAAGAGACTGGTGTTTTGATTGACAAGGAAGATCCCCAGGAGCTTGCACGGGCAATTAGGTCTGTCGCCGCGAATCTTGGTTCCTACAACAGAAAAGCTATCAGGAACTATGTCCTTAAGAAGTACAATCCGGAACTCTTCGTAGCGTCTGTTTCGGCCGTTTATCAGGAACTCCTGAGGAACACAAAATAATTGGTCCCGTAAATTTTTGCGGAAATACTTTTACTGATCAGCTTGAATTTGTCTTCAACTGCATAAAATGATAACCAGAAAATCCTCAACACGAATGGTTTAGATATGACCCTTAATTTTCTGTTCTTATTATATATCCCTGAGAATTCTGCGTCAGAAGTGGCAATTGAGGTCTGA
>Ga0326726_10004816_pt1 | contig 12298 bp, 4 predicted proteins | sample MHFenrmetagenome_2_FD_207603 | JGI IMG/M metagenome (GOLD analysis project Ga0326726, IMG submission 207603) | Lab enriched peat soil microbial communities from Michigan Hollow, Ithaca, NY, United States - MHF15MN | ecosystem: Environmental > Terrestrial > Soil > Wetlands > Peat | place: USA...
AGCTGTCTGTTCTCCTGAGGGGTCTGTGATAATCTGGGTGAACCGAAGGCTTTGATTGATATAGAATTCGACGCGGTCCATGAGGCTTATAGTATCTTGCACCACTGCCGTGAACTTGATCTTATGAGGTAGGATGTCTTTGTTGAGGATGAGGTAGGGCCAGTTTGTGTCGATGTGGATTGATATATTGTGGGGTGTTTCGACGTTTCCCGCGTAGTCCATGGCGAAGCAGCCGACAGTATGGTTTCCATCAGGAAATGTAAACGATATGGGTCCGGTATATGGAATCCATCCTCCACCATCGATACTATACCAGAGAGCCGCGAGGCCGGAGAGGTTGTCGTACGCAGTAATCATGATACGGGGTGAGGTTAGGTACCATCCGTTGTTTCCATCCGGAGGCGGTAGGTTGACGGTTGATACAGGGGGGTATGGGTCGGAGCGGAGATACATCCTGGGGCAATGGTTGTTTCCGGGGTAGTCGTCGGTGTCCGGCGTCAGGTTCATGTAGAGCCAATAGTCGTCTGCATTTGAGAAGAGGCAGTTTTGGAATGTCAGGTTTTGTTGGCTGCCGAGCGGCGGCAGACTGATATTTTCCAGGGAGTCTTGGTAATAGAGGGACCCGTCTGATTCCTTAAGGATTGTGGCGGTGGCGGTCTGGTTGTTTTCGGTGAAGGTGCCGATGTTGCGGATGAGGCAGCCGAGGGTCTGGTTCTGGCCGACCCAGTACGGGCGTGGAGGCGGCGGTGGGTACCCGATGTACGCCCAGAGGTTCCAGTTCATGTCGTACCCGTAAGTGCTTAGTTCCATCCAGTTGCCGTTGAAAGAGATCCAGTCGCCTTTGCCTAGGACGCAAGGGCCGTCGTCAACACCAGCCGGGTATTGGCCTCCTTGGGTGTCCTGCCATTCAGTCGAGATCCATAGATCTTTGCTGCCGTCGATGAAGACAAGGTTTGTCAAGGTGACGTTGAACCATGAATAGGTGGTTGGCGTCGTGAAAGGCTCCGTTGAAAGGACTGCTCCTGGATGCGTGTCGGTGCCTGCGTCATAGATCTTGACCTGGCCGTTGATGGCGGCGCCGGAGCCGCCGTCGGGGTAGCCGTAGTGAACACGGATTTTCGTGATGGGCGAGCCGTCGAAGGGTCCGAGTTCCGTGGGTGTGAGACGGATGGCGGACTCAAAAGTGCCGCCACTCGTAAGGCCGATGGCGTCCTGGTTCGTCCCGTCGTCAAAATGGAGGGAGTGCTCGTCCCGGTTGTTCGTTGATTCGCCTGTATTGGGCGTTGGCGAGATGATCTGGATTTTGGTGTCGTGAAAGTAGGTGAGTTCAAAAGACGAGGCGGCGGCATCGTTCCCCAGGTTCTCGTCCCCTGGAAGATCGTGGGCTGCTGTTGTCTGATAGTCAAAGGCTCCAGACGTCTTATCAGTGACCAGGTTGTTTGCAGTCCAGTTAGGAAAAGAAAGTTGGAGGCTGTGCCCCGGTTGTAACCAGTCAGTTACTGTCACGTTTTCGTCGTACTCCGTGAGTGTCTGCGGTTGCTGCAGCCTGATGTCGTCGATCATCCATGAGTCGCCATAGCGAAGACTGCCGTTGAAGACCCAGGCAGCCTGGAAGCTGGCTGAGCCGACACCATCGACGGCACTGAGTGGGATAGCGACTCGTTCCTTATCGATCTCTTGACTAGGCATCGTCCAGACGGTGTGCCACGTGAAGCCGCCGTCCGTCGTCGTCTGCACAAGGAGCGTGAAATTATGGTCAGGATAGCACCAGACGGAATGTTTGAAAATCAGCGAGAGGTTTGTCTGACCGGTGGTGTCAATCTCGGTCGTCCATAGGTGGAAGGAGCCGACGAGCGTCTCACCGGTCCAGATGGCCGCCTCGTAGTACGGAGATCCTCCAGCGGCCGTGCTTTTTCGCATCTTCCACTTGGGCGTATCGACGCACCAGCCGGGGGGCAGGCTGTCGTTCGGAAACCGTTCGTTTAAAAGATCCTGTTTTTTGTCGATATGACAGTTGACTGTGAAGTTCCATTCCGGATACTGCCCGATGTTTTGGATGTTGAGCTTGACAGGTAGCGTCTGTCCAAGGCCGTCCTCTGTCGGCGACAAGAGATCCTTAAGGATGATGTCATGGAAGTACGGGTAGGAAAGGGAGAATTGTTTCTGCTGGTTGTTGTCGGTCTGGTTCTGGTCGTCGGTAAGGAATGCTGTCGCGGATGCGGTGTAGTTGACGACGATGTTTTCGCTTTGTTGCCAGTCGTCTGGGGTCCAGTCCGGGAGACTCACCACCACGCTGTGATACGAATCAACGGTGACCGTCACCGATTGATTATATTCCAGGAGGCTAGAGGCGATCGAAAAGATAAGTGGGAAGGTCTCTGAGGCGTTGCCGATGTTAGCGACCTTGACGAGGGGTATAAGGACCGAGGCGTTCCCGCTCTCTGGCTGCATGATGCTCATGACGCGTACGTCGTGGTCAGGGAGCGTCCCATGGGTGGTGAGGTTGAATGCGAGATTATCGAAGAGGTCATACCCGTCTCTCTTTGCATTATTGTTCCCCGTTGATGACGAGATCCAATAAAAGGTACTTTTGTCAGGGGCATAGGTTGATTGAACCGACACCCAGCCACGAGACAGACTGATGGTATCGTAGAAATCGACGGTCCAATGATAATCAGTAACATTGTAACCGAAGTCTTCGTACTGAGTGAATTGTGGTTGTAGATCTGAGTACGTTTGGACGATGTCGCCAGGCTGGCCACCATTATCAGCGTAGAAGGTGATTTCGAAGGCCTGGCCGGTCGGGTCACCGGGGTGATAATTGTAACCTTCCCAGCAAAAATCGAAGCCCCAGAATTCAAGGCCGTTAATCCCTTGGTCGACACCCCAAAAATCGTCGAGACACAAAGAGCCTCGCGCCTCGTCGCTGTCATATCCGGAAAAATCCCCACTATGATCCGGCAACTGACTGAAAACGACACCAAGAGGAAGATCCGGCACCAACCGGTCGCCATGCCGGACTTGCATCGCAGGCTTCGCTTCTTCTTTTATGGTATCCAACGATGAGAACGTCGGCCTGCACACACCAAACACATTCTCATGAGCATCCACAGTCTTCTTTTGCAGTACGCTTTGTGGGACTGCTCCGTTGATGAGCAGGGCGAAAGACACAACCACGATAATGAAAACCGTACATGGAACCAGCCTTGGACGAACACGACTTTGGGTCGTATGCCTCTGCAAGCGGACCTCCTCCCAGGACTACCAATGCGTACTGCGTTCTTAAATCTTTATCTCATCTTCCACAGAGTTTTTTTGTAACATCTCTTTCATGATTACATGAAAATGAACGACAAATTCAGAAAGAACCCCGCCTCACGAGAAGGCATCTGACGCCCCCTTCGCATGCCGAAAAAAATACAAACCATGGATAAAAATAGGAGAGAATATCACTTATTTTGCGAATAGTATTAAATATGCCATCTTATATAGTATACTCAGAGGGAGGTTCATATGAAGAAAACCGACTCTATACAAAAGGGTTTAGTGTTAACCACGCTTGTTCTTCTCACGCTTGCTGCCCCGATCCAAGCCATGGTCAGCGCACCGGCGGTCCTGCATCAACACCAGGCGACGCCCATGGCGCCCCTGGACCCACCGACCTTGGTCTGGGAAGACCTCTTTGACAACGCCACGAAGATCGACCCCACCCCGCCCGGCTCAGGCAGAACGGACAACTACACCGTCACCAGCGGCCACGCCAGCATGGTAGGTACCATCCCCGCCTGGACGGACTCCTCCTTCACCCGCATGAAGCCCTACACTTTGACCAACACCGGGGCCGCCAAGACCAACTACGTCCTCAAGATCACGGTCGCCTACGACTCGGACATGCAAAGCACCTTCAACGACCTGCGGTTCCGGCACAGCAGCGACCCGACCAACTGGCTACAATACTGGATCGAGTTCAAGAACACGACAGTCGCGATCGTCTGGGTCAAGATCCTCAACGTCCCCACTAGCACAAGCACCCTCTACATGTTCTACGGCAATCCGACAGCACCGAGCGTCAGCAACTTCGCCAACACCATCGGCAACACCTGGAGTAAGACCTGGGCAAGCGACCAACAGATCAGCAACCAGCCAGGCAGCCAGTACGCCGTCGACCCTGATATTGCCTTTGGCAACAACAAGTTCCTCTCCGCCTGGGAAGAAGGCACCACTGGACCGTTGTGGTACCGCGGCATCGAAGGCCAGATCCGCGACATCAACGGCAGTGTCGTCGTCAGCACCTTCGTCATCAAAGAAAAACCAGGCGGCACCTACCGCTACGAGAACCCCTCAGCCGTCTACGGCGGCACCAACTTCATCGTCGCCTACAGTAACTACACCACCCCCATCGACCCCGCCTCCCAGGACCTCGAAGCAGAAATCGTCCGTCAAAACGGGACCATCGCCGCACGCATGTACGTCTGCACCCAGTCTGAACGCCAGCAGGACCCCAACGTCATCTTCGACTCCAACCTTAACCGCTTCACCGTCATCTGGACCGACGCTCGACTCGGGACAACGAACTACAACCTCTACGCCCGCCAATACAACACCACAGGCGGCGCTGTCGGCACTGAGAAGACCATCGTCAGCACCACCAGTTGCCAGACCATGCCGTGGATCACCTACGACCACGTCCACAGCCGCAACCTCGTCGTCTGGGAAGACAGCACCGACCCAGTGAACGGTCCTTTCAGCATCTACGCTCAACTGTTCGACAGCTCCCTCACCGCCATCGGCAGCTCCTGGATCGTCGCCACCGGGACCAGCAGCACCGATAACGTCTGGCCGTCTGCCTCCTACTCCGACGTCACCCAACGCTACCTCATCAGCTGGAACACCGCGGACATCAGCTCCACCGTCTACTACGGCAACGTCCTCGCCCATATGTACGACTGGCAAGGCACCTCGGTCGGCGTCCAAACCACAATCGCCTCCGGCTCCTACCACGACACCACCGTCGAACCCTTCCTGACCGCCTCCTTCCTCGTCACCTACAACAGCGCCAGCGCCTACGACGCCCGACTCATCGGCCCCAGCCTCGAGCTCGTCGCCGCCCAGTTCCAATTCACGTCAGCCAGCGCCGTCAACCCCAACACCCCCAGCACCGCGGTCGGCGGTAAAAAGATCTTCGCCGGCTGGGAGGACAACCGCCTCTCAAGCACCTACACCTACGTCTACGCCAACATAAACACCATGACAAACCTGCCCACCGACACCGACGTCTCCAACGCCGTCGGCACCGAACAACCCCTCATCCTCACCGCGCACGTCACCTCCGTCGCCATCACCCCTGCGGTCTTGAACTACTGGAGTACATTCAACGCGATCCTCTCCGGCAACGTCACGTTCAGCATCCTGGACGGCAGCACCGGCACTGTCCTCCTCGCCAGCATCAGCCCCGGCGGCAGCCTCGCCAGCATCACCGCCACCTCCATCCGCCTCAAAGCCACCTTGTCACGACCCAACCCCTCCACCTCCCCGTACCTTGACAAATGGAACGTCAGCTGGGTCACCAACCACCCACCCAACATTCCCACCAGTCCCTCACCATCGAACCAATCCACCTTCAACAACCCTGTCCTCCTCCTCGGCTGGATCGGCACCGACCCCGACGGTGACACCGTCACCCACGACGTCTACTTCGGCGCCACCACTACGCCTCCTAAGGTCGCAGCCAACCTTAGCACAGCCAGCTACGACCCCGGCACCCTCCTCTACCAGACCACCTACTACTGGCGCATCACCACCTGGGACCCCTACGGCTACTTCACCGCCGGCCCTCTCTGGCACTTCACCACCGACGCCTACCCCTACACACCCACCACCCCCAACCCTGCCAACCACACCGGCGGCGTCGAGACCACCGCGAACATCAGTTGGACCTGCACCGACCCTGACGCTGGTGACACCCTGGTCTACGACGTCTACCTCGGCACCACCAACCCGCCAGCACTCGTCAGCGTCCACCAATATGACACAACCTACAGCCCCGGCATCCTGTCGTACCTGCAGAACTACTACTGGCGGATCGTCGCCATCGATATCTACGGTGCCACCACCACCGGACCGCTGTGGAACTTCACCACGGTCTACGCGCCTAACAACCCACCCTATGCGCCCACCAACCCCAACCCCGCCAACGGGTCCATCAACATCTCCAACAACGCCGACCTCAGCTGGACCGGCGGCGACCCGGACATCGTCGACACGGTCACCTATGACGTCTACTTCGGCACCAGCAGCCCGCCACCCCTGGTCGCAACCTCGCAGCCCACGGCAACCTACGACCCCGGTAACATGGACTACCTCACCACCTACTACTGGCAAATCATCAGCTGGGACAACCGCGGCGCCTCCACCACCGGGCCCATCTGGCATTTCACCACTATGGACGAAGTCAACTACCCACCCTACCTGCCCTCCGACCCCAACCCAGGGAACCATGCCACCGCAGTCAACATCAATGCAGACCTCTCCTGGACCTGCGGCGACCCCAACCAAGGAGACACGCTTACCTACGACGTCTACTTCGGCACCTCCAGCACGCCCCCTCTCATCGTCCATAACCAGACCGCGACTACCTACAACCCCGGTGAGATGGAGTACCTCACCAAGTACTACTGGAAGATCGTCGCTTGGGACAACCACCACGCCTCCACCCAAGGCAACACCTGGGACTTCACCACTGAACAAGAAATCAACTACCCGCCCAACATCCCCAGCAACCCCTCGCCAGCGAACGGCACCACCGATGTACAAACCACCCCGACACTATCCTGGACCGGAGGCGACCCCAACCCGCATGACACCGTCACCTACGACGTCTACTTCGGGAATACCAGCAGCCCGCCACTCGTGGCCAACAACCAAACGGCGACCGTCTATATCACCGGTCATCTTGATTATAACACGACGTACTACTGGCAGATCGTCGCCTGGGACAACCATGGCGTCTCCACGCCTGGGCCAGCCTGGAAGTTCACCGTCATGCCGCAGCCACCCGACATCACCCCGCCGACCGTGACGCTAGTCAAGCCGCTGAAGGCGCTCTACATCAAGAACGTCAAGGTCATGAACTTCTTCACGACCGTCGCCATCGGCTTCCTGGATGTCGAGGTGAACGCGACGGATAACGAGACTGGTGTCGCCAAGGTCGTCTTCAGCCTCGATGGCGTGCCGAAGAGCACCACCTCCTTCCCACCGTACGTATGGCGGTGGGCAGAGGCCGGGTTCTTCTTCTACCAACTGACGGTCACCGCCTATGACTACGCAGGCAACAAACAAGACGTATCGCTGAGGGTCTGGAAGTTCCTCTAGAACAATGAGGGGGGCTTCCCCTCTTTTTTCCTCTTTTTTTTCTTTTTGGTGGCGTCGTCTTGTCGGTTTGGTTATTTCACCACGGCAGCTATTTATAGGATGGATGAGAGAAGAGTGTGCGGTGAGGAAGGTCGGTGTTCTCCCTTCGCTTCCGCCTTCCTGAGCTCGCGCTCCTGCGCTCGTGTGGCGGGCGGGCCTCCCTTTGGGTTGGGGCCTGCTCGACGGCGTGGTCGGTGTGCCCGGTGCTCTTCAGCGTCTTGGGGTTTTGTCGCCCTGAGCCTCCCTCACCTTTTTTGGGGTGCAATGCCTTCGACCGAGACTTTTTTTGTCGGTGAATGAGTTATTTTTACAGTTTGTCGAGGTCGATGGCTCCGTCTTTGTAGATGCGGTGGAAGGTGCTGGTATTGAGACAGTAGAGATCGGTCGTGCAGAGTTGGTGGTATTCGGCGCAGGCGGCATTGGTGACATCGGTGATGACGTCGGGTGTGTACGCGGAGGTGAAGTGGTAGTCTTCGGAGAGGAAGAAGTTGATGCCGTTTTTCAGGGTGGTGATCATGATGCGGCAGTCGTTGATGACGTGTGTGGTGTTGGCGTTGAGGTGTTCTTCCATGGCGCGGACGCAGGCGGCGCCGAAGCTGTCGGCGAGGAGTCGGTTTTTGAAGTCGATGATGGTGGCTTTGGCGGCGCGGATGCGTTTCATGGCGGTCTTGTAGGTGTCGGGTGTGATGCGCCCCCAGACCTTGAGTTGTTCGAGTTCACTGAGGACGGTGGCGGTGATGAAGGCTGGTATCTTGTGCTGGGCGAGGTCTTTGATGATGGTGTCGACGTGTTCGTCGTCATGGAGGAGAAAGGAGGTGTCGAAGGAGACGCTGCGTATGGGAGAGAAGCTCACGGTATGGTGCAGAGTCGGCGTGGGTTTTTATTGGTTTGGTCTGGTTCTGGTTCGGTAACATTGCAGGGAGATGCGGTCAGGTAGTAGGCGCTTGTAATAATTTTTTAGAATAAACGATAGATTGTGAGGTTATCCCAGATGATTTGCCCGTCGTCCATGTAGACTTTGGTTGAGTAAGTCGGGGAGTGGCTAAAAACGGATATATGCGGGCCGGGTGCGATATACCACTGAAAGGGTGGTGATGTAAGATTTCCGTCAAGATACTTGCCATCCCAAGTGCTGACCCAAACTTCGACTCGGCTGATGTTAGTACCAGTCACGTTGCAACCCACACCAGCAACAAAGCCGCCCTTAGCGCGGATAGCCAACGGAACAGGATAGTCCGCGATTTTACGGCCATTCCAATACATCCCATTCGCAGGAATATGGCTGAACGTGACGGTGTCAATAGTTGATGGCTGTGTCCAGCTTTGTCTTTTATTGCCCTGTTGATTGAGATTAAAAGTTAATGGTTTCTGCAGACTTAGACTAAACACGGCGGGCATCCCAGCCACATTTCCTGCGAGATCGTAGGCAAAAACATAGACGGTGGTATCCTTTGGCACAGGATTCAGAATCCAAGACGCTACCTGCTGACCAGAGTTATTAGGATAGGTGAAGTATTGAGTAAACAGGACGTTCGAGCCATTCCTAAACTCGACACGATCCAGAAGGCTTGTGTTATCCTGAACAATAGCTATAAACTTGATCTTATGGAGACTAATGACTTCTTTGTACGCATAGCACATTGGCGGTATCTGATCGATCTTAAAAAAGACAGGACCGAGCTGCGTCTGGTTCCCATACGGATCGATAATGATGACTGCAAACGAATAATTACCATCTGCTCTGACAATAAATTGTACAGGTGAAGTGTAAGGAACGTATGAACCATTATTGAATTCATACCAGATTGATTCATTGCCATGTAACCCAGTGATAGTGATTGTCACATCGCTGACGAACCAGCCGTTGTTGCCCAGCGTCCCATTGAGGTCTATACCATATCCTCTTAACGTTGCTTTAGTGTTCAATCTTTGTGACTGACTTGGAACAATTTCTGGGTGGGCTAATGTAAGAATGCTTCGACCAAGAAACAGAAGGATGATTCCAACAACCAGTAGTTTCTTCATTGTTCCTTTTCTCCCAATTAGAACCAACGATAAACGGTATAGTTATACCAGATTAACAAACCACTATCCATGTAGACTTTAATAGTATAGGGTCCGTAATGATTGAATGGTCTTATATGAAAAGGACCATTTAGAATCCAACAAGGGTCTGGAGGTCCAGCGGTAAATTGAAAATAGTGACCAATCCAGAACTCAACACGGTCAATATTGTCACCAATTACTTTAAGTTTAAGATGCGATATATTACCTCCTTTTAATCGAAGAAAGAGTGGAACTGAGTAATTCGCTATCGTGTGATTGTTCCAATACAAACCATTTGCAGGATAAAAGATAAATGAGACCGAGTCTGTTTTCGAAGGTTGGGCTTTGATTACAGGCATACTAGAACTTGGTAAGGTGGTCAAACCAAAAAACAGCAGGATAACCCCGACAACCAGTATCTTCTTCATTTTCCTTCTCCCTAAGTAAGAATGATGTTAGCATTAATAAAATTTGTGAACGGCATTTATAAGAACCATTTGTTTCTATCACCCGTTTTGTTACACCGAACTTCCTAAAACAGAAATCACCCGAGAAGTAACAGAACCGGCCGGTCCTATGCCTTATCGAGGTGTTTAGGGTTATTATCTCGGGGTGAGAATAGTTTTAATAGATTCATAGTGATTCTTCAGTTGAAGGTAGTGCGTATGTCGTCGCGTATGTTTGAGAAGAGTATATGTCTTTGTGTTGCCTGTCTGTGTGTGGTGTCTCTTTTGCCGGTGGTGCCGGCGGTAGTTTCCGATGCAGGGCCGAGAGCTGGTGGTCGGTCTGCGGGGATTGTGTGGCGGTATGATCTGGCTGCGCCGTCGTTTGGGTCGTCGGCGGTCGGGGATATCGACGCGGATGGTCGCCTGGAGATCGTGTTTGGGACGTATTTTCATGATGAGCATATTTATGCGTTGAACGCGGAGGACGGCAGCCTTCTGTGGAGTTTTGATACGGGCGGGTGTAATGATGCCTCTGCCGCTATCGCGGATGTGGACATGGATGGGAGCATGGAGGTGGTGGTGCCGGCGTCGTCGCCGTGCATCGTGTATTGTTTCGATGGGGCGACCGGTGCGGTGGAGTGGTCCCGGAACACGGGTCATTGTTTGGATTCGCCGCCCGCGGTCGCGGATGTAGACATGGACGGTAAGCCTGAGGTGATTGTCGGGGCGTTCGAAGGCTACATTTTTTGTCTGGCGGGTGAGGATGGGTCGGTGCAATGGCAGAAGAACGTAGGGACGAACAGTTACATTGAGACGTGTCCGACGCTGGTGGATGTGGACAATGATTCGGGGTTGGATGTGGTGGTGGGTCAGTGGCAGGGGGATTGTCGGGTGTATGCGTTGGATGGTGTAGATGGGTCGCAGCTGTGGTATTCTGGTGTGCCGACGGATTGGATGTATCATGGTGCGTCGTGCGGGGATGTGGATGAGGATGGTCGGATGGAGCTGGTGATCGGTTGTTACGATAATCATGTGTATGTGTTGAATTGTGAGGATGGGAGTTTGTGTTGGTCGTATGCGGCGTCCGGGTATGTGGGGGCGCCGACGAGTCTTGCGGATTTGAATAATGATGGTCATTTGGAGGTTGTGTTTGTGGCGGGTACCCAGGTGGGTGTGTTGTCGCATACCGGGTCGAAGCTGTGGAGTATGTCGGTGGGTGGTGACGTGTTCCGTGGTGTGGCGATTGGTGATGTGGACGGTGATGGGGTGTTGGATTTGGCGTTTGGGTGTAGTGATGGGAAGTTGCGGGTGGTGCGTGGTGATACTGGTGCTGGGGTTTGGACGGTGGATTTGCAGGCGGATTACGGGAGTGCGTTTCCGATGGATCATGCGCCGGTGTTGGCTGATTTGAATGGTGATGGGATGTTGGAGGTGTTTGTTGTGGGTGGTCATGGTGAGTCGACGCATCCGGAGAACAATTACGGGCGGGCGTACGTGGTGAGTGCAGGTGTGGGGACGGGGCCGGGGTGGCCGATGTTTCATCATGATTTGTTGCATAGTGGTCGGTTTCATGTGGAGAATTTGCCGCCGAGTGGTGGGAATGTGTCGGGGTCGGGGATGGGGCGGCCGGATGTGAATTATACGTTTTGTGTGGTTGTGGCTGATTCTGAGGGTGATTTGATTTCGGTGGTGTGGGATTGTGGTGATGGGACGCAGAGTGGGTGGTTGGGTCCGTATCCGTCTGGTTCGGCGTGTTGTGTGCAGCATGCGTGGGCGGTGGAGGGTGTGTATGAGCTTCGGGTGAAGTTGCGGGATGACCAGGGGTCGGAGTCCGGGTGGAGTGATCCGTTCCCGTTTATTGTGGATGGATCTGCGCCGGTGTTGTCGTTGGTGAGTCCGGCGGCGGGTCATTTGTATTTGGGGAATGTCGTGGCGGTGCCGTTTCCCGGTACGGTGGTGATTGGTTCGTTTGTGGTGCAGGCGCAGGCGTCTGATACGTTGTCGGGGGTGGAGCGTGTGGAGTTCTTGGTGGATGGCGGTTTGGTGGCGACGGATAGTGGTGCGCCGTATGCGTTCCGGTGGGGCCACGAGCGGTTTGGGAGGCATGTATTGGCGGTGGGTGGGTATGACCGGGTGGGGAATTGGGGTGTGTCTGGGAATCTGTCGGTGTGGAAGCTGTGGTAAGGCGAGCATGGTTGTGGGGTGGTGGTCATCGTTTTCGTGAAGGGTGTTGTTAAGGTAACGTTGGTGAAAAATGAGGGTGAATTTCAGCCTCGTTGTGGTGGGTGTGGGTTATATTGTGGTGGTGTGTGGGTCGTTATCAGGGGTTTTAAGGATTTTTTTTGATTCTTCTGTGACAATCGATTCGAATGGGTATTTAAATGGCGTTCCTGGTT
>Ga0326726_10004817_pt1 | contig 12297 bp, 11 predicted proteins | sample MHFenrmetagenome_2_FD_207603 | JGI IMG/M metagenome (GOLD analysis project Ga0326726, IMG submission 207603) | Lab enriched peat soil microbial communities from Michigan Hollow, Ithaca, NY, United States - MHF15MN | ecosystem: Environmental > Terrestrial > Soil > Wetlands > Peat | place: USA...
GCCGTCACGTCCTCGGGCGAGTCCGAGAGCAGGATGGCATTGTTGAGCGACTTGGACATCTTCCGGCCGTCGGTGCCCGGGACTTTCGGGATCTCCGTCAGCTTTGCGCCCGGCTCGGGGAAAACCGGCGTCCACGTATTGTTGAAGCGCCGCGCCACTTCGCGAGTCAGCTCGACGTGCGGCACCTGGTCTATGCCCACCGGTACCCACTGCGGCTTGTACATGAGGATGTCCGCGGCCTGGAGCAGCGGGTACCCGAGGAGCCCGTAGGACGGCGATTCGAGCCCGAGCTGCTCCACCATCTCCTTGTACGTGGGCACGCGCTCCAGCCAGCCGAGCGGCGTCACCATGGAGAAGAGCAGATGCAGCTCCGCATGCTCGGGCACGAGCGACTGGATGAACAGCGTGCTGCGCTCCGGGTCGAGGCCGGCGCCCAGCCAGTCGGCGGCCATCTCGATGGTGCTCTCCGGCGCCTGCCCGCTGTTCTGCGCGTCTGTGGTGAGCGCGTGCCAGCTGGCCACGAAGAAGAAGCACTCGTAGTCGTCCTGCATCCGCACCCAGTGCTCGAGGGCGCCCAGATAGTTGCCGAGGTGCAGCTTGCCCGTCGGACGCATGCCGGACAGTACGCGTGGTTTCGAGGTCATGGCGTGGAGTGATCCCTGTCGGACTGGCCGCGGCGCGCTTCCCAGGCCTTGGCCATGCGGAGGAAGACGTAGTTGGCATAGAGCACCGCGAGCACGAAGCCGCGCCACCCGTCGAGGAAGCCGCCGCGGAGCAGGTACATCGAGACGAAGCGCCCCAGCGGACGGAGCGCCAAATCGGCGAGGCGGGCGCGCCCGCCCCGTTTGATGATCTCCGCGGCGGCCAGCGTCGAGTAACGATTCGATCGGGTGACGAAGTCGTCGAGGCCGCGATAGGAATGGTGCAGCAGCGGCTCGGCCACCGTCTCCACTCGTCCCTTGACCACCACGGACTCGTGGACCGCGCTCTCCGCGAATCTTCCGACGCCGCGCCGGAAGAGCCGGAGCTGATAGTCCGGGTAGAGTCCGCCGTGGCGGACCCAGGCGCCCCAGAACAGGTTGCGTCGCGGGATCCGGTATCCGTCGGCGGAGCCGCCCGTCCGCACGATCGCGCGGATACGCTCCTGCAGCTCGGGCGTGACCCGCTCGTCGGCATCGAGGGACAGAGCCCACTCGCCCGTCGCCTGATCCAGTGCGAAGTTCTTCTGGGCGGCGAAGCCCGGCCACGGCCGGACCCAGATCCTGTCCGTGAAATCCCGCGCGACCTGCACGGTCTTGTCCGTCGACTCGGAGTCGACGACGATGATCTCGTCGGCCCACGTGATGCTCTCGAGGCAGGCGCGGAGCCGGTCCTCCTCGTTCCAGGCGATGATCGTGACGCTGATGCGGCTCATGCCGCGCCTTCGAGCATGGCGCGGGCCGCGCCGAACGCGGCCCCGACATCGAGGCCCGTCATGCGCCCGTCGGGACTCTGGAGCCCCCGGCAGCCCGGCCCGTAGGGGCCGTTGCGCTCAGCGCTCGTCGGTCCGAAGAGCCCGAGGCAGGGAGTGCCGAGGGCCGCCGCCAGGTGCAGCGGCCCTGTGTCATTGGCGATCATGAGCCGGCAGCGCTGCAGCAGCGCGGTCAGCTCGCCGAGATCGGTGGGAGGAGCGAGCAGGGCGCCGGCTCCCGGCAGGCCCACGGCGATCTGTCGGGCCATGTGCGATTCATCGGGCCCCCAGAGCACGAGGAGCCGGGCGCCCGCTTCGATTGCGAGCCGGTCGGCGAGCGCGCGGAAGCGCTCCACGGGCCAGCGCTTGTCAGGGCGGCCGGCGCCCGGATTGATCGCGACCAGGCGATCACCCCGCTTGACGCCCTCCTTGAGCAAGAGCTCGTCCATCCTCCGCTCGGCTGCGGCGGGCACCGGCACGAAGAACTCGGGCGGACCCGGCGTGATCCCGAGGGGCGCGAGGAGGGAGAGGTACTGCTCGACGACGTGACGCGCCGAGGCCGGCGGCGTCACGCGACGATTGGTGAAGAGCGCGTTCAGCCGCTCGCGGCAGCGGGCCGCGCTGAAGCCTATCCGGACGGGCGCTCCGGTATAGGCGGTGAGCAGCCCGCTCTTGATCAGCCCCTGGAGATCGATGGCCACGTCGAAGGCGGCGCGGCGGATGCGCACGCGAAGGCGACCGACCTTGCCGAGCACCTCGCGCGCCCCGGCCGGGCGCCAGATGAGCCGACGCCAGAGGCGGGTGTCCACCGGCACTACGGCGTCGAGATCCGGATGATCCCGGAGAATGGCGTACTCACGCGCTTCGACCACCCAGGTCAGATGCGCACCGGGCAGCCCGCGTCTCAACGCGCGCGCGACCGGCAGGGCGTGGATCACGTCGCCGAGCGACGAGAGCTTGACGATGGCGATGCGCGGCCCAAGCGATGTCATCGCGTGCTCCCGAACCGGTCGGCGATGAGCCGGATCAGGTCGCGCGTCGCATGGCTCTTGGGATCCCCCGCGATCGCGACACGCCCGCCCGCTTCCCGCACCGCGGCCCGCTCCGGCACGGACTCCGCGGTGTAGTCCGTGCCCTTGGCGTGCACGTTTGGCCTGAGCGCGCGGACGAGCGAATCGGCGGTGTCCTCCTCGAAGATGACCACCCCGTCCACCGAGGCCAGCGAGCCTACGAGCTCGGCCCGGTCGGCCGCCGTCATGATGGGTCGCCCGGGGCCCTTGAGGCGAGTCACCGAGCGGTCCGAGTTGATGCCGACCAGGAGCGCGTCGCCGAGCGAGCGGGCGTCCTGGAGGTAGCGCACGTGACCCACGTGGAGCAGATCGAAGCAGCCGTTGGCGAGGACCAGCCGCTTGCCCTCGCGCCGCCAGGTCTCGGCCAGCCGCACGGCCTCGTCAAGATCGAGCAGCGGCGCCATCGTCGCCCAGCGACTCGGAGAGCTCGGCCGCGGAGACCGTGGCGGTGCCGCGCTTCATCACCACCACGCCGCCTGCCACATTGGCGAGCCAGGCCGCTTCCCCCGCACCGGCTCCCGTGGCCAGCGCGACCGTGAAGGCGCTGATCACGGTGTCGCCCGCGCCGGTGACATCGGCGATCTGATCGCTGCCGTGGATCGGCATGAAGGTCACCGGCCCCTCGCGCTCGAAGAGCGCCATGCCGCGGCTGCCCCGCGTGACGAGCAGGTAACGCGACTCGAGTCGCTCGAGGACGGCACGGCCGGCTTTCTCGAGCGCGCGCTCGTCGACCAGCTCGGCTCCCGCGAGCGCCTCGACCTCGGGCTCGTTCGGCGCCGCCGCCGTCGCGCCCTTGAAGCGCGGCAAATCGTAGCGGCTGTCCACGGTGACCACAGCATGCCGTGAGCGCGCGGTTTCCAGCACGGTGTCGAAGACCCGCGGAGTGACGGCGCCATAGCCGTAGTCGGAGACGAGGAAGGCGTCGGCGCGGCTTCCCGCCGCCTTGACGGCGGCGACGAGCGCGGCTTCCACGGAGTCGGCGATCGTGGGCTCGGGCTCGCGGTCGAGCCTGACCACCTGCTGGCGGGTGGACTCGTAGCCGCCGGCCATGATGCGGGTCTTGACCGGAGTCAAGCGCTCCTGGGCCTGCACGATGCCATCGGTGGAGATTCCGGTCTCGGCGAAGAGGCGCAGCACCTCCGCGCCCGCGATGTCGGCGCCCAGCACGCCCACCGGGAGGGCCGTCGCGCCGAGGGCCCGGACATTGTGGGCGGCATTGGCGGCGCCCCCCAGGCGAACCTCGCGGTCGGTGAAGCGGAGAATCAGGACGGGCGCCTCGCGGGAGATGCGGGCAGGCTTGCCGTAGAGGTATTCGTCGGCGATGAGGTCGCCCACGACCACCACCGTCCTCGATCCGAAGCCGGCGACGACTTCGCGGAGCCGCTTCAGCGGGAACACCGCGCCCCCTCTCGATTCTCGAGCCTCCCGAGCGCCCACTCCACCGCGTCGAGAAGATCGTCCGCGACGTGGTCCGGCTCGACTGTCCACGCGTGGCGCTGATTTTCCCATTCACCGCGCCCGTAACCGGTGAGCACGAGCACGCCCGCCGCGCCGGCTGCCTGACCGGCCTCGACGTCCGACGGCTTGTCGCCCACCATCACCGAGCGTGAGAGATCCAGGCCCAGCTCTTCCGCGGCGCGCCGAAGCAGGCCCGGCTTCGGCTTGCGGCAATCGCAGACCTGGCGGTGTGGCGGATTCCCGGCCGTCGGGTGGTGGGTGCAGACATAGAGCGCGTCGAGTCGCGCGCCGTGCTGCTCGAGCTGACGCTCCACCTCGGCATGGATCAGGCGGAGCGTGTCCGCCGAGAAATAGCCTCGGGCAATCCCTGCCTGATTGGTCGCCATGATCGCGGGAATACCGGCCGCATTGAGTCGGGACACCGCCGCTGCCGTTCTCGGGAGGATCCGCACCCGGCTCGGATGGTTGAGATACCCCATCTCTTCGATGAGGCAGCCGTCCCGGTCCATGAAAACGGCCGGGCGGCCGGCAAGCATCTGAGGCATGGAAGGCAGTGTAATGCCGCGGCTGGGAATGATCAATGAAAATCCTGATTTACTAGGCGACAGGTGGTCGGTGTGGGGCGAGGCGGCGATAGATTTTCTCGAGGTTCTCGACCTGGGCGGCATAGGTGAAGGGCTCCGCCGCCGCGCGTGCTGCCAGGCTCATTTTGCGCGCGTCGGCCCCGCGGATGGAGAGAAGGCCACGCTCGATTTCCTCGGCGGTTGCGGCGGCGACGACGGCGCCCGTCAGACCGTCTCGAACGACTTCAGCGCCACCCGCCGTCCTCGTGGTCAGAACGGGCACGCCCGAGGCGAGCGCCTCGAGGTGGACGTTGCCGAAGGGCTCGTATCTGGCCGGCAGCGCCACCAGGTCGGCCGCGGCATAGAGACGCTCCACGTCCGGTCGTGGCGATATGAAGCTCACGGCGCCACCCAGCCCGAGCCTCTCCACCATCACGCGGTACGCGTCGGTGCGCCCCTTCCCCGCTACCAGCACGTGCGCCCGGCGATCGTGAAGACGCGAGACGGACTCGAGCAGAGGACCGAGGCCTTTGCGCTCGAAGCCGGAGCCGACGAAGGCGATGAGCCACGCTTCGGCAGGCAGGCCCAGATTTTCCCGGGTCTCGTCCCGCCAGCGATTCCGGTTCTCCGGATGGAAGCGCTCCAGGTCTACCCCGTTGTAGACCACGCTGACCCGGTCCGGCGGTGTGCCGTAGAGCGCTTCGATCTCCGATTTTCCGCGCGCCGAGATGGCCACGATATGCCGCGCTGAACGGAGAGTGAAGATGCGCCGCTCCAGATACAAGACGAGCCGATGCTGAGGATTCACTTGAGGGCCGCCACGGCCCATGGCCTCGAGGTACGCCCGGTGACTTCCCTCTCCCGCCCGGTAGATGTCCTGAAGCAGGCAGCGCTCATGGCTCTGGACGATGTCGAAGCCTCCTGCCCGAACCGCCCGCCTCGCCGCCAGCGCGAAGGACAGCTGTCTGAGCACGGAGGGCTGGCTCAGCACGGGCAGCCGCCGGACCGTGATGCCCGGCGCGGGGAATTGCGCCGCGGTGGTCAGGATGTGGAGGTCGTAGCCGCCGCGCTTCACGAGGGCATTGACCAGTCCCGCCGTCGACGTCTCGACGCCCCCGTGGAAGGAGAAGGGGCGGCAGATCAAGGCGAGCTTCATCGCTTCGCCAAGACGCCTTTCACCAGCGGGAAGAGCTCTCGCCGCGCGGCCTCGAAGCTGTATCGCTCGACGCATCGCTCGCGGGCGCGGGCACCGAGCGCCTGCGCCTCCGCCGGGTCATCGAGGAGCCGCGCGATGGCGGCGGCCAGCGCCGTCACGTCGCCCGGTTCGACGAGGAGCCCGCAACCGTCGAGGATCTCCGGAATCATGGATACGCGTGTCGAGACCACGGGACGCCCGAGCGCCATGGCGTCGAAGATCTTGGCGGGAACCTGCCCGAGTGTATCGGGCGTGCTTCGCTGAGGCACGGCGACCACGTCCGCCGCCGCAAGAAAGGCCGGGATCTGATCGAACGGCACCCACGGCACGAGCGTCGCCCGGGGGCAGAGCCTGACGATCTGCCGTCCTGCTGCGCTGTCCGAGCTCGCTCCGATCACAGCCAGTGAGACATCCGGCCGGCCGAGCGAGGCGATCGCCCTGGCGAGATCCTCGAGCCCCTTGTACCCGCGCGGCGTGCCGAGGAACATGACGAGGCCCTCGGAGGTGAGGCCCAGCCGCCGCCGGCCCTCGGCGGGATCAGCGCAGCCCGGCTTCCAGGCGTCCGTGTCCCTCACATGCGTGATGAGGGAGCCGCCGAATCGCTGCTGGAGAAAGCGGGAGGCGACGGTGATGCCGTCGGCAAGCCCGGTCAGACGCTCGCAGAGCCAAGTCCACGGAAGGCCGGCCGCATTGCCGAGATTGACCGCCCTTCCGAGCGTGCCCCAGAAGCCCGATCTGAGATGGAAGCCCACCTCCCAGTCGTCAATGTCGAGGAGCAGAGGCCGTCGGTCGCGCAACCGCTTGAGGTAGCCCACACCGGCGCTGCCGAGCTTCGTCTTGGAGGCAACAATGAGATCGCCGTCGGCGCGGCGCGCGAGCTCGCTCATGGTGCGCAGGAAACCCGGCATGCGGCGGCTCTCCACGCTGTGGTAACGCACGGGTCCCGAGGCCACCGGCTCCCACACTCCTTGCCCGGTGCGGGGCCCTATCACCTCCACTGAGCCGAGCGGCTCCAGGAGCCTCGCGAGCAGATCAGCCCGCCCCGCCGCATTGTCGCTGACGTCGAAGCAGAGCACCGAGATCTTCACGAGCGCAGTGCCAGCCTTTGGTAGTGCTCCACGAGGCGCTCGGCCACGCGGACGCCCGTGTAGCGCTCGTGGGCCAGCGCGGCGGCTCTCTGGCCGAGGCCGCGGCGAAGCACTGAGTCCCCCAGCAGGCGCTCGAGCGCCCGGGCGAGCTCGGGCGCGTCGCCGCCGGGCACGAGCAGTGCCGTGTCGCCGTCGCTCAGCACTTCGGCCGCCGCGCCGACCCGGCTCGCGATCACCGCGCGGCCGCTCGCCATGTATTCGAAGAGCGCCCGCGACATGCCGTCGGATTCGAGCGGCGGATAGAGAGCGATGTCGAGCGATCGCACGAGCTGTGCGGGATCGTCGACGAAGCCCAGGAACGACACCTTATCCCTGAGCCCCGCACGGCTCACCCGCTCTCGCACCCCGGCCTCGAATGGCCCACTCCCCACGAAGACGAGGTGAAACCGCCGCCCCGATCCGGCCAGCGCCTCGGCCGCTTCGACCACGGTCGCATGCCCCTTCATGACGCGAAATCCCGACAAGAGCCCGACGAGAGGCACCCCCTCGGACAGTCCCAGCTCCTTGCGGAGAGAGCCGCCGTCCGCCGGCCGAAAGCGCTCGCCGTCGGTCGCGCCCGGTAGCGTCACCACCCGATTCGCCGGCGCCAGGCCTGCGCCCACGCACTGACGCCGTATCGCCTCGGTGACGGTCACGACGAGATCGGTGGCGCGTGTATAGAGCCACCGGTTCAGCGCATGTGGACGGATGGCCTGGACGATGTGGCGCGTGCGAATCAGCGGGCGGGGATTCGAGGACAGGCGATTGGCGAGCGCGGCCAGCCAGTGCTCCTTGCTCCGGTGAACGTGGACGATGTCGACGGAAGGCAGGCGCCGGCCGAGCGTCCGGAGGTCCCGCGCGTCTGCGCCCGGCCTGAGTCCCGTGCGGAGCGCCATGGTCTCTATGCGCTGGACACCCTGGCCGCGTGCCCGTGCCATGACGCGCTTTTCGCTGCCCGCCGGGCACACCAGCGTCGTCTCGTGTCCGGCACGCGTCATCTCGCGACATATCTGCGCTGCCCAATAGACGTCGGACGACCATCCCCGGCACGAGACAAGATGGACGACCTTCACGGCTTCTGGGGGCGCCGGGACAGAGCTTCGAGGTAGAGGTCTTCCATCGCCGCGGCGTGGTGCTCCGGAGCGAATAGCGCGAGAGCGCGTCGCCGTCCTGCCTCCCCCATGGCGCGGCGCTCCACCGGGTTCCCGAGCAGCCGGTCGAGCGCGGCCGCCACCTCTTCCGGACTCGAGCGATCCACGAGCAGCCCCGTCTCTCCGTGAACCACGGCGTCCGGCAGGGCGCCTACGCGCGCGGCCAGTACGGGCCGGCCGGCGGCCATCGCCTCGAGCGCGGCGCGGCATGACTCGTCGGAGCCTGAGCCCAGGAGGACGAAGACATCGAGGGCGGCGAGGACGGCGGGCAGGTCCGCATCCCGGTAGCCGGCGAAGAGCGCCTGGCGCTCGAGGCCGAGACGGGCCACCAGCGCGATCAGGGCATCGCGTCGCTCGCCCTTGCCGACCAGGAGCAGCCTCGCCTCGGGCCGCCTCGCGAGCAGCTGCCGGAACGCCTCGATGAGGCTCTCGTGGCCCCGCCCCGCCGCGAGCCTCGACACACAGCCGATGAGCGGCCCATCGCCCACCGAGAACTCCTCGCGAACCTTGGCCGCTCCCGCCATGTCCGAGGCGAAGCGTGCGACCTCCACCACTCCGTCGACGCGGTGGACACGCCCGCGCGGGGCTCCGGATTCGAGAAGGCGCTCCTCGATGTGCCGGCTCACCGCCACCAGAGCATCGCTTCGGCGGTAGAGACTCGTGTCCGGCCATCGGCGCCGGACCGCGCGCTCGTTGTGAAAGCTTCTCACCAGCGCCGCCCCACCCCTGCCCCACCAGCCCAGCCAGTGGTCATGGCTATGGTGGGTGTGCACCACGTCCACTCTCTCCCGCGATACGAGGGCGCGCAGACGTTGTGCGTCGGCGGCGATAGCGAACGGCCCCGACTTGACGTCGAGGCTCAGGCCTTCCACCGGCTCGACACCGCTCTCGCGGGCCTTGGCCTCGAAGCGGTCGCCGCCCGCCAGCCCGAGCAGCGCGCGGTGTCCCCGGGCACGGAGGGCCTGGACCAGACGGAGCACCGGCTCGGCGCTGCCGGTCCACCAGCGGTTCGCGACGAGGTGGAGGACGGTGAGCCGGCGCGGGATCACGCCCGCTCCCGGTTCGGACCCGCGATGACCTCGCCGTAGAGGGCGAGAAGCCGTGAGACGGCGGCGACATGGGAGTAGCGCTCTTCGACCAGCTTCCGGGCGGCTCGCGCCCGGGTGGCGGCGGCAGCCGGATTGGCGAGAACCCCTTCGATAGCCACGGCAAGGGCAGCCGGATCTTCTGGCCGGACGAGGAGGCCCGTCTCACCATCCGTGATCACTTCGGGGATCCCGCCGATGGCGGTCGCTACCGCCGGCACCCCCGCCGCGAATGCCTGGAGCAGCGACTGCGGCACGCCCTCTGTGCGCGTGGATGCGAGGACGAAGCAGTCCATGGCTCGCAGGAGATCCGGCACGTCGCCGCGAAAGCCCGTGAAGTGCACGGCGTCGCCGAGACCGCGCTCCTTCGCGAGCCCTTCCACCCAGGCGCGCCGGATGCCGTCGCCGACGAGGAGGAGCCGGGCCGAGGGATGGCGGGCATGCACCGTGGCGAAGGCGTCCAGGAGCTGGGCATGGCCCTTCGAGCCCCTGAACATGGCGACCGATCCGATGACGGGCCGCGACAGCCCGAGGCGCTTTCGCATCGTGTCGCCGTCGATCGTGCCCGGGAACTCCGCGAGGTCGACTCCGGCCGGGATGGCGACGGCGCGCTCCGGACTCACTCCGGCTTCGATGACGAGCTTGCGGATGGCCTCTCCGCTCGTGATCACGCGGTCGGCCAGCCACCGGTAGACGGGATTCAGGCGGCGCCGTATGCGAATCGAGACGTGGCGTGTCCGTACCACCGGGACCGCGGTGGCCCGGGCGGCCATGCCGCCGATCCATGCATCCACCGAGCTATGGGTATGCACGATGTCCACATGCTCCCGACGGATGAGGTGCGCGAGGCGAATCACGGCGGGAAGATCCCACGCGCCGCGCATCCGCACGGGCAGCGTTTCGAGCCCGGCTTCTCGGGCGCGCTCCACGAAGCGGCCGCCCGGCTGCCCGGCGACGAGCACGCGCCAGCCGTGCTCCCCCGTCCAGCGCGCCTCCGTGAGGGTACGCACTTCCTGGCCGCCAAGGCCGGGCGAGGACTCGGTGTGGAGCACGGTCTTCACGCCGCTCGCGCCTCATCGACGGCGTCGACCACGGAGGCGACGGAGATGGCTCGCATGCACACATGGTCGATGGGGCAACGCGGCAGGAAGCACGGGGCGCAGGGCGCCGCTCCTTCAACGCTGCGTCCCGACGGGCTCCGGGGAGCTGTGAGACGGGGATCCGTCGGCCCGAAGAGCGTGACCGTGGGGATGCCCAAAGCCGCCGCGAGATGGGCGACGCCCGTATCGCTGCTCACCAGACATCCCAGACGCGCGAGGAGCCTCGGCAGGATCTCCGGATGGTCGCGGCCGACCGCAGACGCCAGCGGCCCATTCGCGAGCGCCGACACCGCGCCGGCCATGGTGATGTCCGCGGGGCTGCCGATGAGCACGGGCTCGAGCCCTCGCTCGCGCAGCCGGGACGCCAGATGCGCATAGGAGGCGGCCGGCCACAGCTTGGACGAGCCGAATGCGGCGCCCAGGTGGAGGCCCACGAGCGGGCCGGCCCCGGCGCATCCCGCGTCGGCGAGCAGCGCCGTGACGGCGGACTCGGCCTCCCCATCGTCGCCGAGATGCCACTCGGGAATTCCCGGCCGGGGCGGTATGCCGGCGGCCTCGAGCAATCCCGCGTATTCGTCGATCTGGTGCCGCCGAGGCGACGGCAACGCGACGACGTGGGTGAGCAGGCCTCGCCTCAAGTCCGTGTCGTAGCCGAGCCTGACCCGCGCTCCCCATCGCCGGGCCGCCAGCGCCGACGCGAAGGAATTGGGCAGGAGCACGGCTGCGTCCGGCCGCATCGCTCGCATGGCGGCGTTGAGGCGCCGCCGCTTGCGCCCGTCTCCCGGATACCGGAGGAGAATGTCGGCCACGGCCTGGCCGGTGAGGAGCGGCGCCCATGGCCCAATGACCGTCACGAGTGCGTCGGGGCGAGCCGCTCTGAGAGCGGCCAGCGCCGGGAGGGCCATGACGGTGTCCCCGAGCCAGTTCGGCAACCGAACGACGAGCACCGCGCCGTCGAGGATCACGGCAAGGCCCGTTGCGCCGCCTTGCGGCGCAGGGTGTCCGCGAGCGTCCCCACGAGAGCCGCGCGGTCCGCGCCCATGTCGAGGCGCACCGACAGCACCCAGATCTCGATATCGGGCCGCGGCACCTCGCGGAGGCGCATCCAATCCTTCTCGGTGGTGACGATAGAGCTCACACCGGCCCGTCGCGCGGACGAGCGGACCCTTTCGAGATCTGCCTCGGCGTACGGGTGATGATCGGGAAACGCCACGAGCTCCGCCACCGTCGCCCCCAGGCGGGCCAGCGTCGTCGCGAAGCCGGCCGGAGAGGCGAGCCCGGCGAGCGCGACGACCCGCCGCCCGGCGAGTGTCGACGGCGGCTGAGGTGCGCCCGCTCCGTCCCGCCGCAGCGCTTCCGGGCGATACGAGGCGGTGAGGACGGCCGCCCGTGATCCGTGCTGGCGAAGGCTCCGGGCGATGCCGTCCGCGGCGGCCTGATGCGCGGGATTGGTGACGACCACCATGTGCGCGCGCTTCAGCGCCGACATGGGTTCACGCAGCACTCCTCTCGGGAAGAGCCGGCCATTGCCCCATGGCTCGGTGCCTTCCACGGCGACGATGTCGAGATCCTTGGCGAGGGTCCGGTGCTGGAAGCCGTCGTCGAGCACGAGGGCGTCAGCACCGCAACGCTCCACGGCGACACGGCCGGCCTCATAGCGATTCTCGCCGACCACGACGGGTATGCCCGGGAGCTGCTCGGCCAGCAGACGCGGCTCGTCACCCGCCTCGCGCGCGGACAGCCGCACCCCGTCCCGGTCCGCCACCACGTGCACGCCGCGCGTTCGCCTTCCGTAGCCTCGGCTGACAATGGCGGGGGCGGCTCCGAGCTCGGCGAGCGCGGCGGCCACGAGTGCCGCCAGTGGTGTCTTGCCGCTCCCGCCCAGCGTCAGGTTTCCTATGGAGATCACGGGGACGGGAAGCCTGCGCGTGGAAAAGAGGCCTGCGCTGTAGCAGGCCTGCCTCGCCCCCAGCGCTCCACGATAGGCGCACGCCGCCGCGGACAGGACGCCGCGCATCATCGGGCTCCCCTGTCCGCTCCAGACGCGGCGCAGGCGGAGCTCGGGCGTGTTTCGCGGCTCAGACATGGGCTCCTTCCG
>Ga0326726_10004818_pt1 | contig 12297 bp, 9 predicted proteins | sample MHFenrmetagenome_2_FD_207603 | JGI IMG/M metagenome (GOLD analysis project Ga0326726, IMG submission 207603) | Lab enriched peat soil microbial communities from Michigan Hollow, Ithaca, NY, United States - MHF15MN | ecosystem: Environmental > Terrestrial > Soil > Wetlands > Peat | place: USA...
GATCCGAACGCGCCGCCGATCCATCCGCTCACCGTGCGCACGTTCGCCGACGGCACCGAGCCGATCGCGGTCGCGCTCGTGATGTGCGGCCAGGAGCTGTTCGTCGGCAACGATCAGTTCGAGACCGACGAGAACGCGACCTACCTCGGCGTGTTGATGCCGCTCGAGCACGGGCTCGACACGCTCGGCCTCAGTCGCATCGGTCCCGCCGGCAGCACGATCTCGGTCGTGACCTACGACACGGGCGCCCGCATCGCGGTGCCGACGATGCCGCTCGACAAGTTCCGCGGCGACGTGCTCGGCAGCCAGAAGGACTACCGCGGCAAGATCGGCACCGACATGGTGCAGGGCATCACCATGGGCCTCGCGGAGCTGTCGAAGGTGTCGACGGCGCGCAAGGCGCTGATCGTCGTCGGCGACGGCAACGATACCAACAACGACCTCGCGAAGACCGCGCTCGCCGATCTCAAGAAGCAGGCGAACAAGCAGAACATCCAGATGTTCGCGGTCATCTACAAGGACCCGATCTCGAGCGAAGGTAGCGTCATCACGACGATGATCCCGGGCGCCAAGACCGTCGGCTCGATCGACGGCATCGCGTCGGAGCTCAACGGGATCATCGCCCGCATGGCCGATCGCTACTACCTGTCGTTCCCTGGCTACGACGAGAAGACCGGCACCGGGCTGCCGTGGGACGGCAAGGATCACGACCTCGTGATCAAGATCGATCAGACCGATCTCGATCCGGTCACGATGACGCTGACCCCGAAGTGGGAGGTGCCGAAGCACGCGGGCTTCCCGTGGCTCGCGGTGATCCTCACGCTCGTCGGCCTCATCTTCGTGTTCGTCCTCATCAAGGTGCTGACGCGGAAGAAGGAAGAGCCGATGCCGGTGATGATGGCGCCGCAGGCGCCCGCGCCCGAGGCACCCAAGCCGATGGGACCGTCGAAGACCGTGATGATCGGCGCCGGCGGCGATCAGGAAGGCTTCCCGATCGTCGGCTGGCTCGTGCCGCTGAACGGCGTCAACGCCTACCAGACCTGGCGGTTGAAACCGGGGCTCACGAAGATCGGTACGGCGCCGCCTTCGGATATCGTCGTCAACGACGGCTTCATGAGCACCGAGCACTGCAGCATCACCAGCTCGCCAGCCGGCTTCACGTTGCACGACGGTGGGTCGACCAACGGCTGCTACGTCAACGATCGCAAGGTCCAGAAGCAGGACCTCGTCGACAACGACGTCATCATGCTCGGCAAGACGAACCTCAAGTTCAAGTCGATCAATTGATGGGACATCGTGTCTAGCGGCGCACTCGCCGGGCTGATCATCGTCGCGGCCGTCATCGTGTTGGTCGTGATCGTGTCAGCCGCGAAGAAGGGCAGCCAACCCGTGGGCCAGAAGGTCTGCGGCGGGTGTCGTCGCGTCATGCTTCCGGTGTGGACGAAGTGCCTGTTCTGCGGCTGGGCCCCGGTCGCGCGCCTCGAGTTCATCCTCGGACCGATGGCCAACCAGACGCTGCCGCTCACGGAACAGGTCACCACGATCGGCTCGGTCGCGGGAAACACGGTGGTGCTCGCCGATCCGGCGGTGTCGCGCAAGCACGCCGGCATCCGCAAGGTCGACAGCGACTACGAGCTCGCCGACCTCGGGTCGACGAACGGCGTGTACGTCAACGGTCACAAGGTTCCGAAGAAGACGCTCGAGCCCGGCGACATCATCCGCGTCGGGAATACCGAGGCCGTCTTCAAGCGCGAGTAGAGGCGGGTGGGAGCGGTGATCGCGGTGGAAACTTCGCCTCGGATGCGGCATCAGTTAGGGGTGCGATTCGCGGTCTGCGCCCTCGTCCTCGTCGCGTGTCAGCGCCACGAGCCGCCGCCGACGACCGACGATCACGCGCCGAAGAAGCCGCGCGTCGCGCCGATCGATCCGGACGACGACACGTGCGATCCGTCGAAGCCGAAGATCTGCCTCGGCGACGACGTCGTGGCGTGCGAGCCCGACGGTCACCTCGGGCGCCGGCTGCGCGCGTGTCACAAGGGCTGCCAGGACGGCAGGTGCTCGAACACGTGCGAGGACGACAGCACGAAGCTCATCTACCTCGTCGACACGTCGAACGACTTCATGAGCTTCGATCCGCGGCTGTTGCCGGGCAACCCGATCAAGGTCGTCGGCAAGCTCAAGTGCGGGCACTGGGGCAGCCCGTTCTCGATGTCGGTCGATCGCAACGGCATCGCGTGGGTCGTCTACGACAACGGCGAGATGTTCAAGGTCAACATCACCGATGCGAAGTGCGAGCCGTCGGGCTACGTGGCCGGCTCGAGCGGCTCGACGACGTTCGGCATGGGCTTCGTCACCGACACGTCCGGCGGCGATGCCGAGAAGCTGTACATCGCGGCGAACAACTCGTCGAACGCGCTGCACGCGATCGACACGTCGCACGACCTGGTTCCGCGCCGCCACGGCACGATCACCGGCACCGACGACCGCAACCCCGAGCTCACCGGCACGAGCGAGGGCAAGCTGTATGGCTTCTACCCGTCGATGTTCTCGACCGCGTTCGTGCAGGAGATCGACAAGACCAACGGCGCGGCCGTCGGCAAGAAGTGGCCGCTCGGGACCGATCCGCTCGGCGATGTCACGGCTTACGCCTTCGCGCAGTGGGGCGGCGTGTTCTACATCTTCACCACCGTCGACGACGGGATGGACTCCAACTCGTCGGTCCGCACCGTCGACCGCACGACCGGAAAGTACCGCACGATCATGACCCACCTGCCGTACCGGATCAGCGGCGCCGGCGTGTCCACGTGCGCCCCCGAGCGGGACTCGAGCAATCCCAAGGGTCCGTAAACGCACGGCCTTGCGATTGGGGTAGAATTACAAGCACGTAATGGCACGCCTGCTCTTCAGGGACAGCCAAGGCCGGGAGGGCACGGTCGAGCTGTCACCGACCGAGACCGTCTACGTGGGTCGCGGTCTCGAGTGCGCGATCCGCACCGACGACGGCATGGTGTCGCGCCGGCACGCGCAGTTCCGGATGGAGAACGGGCGGTTCGTCGTCGAGGACCTCGGCAGCGCGAACGGCACGCACCTCAACAGCACGCGGGTCCAGAAGCAGGCGATCGGTCACGCCGACGTGATCCAGTGCGGCTCGCTCGTGATCCGATTCATCGACGAGGGCGGCGTGAACGTCGTCCCCCAGCAGCCGCCCATGGGGGCAGGCGGCGCCTCACCGCCGCCCAAGAAGGGCGGCACGATGGTCCTCGATCGGGACAGCGCGCCGGCGTTGCCCGGAGGCATGGGTATGGGCGGCGGCGGCTTCGGGGGCGGCGCGAACTTCGGCGGTGGCGGCGGCAATGCGCTGCCGGCCGGCTTCGGTGCCGCGCCCGCGCAGCCGCAATCCGCGCCCGGTTTCGGCGCACCGCCCGCGATGCCAGGGGCTGGCTCGACGGCACCGCCGGCGAACATGCCGTACGGCGGCCCGCCGGGCATGCCGAGCGGTGGCACGTTCGGCGGTGGCGCGGGCAACAACGCGCGCGGCGCGGCCCCGTCGCCGTATGGCGGACCGCCGGCGATGCCCGGTGGTGCGCCCGCGGGCGGCAACATGCCGTACGGCGGCCCTCCGGGGATGCCGGGCGGCGGCGCGGCACCGACGGCGGCGCCCGCCGGCCTCCCGTACGGCGGCCCGCCGGGGATGCCGCCGAAGGACAACCCGAGCATCTTCGGCCGCGGTGGCCCGGTCGGCGCGCCGCAGGTCCGCTCGGAGGATCCCGAGAAGAAGGTGATGGTCGATCTCGGCCTCGAGTACGACCCGCAGAAGGCGGGTGCCGAGGTCAAGGGCCTGAAGGCCGAGCTCGAGAAGGCCAACGCGAACTACGAGCGCGAGGTCGCCGATGGCAAGCGCATCCGCGCCGAGTCGGCGACGCTGCGCGATCGCATCGAAGAGCTGCGGGCCGCGGTCAAGGATCGCGAGGAGCAGGCGGCCGCGCACGATCGCGTCGCCGACCAGCTGCGCGACGAGCTCCAGCAGACGCGCGACGAGTACAACAAGCTCCGCGGCGAGATGGGCGAGATGGCCGAGAACATGGCGGCTCGCGAGCGCCAGGCGGCCCGCGCGCAGGAAGACGCCGTCAAGATCCGCGAGGACATGCAGGACCTCAACCGCCAGCTCATGGAGCTGTCGCGGACGAAGGACGAAGGCTGGAAGAAGCTCAACGACCAGCTCACCGAGATCGAGCACCTCCGCGAGGTCATCAACGAGCAGGAGCGGATGCTCGAGGAGCGCCGCGTCGGGTTGATCTCGCAGGAAGAGGTCATCAAGGAGCTGCGCGGCGACAAGGAGAAGACGTTCAAGATCATCGCGCAGCTCAAGGCCGAGCGCGACGAGGCGGCCACGGCGGCGTCGCGTACGGCGGCGCAGATCAGCGCGATCGAGGACGAGAACAAGCGGCTCGGGCGCCTGCTCGTCGAGTCGCAGACCGACCAGGGCCGCGTGAGCGCCGGTCAGGGCGACCACATGATGCGGCTCGCCGGCGACATCAAGGACGTCCGCGTCGAGCTCAAGAAGGTCGAGGCCGATCGCGATCGCCTCGACGAGCAATACAACCGCACCGAGCGAGACCGCGAGAAGCTCGAGGGCCGGCTCGCGCAGGTCGAGGTCGAGCTCCAGGAAGCGGTGCACGGCAAGCTCGCCGCCGAGAGCGCGCGCAACGTCGCGCAGGACGCGCTCGCGAAGTCGGAGGTCGCGCGCAGCAAGGCCGCCGAGGAGGCGCTCGGCGCCGCGAAGGCGCGCGATCAGGCGGCGACCGGCGGCGACGACGCGCGGCGCGAGCTCGATCGGCTGCGCCGCAAGGTCGCCGACCTCGAGAAGGTCCAGGCCGCGCCCGCCGGTGCAGCGGCCGACAATGCCGAGATCCAGCGCCAGCGCGAGGCGGCCGATCGGAAGATCGCCGAGCTCACGGCTCGCGCCGAGCAGGCCGAGCGCTCCGTGAAGGGCATGCAGCTCGAGATCGACGCCGCGAAGTTCGACGCCCAGAAGGCGCGCGGCGAAGCGGCGCGGGCGAAGGCGAGTGCCGACGCGCAGGCCGAGTCGATCATCGAGGCCGTGGGGACGCCGGCCGGGAGCCCGGAGCTCGCCAAGCGCGCGCAGGAGATCTACGAGGCGATCAACGACATCCTGTCGGAGATGCGCAACAACATGGTGCTCGTCCAGGGCGAGCTCCCGAACCTCCAGGCCGACGGCGAGACCTTGCAAGCCGTCGGCGATGCGGTAGAGGCACTCGTCGACAGCGCCGAGACGGCGAAGGGCGCGCTGCGCGGGTTGCGCGATCTCGCCGAGGGTAAGTAATTCATGACGATCGAACACAAGCGCAGCAGCAAGGCCGAGATCGAAGACCTCATCAAGGCGCGCTACTCGCTGATCTGGATCACGTCGCCCGAGGAGACGCGTGTCGAGGAATCGCTGCGCAAGCTGTGCGTCGAGCGCGAGATGCGCCTCGAGGTGTGGTCGATCACCGAGGGCTTCAAGGTGATCGCGAACGGGCAGGGCACGCGCGACGTCAAGGATCCGATGAAGGCGATCGATCACGTGCTGCGCGCCGAGGGGCGCGCGCTGTTCGTGCTGCGCGACTTCCACCCGTTCCTCAAGGAGCCCGCGGTCGTGCGGCGGCTTCGCGATGCCGCGCACGAGCTGCGCAAGACGAAGAAGAGCCTGGTGATCCTGTCGCCGGTCACCAAGATCGCGCCCGAGCTCGAGAAGAGCATCTCCGCGGTACTCGACTGGGAGCTCCCGAACCGCAGCGAGATCGAGGGAGCGGCGCGCAAGGTGCTGCCGAACCTGCCGGCGGCGACGCAGCAGGTGATCGAGAGCGACCCCACGTTCATGGAACGCGTCGTCGAAGGCGCGCTCGGGCTGACGCTCGTCGAGGCCGAGAACGTGTTCGCGAAGAGCGCGGTGCGCACGCACACGTTCGATCTCGAGACCATCCTCGAGGAGAAGAAGCAGATCATCCGCAAGAGCGGCCTGCTCGAGTACTACGAGCACCGCGAAGAGTTCTCCGACGTCGGCGGCATGGAGATCCTGAAGGACTGGCTCGTCAAGCGCCGCAGCGCGTTCGGGTCGCGCGCGAAGGACTTCGGGCTGCCGCTGCCGAAGGGCATCTTGCTGATCGGCGTGCCCGGCACCGGCAAGTCGCTCACCGCGAAGGCGGTCGGCGCGCTGTGGCAGATGCCGCTCTTGCGCCTCGACGTCGGCAAGATCTTCGGCGGCCTCGTCGGCAGCTCCGAGGAGAACATGCGCTCGGTCATCAAGACCGCCGAGGCGATCGCGCCGGCGATCCTGTGGATCGACGAGCTCGAGAAGGGCTTCTCGGGCACGCAATCGTCGGGCTCGACCGACGGCGGCACCACGTCGCGCGTGTTCGCATCGTTCATCACGTGGCTGCAGGAAAAGACCACGCCGGTGTTCGTGATCGCGACGGCGAACAACGTCCACCAGCTGCCACCGGAGCTGCTCCGCAAGGGTCGCTTCGACGAGATCTTCTTCTGCGACCTCCCGGATCGCGAGGACCGCCGCCAGATCCTCGACATCCACCTGCGCAAGAAGAACCGCGATCCGTCGCAGTTCGACATGGACAAGCTCGTCGACGCGACCGTCGATTATTCGGGCGCCGAGCTCGAGCAAGCCGTGATCGCGTCGCTCTACGACGCGTTCGACAGCGGCCTCGACCTCAGCACCGAAGGCCTCACGAAGACCGTCGGCGAGATCGTGCCGCTCGCGATCACCATGCGCGAGATGATCGAGCAGATGCGCGAGTGGGCGCGAACCCGCGCCCGCATGGCGTCGTCCCGCGGCCGGACGCCGCAGAAGAAGGAAGGCTGGATGGCGCGCTACGGCGCCCCCACCGCCAACCTCGGCGACAAGGGTCCCGAGCCCTCCGACGACGATCGCAAGCTCGAGCTCTAGCTGTGGCTAGTGGCCGGCCGCGTCGAAGCGGTCGAGGTTGGTCACCTTCGCCCAGACCTTGACGAAGTCGCGAACGAAGCGCTCCTTGCCATCGGATTCGGCGTAGGCCTCGGCGACGGCGCGGAGCTCGCTGTTCGAGCCGAAGATGAGGTCGACCGGCGTGGCGGTCCACTTGAGCTTCCCGGTCTTGCGGTCGTGCCCCTCGTAGATCCCTTCGGTCTTCGACGGCGTCCACTTGGTCGACATGTCGAGCAACTGGACGAAGAAGTCGTTGGTGAGGACGCCGGGCGTGCCGGTGAACACGCCGTGCGCGACGCCGCCGGTGTTCGCGTTGAGCACGCGCATGCCGCCCACGAGCACGGTCATCTCGGGCACGGTGAGGTTCAGCTTGTTCGCCTTGTCGACGAGCATCTCGGTCGGCGCGCCGGTCTGCCCGGCCACGTAGTAGTTGCGGAACCCATCGGCCTTGGGCTCGAGCAAGCCGAACGACGTCACGTCCGTCTGGTCCTGCGTGGCGTCGGTGCGGCCCGGACGGAACGGCACCTTGACGTCATAGCCCGCCTTCTTCGCGGCCTGTTCGACCGCCGCGTCGCCCGCGAGCACGATGACGTCGGCGAGCGAGACCTTCTTGCCGCCCTTCAAGGTCTTGTTGAAGTCCGTCTGGATCTGTTCGAGCTTGCGCACGACCTTCGCGAGCTCGGCCGGCGAATTCGCCGCCCAGTCCTTCTGCGGCGCGAGGCGAATGCGGGCACCGTTCGCACCGCCGCGCATGTCCGTGCCGCGGAACGACGACGCCGCGGCCCACGTGGTGCGCACGGTCTCGGGCACCGACAGCCCCGAGGCGAGGATCTTCGCCTTGAGCGCCGCCGTGTCCGTCGCATCGATCAACGGGTGATCGACGGCCGGCAGCGGGTCCTGCCAGATGAGGATCTCCTTCGGAACCTCGGCGCCGAGGTAGCGTGCGCGCGGCCCCATGTCGCGGTGGGTCAGCTTGAACCAGGCCTTGGCGAACGCCAGCTTGAACGTGTCGGGCTTGTCGTGGAACTGCTGGATGATCTTCTTGTACGCGGGGTCGAACTTCAGCGCGAGGTCGGTCGTGAGCATCACCGGCGAGTGGTGCTTCTTCGGATCGAACGCGTCGGGCACGGCATCCGCGGCCTGGCCCTTCGCGGGGATCCACTGGGTGGCACCGCCGGGGCTCTTGGTCTGGACCCACTCGTAGGTCAGCAGGTTGTCGATGTAGTCCATCGTGAACGCGGTCGGGTTCATCGTCCACGCGCCCTCGAGCCCGCTGGTGACCGCGTCGGGACCGACGCCCGTGCCGCACTTGTTCTTCCAGCCCAGGCCCTGATCCGCGATCGGTGCCGCGGCGGGCTCGGGGCCCACGCACTTCGATGCCTCGTGCGCGCCGTGGGTCTTGCCGAAGGTGTGGCCGCCGGCGATCAGCGCCACGGTCTCGTCGTCGTTCATGCCCATGCGGCCGAACGCCTCGCGAATGTCCTTGGCCGAGGCGACCGGATCGGGCTTCCCGCCCGGACCCTCCGGGTTGACGTAGATGAGCCCCATCTGCACCGCGGCGAGCGGCTTCTCGAGCTCGCCGCCGGTGTGGCGCTCGTCGCCGAGAAACTTCTTCTCGCGGCCCCAGTAGACGAAGTCCGGCTCCCAGTCGTCCGGGCGACCACCGGCGAACCCGAACGTCTTGAAGCCCATCGCTTCGAGCGAGACGTTTCCGGCGAGCACCATCAGGTCTCCCCACGAGATCTTCTGCCCGTACTTCTGCTTCACCGGCCACAGCAGGCGGCGCGCCTTGTCGAGGTTGGCGTTATCGGGCCAGCTATTGAGCGGGTCGAACCGTTGCTGCCCGCCACCCGCGCCGCCTCGGCCGTCACCGGCACGGTAGGTGCCGGCGCTGTGCCAGGCCATGCGAATGAAGAACGGGCCGTAGTTGCCGTAGTCGGCCGGCCACCAGTCCTGCGACGTCGTGAGGACCTGCTTGATGTCCTTCTTCACGGCATCGAGATCCAGCGTCGCGAACACCTTGGTATAGTCGAAGTCGGGGCCCAGCGGGTTCGACTCGGCCGCGTGCTGGCGCAGCGGCGACAGGTCGAGCTGGTCTGGCCACCAGAACTTGTTGGGCTTCGGCGTCCCGTCGGCGTGTGCGGCGACGCTCGTCATCGTGGGAATGGCCGCGGCCGCGAGCGCGACGAGGAACCTCCTCGCGGTGCGGTTCCCGTGGCCGAGCGGCTCTCGCTTGTCGATCATCATCTTCTCCATGGTGGTGAGAGCATGCAGCACCTGCTCTGATTGCTTCCAATACGTCAAGTCGATTGCCGTGATAGACGCTGCCTATCACTCTCGTTTCGAGCTCCGCGAGCCAGACTGGCCCTGCAACGACGGCCACCTCGCTTGCATTCTCTGTTCCCGACCCTAGACGAGCCGTGTTCGCGGATGACAACGTGGAGAATCGTGCTCGGAACGCAGATGCTGCGTTGCTCCCAAACACCGCGCGCACCGGATGCGTACGTGCGCTTTGCGCGTTCGGGGCTCGATCAGCACCGCGCGCGGTAGGCGTTCTGCGCGAGATCATCGCTGGTGACCGCGATGTGCGAGGGCCGAGCGCGGCGGTGTCGGATCGCGAACGGACACCGGGGGAAGCTACGGCCCCGAGCTGGGGTACACTGATCGGGACTCATGTCGCATTTCACCAAGTGCGCGCTCAAGATGACCAACCTCGCGGCGCTCAAGAAGGCGCTCGCAGACATGCAGCTCAAGTTCACCGAGGCCGAACAGGGCCAGTCGGTGAGCGTGCGCGGCTACCGCGGTGACAAGCTGCAGGCGGCGATGTGCATCGACATGGGTCGTTACGACATCGGCGTCGTCGACAACCAGGACGGCACCTACGACATGGTCGCGGACTGGTGGGGCGTCGAGACGACGAAGGGCGTGTCCGAGGAAGAGTTCAAGAACACGCTGTCGCAGAAGTACCAGTACCACAACGTCAAACAGGCCTGCGAAGACAAGGGCTACTCGGTCGAGGAAGAGGTCAACGAGGAAGACGGCTCGATCCGCCTGGTCGTTCGAAAGTGGGTGAGCGAGTAATGCGCAAGCAAGACATCGAGATCGTCATCAACGAGAAGGGCGAGGTCACGTTCACCGTGAAGGGCGTGAAGGGCGGGTCGTGCCTGGACGAGACGAAGTTCCTCGAGCAGGCGCTCGGCGGTGACGCCGCGGTCCAGACCCAGGAGAAGACCAGCGAATTCTATGAACAATCCGAGGGATACGTGTCGACCTGGACCGGGGAAGGCAAGGACGAGTAACAGCGTAGAATTACTACCGCACGGCCATGGCTGACGACCCCACAGAGCTCGAAGAGAGAGAACGCGAACGCGCCGAGCGAGGCGATCGCGCCGAGGATCTCACCGACGAGCTCGCGAAGAAGTACGACCCCGATCGGCTGCTGAAGATCGTCTCGAAGCGCGCCGGTCGCGGCGATCCTCTCGAGCACAGCATCCGGTCGAAGTACGAGCGCCGCTTCGGCGTCGACCTCGGCCACGTGCGCGTGTACACCGGTGAGTTCGCCGAGGAGTTCAACCGTCAGCGAAATGCCTACGCCGTCACCGTCGGCGCGACCGGTATGATCCTCATGGGCAACTCGCCCGAGAAATCGATGGGCAGCGCGAGCGGGCAAGCGCTCCTCGCCCACGAGCTCACGCACGTCGCGCAGCAGGCGCGCGGGCTCCATCGCAAGGCCACGTTCGACAGCGGCATGCCGTTCGCCGAGGAGCACGAGACCGAGGCCGACCTCGTCGAGCACGCGGTCCACCAGGAAGAGCTCGGCAACGGCGTCGGTCGCGTCGCCGAGGACGCCGCCGAGGCCGCGCTGATCGGCCAGGCCAAGGTCGCGGCGCAGGAGAAGCTCAAGGAGACGATCGAGCGCATCAAGAAGCGCGTGCTCGACTACCTCGGTGATGCCGCGCGCAACCAGATGACGCGCAACGGCTCCACCCGTCGAGCCTGAGCCCGGGTAAGCTAGGACTGTGAGTGACACCAGCGCCGATGCCGGCGTCGTGCAGTCGAGGGTCCAGCTCGAGCGGCTCGTGGCCGACAACGAGCTCGCCGGCCGCACGATCACCGGCTTCGCGGCGGCTTCGGTGGGGTTGCGGTCGGCCGATCTCGACAACGTCACGTTCGAGCGCCTCGACCTCCAGGGCGCCGACGGCGACGACAGCCGGCTCGAGCGCGCGCAGCTGAAGCTCACCGATCTGCGGACGTCGCAGTGGCGCGGCGCGCTCTGGCATCGCGTCATCGCCAAGGACTGCGACATGACCGAGCTCGACCTGACCGGCGCCCAGCTCTTGCGGTGCGAGTTCGGCCCGGTGCGGATGGCGCGCGTGAAGTTCCATCGCGCGCGGATCCAGGACACGAAGTTCGTCGAGAGCGAGCTGTACTCGGCCGACTTCGCGGGCGCGGTGCTGCTCAAGGTGACCTTCGAGGGCTACGGCGACAGCGCGACCGTGTCGCTGTCGCGGACCGACTGGACCGGCGCCGCGTTGTTCGACGTCGACTTCAAGGGCGCCAACCTCTACGGCGCTGTCCTGCGCGGCGCGGCGCTGGTGCGGTGCGATCTGCGTCGCGTGAATCTCGCTGGTGCCGACCTCACCGGCGCCCGGCTCGTCGGGTGCCAGACCCACGGCGCCGATCTCGATGGCGCTACGTTCTAGGAGTCATCAGCCATGCCGTCCCGCCCCGACCTACGAGAGATTTCGAGCAACGTCAAAGACGCGTTCTCCGAGATGGATCGCGACGCGTTGCTCGACATCCTGACGTTCGTGATCAAGGAGTACGTCGTCGAGGGCCCACCGCCGATGCTGGTCCACCAGGCCGAGACGCTCGCGGATCTCAAGTCCACCAGCTTCGCGCAGCTCATCACCGCGATGCAGACACGGTTCGACTTCCCCGAGCTCGCGATGTTCGTCGTCGACGGCGAGAATGTCGGCGTCCGGATCGAGGGCGTCGTGAAGCCGCTGCTCGCGCCGCGCACTCCCCCGCCGGGGATGCAGATGATCGATACCCGCCAGCCCGCGGCCGCTCCGCCACAACCCGGGGTGCGCGTCGTCGAGACCGCGGTACAGCAACGCCCGCAGCCGGCAGCCGCCGCGAGCGCGCCACCGCCGACGCGCGGCCTGTCGGTGCGTGGTCGGCCGAGCGATGGCGAGGCGCCGCCCGCGACCGCGACCACGGCCCCCGCGCCCGCGCCGGCACAGCCAACACCCGCGCCGGCGGGCGCCGCGCCCGAGAAGGACAAGCCCGAGGGGACCGGCGACGACGCGTCGGCG
>Ga0326726_10004819_pt1 | contig 12296 bp, 9 predicted proteins | sample MHFenrmetagenome_2_FD_207603 | JGI IMG/M metagenome (GOLD analysis project Ga0326726, IMG submission 207603) | Lab enriched peat soil microbial communities from Michigan Hollow, Ithaca, NY, United States - MHF15MN | ecosystem: Environmental > Terrestrial > Soil > Wetlands > Peat | place: USA...
CGTGGCCAATTCGGACTTCCACGGGGATCACCCCAGGATGAACGTGGTCTCGGTGGTGCACACGCCCACCATGACCACCATCACGCACCTGCCCGCGTGCGACATGCCCCACGGCGTGAAATCCAATCACGCCGGGACCCTGGTCTATGTCTCCTGCATGAACAGCGACGAGCTGCTGGAGATCGAGGTGGCCACGCTCCGGATCGGGCGGCGGGTGAAGACCGGGGGCGGGCACGACATGAACGCCATGGCGGGCATGGACCACGGCGCGATGAACCACGGAGCGCCGGTACCCGCCTCGCAAGCCAGCGCCCCGCCGCCGCCCGCTGGGGACGGCAGCTGCGCTCCCACATTCGTATCGGTCTCCCCGGACGACAAGACGCTCTACGCCGCCTGCAATCACGCCGGTACCCTGCAGGTCTGGGATGCGGTGGGCCTCACCAAGATCAAGGAGATCCAGGTCGGCGCCGGCGCCTACAATGTGGAGCCTTCCGCCGACGGCAGGTGGGTCATCGTCACCAACAAGAAGGACAAGAGCTTCAGCCTGATCGACGCCCAGAGCCTCACCGAGGTTGCCCGGGTCCCGACCACCAAGAAGATCGTGCATGGGGTGGCCTATTCTCCGGACGGGCGCTACGCCTTCATCAGCCAGGAATCGATCGGCGCTGATCCCGGAGCTGTGGACATGCTGGATCTGGCCAGCCGCAAGGTGGTGGCCACCTTCCCCGTACCGGCACAGCCGACGGGGATTGCGATCTGGCGGAAATAGTCGTCAGGCCATCAGCCGTCAGCGTGAAACGGTGCCAGCGCCCGGTGCATGCAACAACACACTGGACAGCTGACGGCGTACGACTCACGACTGACGGCTACCTTCGACGACTGAGACTCGCTCACACCGAAACCATGACCTACGAAACCACCACCTCGCTTGCCGGCGCCGACGTCCTCTCTCGGGCAAAACGGTTCTTCCAGGAGCGGGTACCGGGCAGCGCCGCCTTCCCCGAGAAAGAAGGTCCGAGTTTCCTCACTCTCCGCGGGCAGGGCGGGGAGGAGATCGCGATTTCGGTCTCCGAGGTGCCCGGGGGAACCCGGGTGCGTGCAGGCACGTTCCTGTTCGATCAAGGGGTCGGACGGTTCTTCTCCACCCTGCCGCAGCTGACGCAGGGGGCGGCATGAACGCCCTCCCCGTGCGGGTGATGGTACAGGACGCCTGGGACCAGGTGAGTCTCGAACTTCCGCCCGCCACCACTGTCAGCGAGCTCAAGCAGCGCGCGCTCGCGCTGACCCACCAGAGCGGGAAGGCAGACGACTACCTGGTCAAGTTCCGCGGCGCCGAAGTGCTCGACGAGGGCCGGTCGCTGGCCGAGTCGGGAGTGGTTCCCAATGCCGCGCTGATCGTGATGCCCCGCCACCGTCGTCCCGTGCGTTGACCTCTCCTATTCCCGCGCGTGACGCCCCGGTCCGGGGCCGGACCATGACGTGGGTCGCCGTCGGGTGTCTCACGCTCGACGGCGTTCTGCTTGGCCTCGCCGGATTGTGGAGCCGCCGCGCGGGGCTGGTACTGGGGGGCCTGATCTGCCTGCTGCTGGCACTGGGGATCGTGTACCTGTGGCGGCGTCACCGGCGGGCCCTGGAGGAGCTGCGTCGTGCGCGGCGCGAGGTCGCCGACGAGGTCCGGGCGCTGCGGGAGCTGGTGCGCCGTCCGCCGCCCGCCTAACGAGGCTCGTACGTCGGGATTTCCGCGGGATCATCCGCGTATGGTCTCCGTAGTGCTTTCCAAGCCGGAAACCGTCTCCCCAACCGAAGGCCCGTCCCGCCCGATGGCTGTGCCCGTCTACACCCACCCCGACTGCATCCGCCACGACCCCGGACCCGATCATCCCGAGACTCCCGCGCGGCTAGCGGTTACCCTCGCGCGGCTGGCGCGCGACCCGCACGCGGAGTTGCGCCAGGCCAGTCCGGGCCGGCGGGAGGATCTGCTGCTGGTCCACCCGGAAGGCCACCTCGTCCGGCTCGAAGCGATGAGCCTCGCCGGAGGAGGGGTGCTGTCACTCGACACGATGGCCGGTGACGCGAGCTGGGACGCGGTGCTGGGCGCGACAGGCGCACTGGCGGCGGCGATCGACCACGCGCTGAGCGGCGCGGGACACGCCTTTGCCGCGGTGCGTCCTCCCGGACACCACGCGCTGGCCCAGCGCGCGATGGGGTTCTGTCTGGTGAACAACGCGCTGGTGGGTGCCCGCCGGGCTCAGCGGATGGGCCGTGACCGGGTGCTCATCCTCGACTGGGATGTGCACCACGGCAACGGGACGCAGGCGCTGATGGAGCACGACGAGACGCTCCGCTATGTGTCGCTGCACCAGCATCCCTGGTATCCCGGCACCGGGATGGCGGAGGAGCGAGGGGTGGGGAACGTCTTCAACGTTCCCCGCGGTCCGGGGGCGCCGGCCGAACGCTATGTCGAGGACCTCTGGTCCGCGGTCGTCACCGCGACCGGCGGCTGGAGTCCGGACCTGGTGCTGCTCTCGGCCGGTTACGACGCGATGCGGGGGGATCCGCTGGGAGGCTTCACACTCGAGCCCGACCACTTCGCGGCGCTGACCCTCAGGCTGCGTGAACGACTGCCGGCGGTGCCCATCGTCGGCCTGCTCGAGGGGGGCTACATCCCGGAGCGCGTTGCCGCGGGTGTGGCCTCGACCGTCCGGGCACTCGACTAACCAGTCCAGGGTTCAGAGTTGAAGGTTCCAAGTTCCCAGTTGGGGGTGCGGGAGCTGAACGGGCACTCCAGACTTCGAACTTCGAACTTGGAACCTGAAACTTGGAGCTTTGCACAGGGTTGCCTGACAGGTGGCTCGCGGACAAGTTGAGGAATCCCCGGCGACCGGACTTTGCGATGGATTCACGGCGCGCTGCCATCGAAGATCCGCTCCCGCTCTGGCGGGTGCTCGAGGACGAGTTCCGCGAGCTGCACTCGACGGGCACCGAGCAGGAGTGGCGGCAGCGGTGGCAGGCGGAGATGGACCGGATCGCGCGCGATTCCCCGGGGGCGGCGCTCCGTCCCGCCCAGCTTGAGGCGGCGCTGCACCGCCTGGTGCATCAGCTACCGGAGGACCAGGCGCGCACCGCCCTTTGCCTTTCCGGTGGCGGTATCCGTAGCGCATCCTTCGGGCTCGGGGTACTGCAGGGCCTTGCCCGCCGGGGCCTGCTGTCGCGGTTCCACTATCTCTCCACCGTCTCCGGTGGCGGCTACATCGGCTCCTGGCTCTCCTCCTGGATCCACCGCCATCCTGACGGGCTCGCCGGCACCGAGCATGAGCTGGCAGCCAGCAGCAACGCCCCCGCCGATCCCGGCTCGAGCGCGCATCCGGTGCAGCAGCTCCGCCGCTACAGCAACTACCTCAGTCCCCGCACCGGGCTTCTCTCCCCGGACACCTGGACGCTGGTCGCGACCTTCCTCCGGAACCTGCTCGCCAACTGGCTGGTACTGGTGCCGTGGCTGATGCTGCTCCTCCTCCTGCCACGGCTGGTGTTGAGCCTGGCGGGCGGCGCCTGGTTCAGCGGCCTTCCGATTTCCCTGGCGCTCCTGCTCGTGGTGGTCGCAGCTGCGTGGATCTGCTGCCTCTTTGCGGTGAAGTACAGCCACGACGAGGACGAAGAGCCCCGGCCCGAAGCCATTTCGGCATTGCGGAGGGCGGAGGCGACTGGGGAGTTTCTGCGCGAGTGCCTTATTCCCATCATCGGGGGTGCGTTCCTGCTGGTCGTGGCCCTGGCCTGGTACCGCGCGGGCAGTCTGCCGGCCCGGATTCGGATCGGGACCCTCAGCATCCCGGCGCTGATAACGGGCGGCGCGCTGTTTGGCGCGAGCGTGCACTGGGTGGGGTGGCTCTGGTCCAGCGAGCCGCGCGAATCGATCCGCGACGACCTCGGCATCCTCGGCGCGGGGATGCTCGCCGGGCTGGGCGGTGGCATGGCCGCCCAGATGGCACTGGGACTCCCGGAGGACCCGATGTGGCTGGTGAGCTACGTGTGGCTCGCTCCTGCGGTGCTGCTGGCCCTGGTTGTGCTCGGCTCGAACCTCTACGCCGCATGGGCCGGCATCAACGACCGTACCACCGACGCCGACATGGAATGGTACGCCAGGATGAGCGCGTACGTCCTGAGGAGCGGGACGATCTGGGTGGTGGCCTCCGGCGTGGTGTTCTACGGACCGGTGCTGTTCGATCTGCTTCCGCGGGTCGTCTCGTTGAGCGGCGTCGCCGCGCTGTTCGGCAGCTCGGTGGTCTCGGGCTGGAGCGGCAGCACCGAATCGGGGAGGCGCGCCGAGCAGGCGGCGCGCGGCTCGCGGATCCTCGATCTGGTGACGCGGGTCGCCGGGCCGGTGTTCCTGCTGGTGATCCTGGCCTGGCTGACGGCGCTGACTTCGCTCCTGGCGCGCACGGTCCGGGACGCATCGTGGGCTGCGTGGGCCTGGGGCCAGGTGCGGGACCCGGGTCTCGTGGGGGTGATGTGGCGCGGGAGTCCGCTGGCCGGCGTGTTCGACCATCTCCTGACTCTGTGTGAGCTCAACCTGGGGGGCGTCCTGGCGCTCGGCGCGATCGTCGGAGGACTGTTCTGGTTCTGCGCCAACAACGTAGCCCTCAACAAGTTCTCGCTGCACCACATGTACCGGGAGCGGCTGATCCGGGCCTTTCTCGGCGCCAGCCGGAAAGTCCGCCGCCCCGATCCATTCACCGGATTCGACCCGGACGACAACCTGCCCGTCGGCCTGCTCTGGCCGCTGGCCCTCACGGCGGAGACGGTCCGCGATCCGGCGGGCCTGCTCTCCGATCTCAGGGACGCCGGTCGTCCCGTGACCCGCGCGGCCCGGAGCCGGCTTTCCCGCGCCCTTTCTGACCGGATCGCCGGCTGGACCGGCGGATCCGACCCCCGTCCGCTGGTGACCGATCTCTGTCGCGAGCTCAACCTTGAGAGCCGACCCCTGGGTTTCGTGCCGGCAGACCAGCTGACCCGGGCCGACATTCCCGTGAATCTGCAGCCGATGTGGGACGAGTTCGCAAAGGCCGCCACCGGCGGCCTCGACCAGTACAAGGTCCGGCTCTTCAACCGCCTGCTGCTGGAAGACGCCTGCGCTCCCTCGATCCGCGGGGCGCGCCCCGGGCACGGCAGCCGGCCGCTTCACCTGGTCAACATGACGCTCAACCTGACCTCCGACTCGGAACTGGCCTGGCAGGACCGGAAAGGGGAGTCATTCACGGTGAGCGCGCTCCACGCTGGTGCGGGTGACCCGACGCTGGGCTACCGGCCGACGGACTTCCCCGCGCCCCCGGGGCAGCGGCGCTACGGGGGCGATCGGGGCATCTCGGTCGGCACCGCGATGGCGATCTCGGGGGCGGCGGCCAGTCCGAACATGGGCTATCACTCCTCGCCGGTGGTCGCCTTTCTGCTCACCCTGTTCAACGCCCGGCTCGGGTGGTGGCTGGGCAACCCCGGGCCGGCGGGTCAGGAAACCTTCCACGACTACTACGTCCGGCGCCCGGTGCGGTGGCTGCTTCGCGAGCTGCGGGGCAAGACCGACCGAACCGCCGAGTACGTCTATCTCTCGGATGGCGGTCACTTCGAGAATCTGGGGTTGTACGAGGCGATCCGCCGGCGCTGCCGTTACGTGGTGGTGAGCGACGTGGGATGCGACCCAGAGGCGACCTTCGAGGACCTGGGCAACGCGATCCGGAAGATCCGGATCGATATGGGTATCGCGATCGATTTCCAGAACGGGCTGCCGATCTACTCCCGGGCGCAGGCAGCGGAGAAGGACTTCCCGGCCACGGACGCGCGGCACTACGCGCTGGCCACGATCCGCTATTCGGAGGTGGACTCGGGGCCCGATGGGCCCCGGGTGCCGGATGGGATTTTGCTCTATCTCAAACCCGCGGTCTACGGCCGCGAGCCGGTCGATGTGCGGAACTACGCTACCAAGCACCGGGACTTCCCCCACGAGACCACCGCGGACCAGTGGTTCTCCGAGCCGCAGCTGGAGAGCTATCGGGCGCTGGGTCTGCACGTGGTGGACAAGGCGTTCGAGAAGGTCAAGAGCTTCGAGTCGGTTGGCGCCGCGCTAAGGCAGGTGGAGCACCCGGTGGGACGGATGTCGGGGGAGTGGCAGCGCGCCCTCTGACATCGGGCCCGGCGGCTGGTATTATTCGGCCTCCTTTACCCGGTGAACGCCGCAATGTCCCGCACCCTCCGCCTCGAAGCCGAGGTCCTGAACCTCCGCACTCGTCATCCGTTCATCATTGCCCGCGGGGGGCAGAGCGACTACCGAACCGTCTGGGTGCGACTCACCGACCGGGACGGAGTCGAGGGATGGGGTGAGGCTGCCCCGGCGAAGATCTACGGCGAGACCACCGAATCGGTGCTCGCCGCCCTCCAGGCCTATGGGGAGCATCTCCCCGAGGATGCCTTCGCGATCGAGGACATCGAGCGGCGCTGGGAGACCGCCCTCCGGCTCAATCCGTCGGCGCGCGGGGCGCTGTCGGCCGCGCTGCACGACCTGGTCGGCAAGAAGCTCGGCATGCCGGTGTTCCGGCTGTGGGGTCTCGACCCGGCGCGGGCGCCCCGGTCCACCTTCACCATCGGGATCGACACAGCGGAAAAGCTCCGCCAGAAGGTGTTGGAGGCCGAGCAGTATCCGATCCTCAAGATCAAACTGGGCACCGATCGGGATCTCGAGATCCTGCGGACTATCCGGGGCCTCACCGACAAGGAGCTTCGGGTAGACGCGAATACCGGCTGGAACGTGAAGCAGGCCATCCGAATGCTGCCGGTGCTGGAGGAGTTCGGGGTCACCGTCCTGGAACAGCCACTGCCGGCCGACGATCTGGAGGGGCTTGCCACGGTCACCCGCGCCTCGCGCATCCCGGTCATCGCCGACGAGAGCTGCCTCAACGCCGCCGACATTCCCCCGCTGGTGGGGAAGGTGGACGGTATCAATATCAAGCTGGCCAAGTGTGGCAGCCTCCGGGAGGCGCTCAGGATGATCGCCATCGCCCGGGCCCATCACATGATGGTGATGGTGGGCTGCATGATCGAAAGCTCGATCGCCATCACCGCCGCCGCCCACTTCACCCCGCTGGTGGACATCGTGGATCTCGACGGGGCAGCGCTGCTCGCGAGTGATCCGTTCGCCGGCGCGACCATCGAGGGCGGCCAGGTCCGTCTTCCCACCGCGCCCGGACTCGGTCTGAACCGGCGATGACGCCCGGCTACGGGCTGGTGGCCCTGCCGCTGCCGCTGGCCCAGCCGTACACCTACCACATCCCCGAGAGCCTCGCCGACCGGGTGGTCCCCGGTGCGCGCGTCGTGGTTCCGGTGCGCCAGCGCGAGATCATCGGCGTGGTCACCGAGCTGTCCGACACGCCCCCCGAGCGGGAGGCGCGTGACATCCTTTCCGCGCCCGACGCCGAACCCGCGCTCCCGGAGCAGCTGCTGGAGACGGCACGCTGGATCGCCGGATACTATGGCGCCCCGCTCGGACTCACCCTGAGATCGGTTCTGCCGGCGGCGATGTGGGGCGAGTCCCGGGTCATCGCCGAGCTGGTGGGCGGTGCCGTTCCCGGTGGCCTTGCGGGCGATGTTTGCGCCTACCTGGAGAAGAAGGGCGGCGAGGCGCCAGTGTCGGCAATCGCCCGGTCGCTCAAACGCCCGGTGTGGGAGGCGGTGAATCGCCTTGCGCGGGTGGGAGTGGTGCACCTCCGGGTCGAGGCGCCACACACCGAGGCCGGACTCGCGACCGAGCGGGTGGTGCGCCTGCTGGAGCCGGCACCGCCACTGGCGGAGCGCGACACGATCTTCAAGCGGCGGCCCGCCCAGCGCGCGGTGCTCGAGGCGCTGGAGGAACTGGGCGGCTCCGCGCCACTTCGACACCTGGCCGAGCAGCTGGGACTGTCTCGCCAGGCCGTCGCCGCCCTGGTGGAACGCGGTCTCGCCCGGGATGAGGAGGTGGAGCTCCACCGCGACCCGTTTCGGGACGTCCCGGTCACCCCCCCACCGCCGACGCCGACTCCGGCCCAATCCGATGCTATCCGGGCGATCGCAGACACTCCCCCGGGCGACGGGGTGGTCCTGTTCGGGGTGACCGGAAGCGGCAAGACGCTGGTCTATCTCGAGGCCGTACGGCACAGCCTGTCGGCCGGGTCTGGGGCCATCATCCTGGTCCCCGAGATCGCGCTGACCCCGCAGACCGTGAGCCGGGTGCGGGGAGCCTTCGGTGAAGAAGTCGCGGTGCTGCACAGCGGACTCTCGGACGGAGAACGAGCCGACGCATGGCGGGCGCTGAGACGGGGTGAGCGACGCGTCGTAGTGGGCGCCCGCTCCGCCATCTTTGCGCCGGTCCGCAATCTCGGCCTTATCGTGGTGGACGAAGAACACGAGGCCAGCTACAAGAACGGAGAGGCACCACGGTATCACGCCCGCGACGTTGCCCTGGTGCGAGCACGGCTGGAGAAGGCGAGGCTGGTTCTGGGAAGCGCCACCCCGTCACCGGAGTCCATGCACCGGATCGGCTCGCGCTGCCGCCTGGTGCGGCTCCCCGAGCGGGCCGGGGCTCAGCCGCTCCCTCCGGTGGAGTTGGTGGACCTGCGCTCGGCACCCCGGTTGCGTGACGCTGGAGCGCTTCCGTGGAGCGAACGACTCGATGCCGAGGTGGTGGCCGCGCTGGCGCGCCGGGAGCAGGTGCTGCTGCTGCTCAACCGCCGGGGCTTCGCGACCATTCTTCAGTGTCCCGCCTGCGGCTCCGTGCGCCAGTGTCCCCGCTGCAGCATCTCCCTGACGGTGCACCAGGCGCCACCCGGACTCCGCTGCCACTACTGCGGGCACGATGAACCCATCCCGCCTGCCTGTCCCGACTGCGGCAGCGCGGTGCAGCGCATGCGTGGCGTGGGAACCCAGCAGTTGGAACGGTTTCTCGCCGCGCGGTTCCCCGAGGCACGCCTGGCCCGCATGGACCTGGACACCACCAGCGCGCGCTGGTCACATCAGGCGATTCTGGACCGGGTCGGCCGGGGCGAGGTGGACATCCTGCTCGGCACCCAGATGATCGCCAAGGGGCTCGATTTTCCCAACGTGACTCTGGTAGGCGTTGTGGATGCCGATACCGGTCTGCACCTGCCGGACTTCCGCGCCGCGGAGCGCACCTTCCAGCTCGTGGCCCAGGTAGCGGGCCGGGCGGGGAGGGGACCCCGGGGCGGGCGGGTCGTGGTACAGACCCGTAGCCCGGAGCACTACGCGCTCACCACGGCCGCTCGCCACGATGCGGAGGGGTTTCTGGCGACCGAGCTGGAGCACCGACAAGAGCCACCCTATCCCCCTGTGGCCTCACTGTTGAATCTGGTGATCTCGGGCGAAGCGGAGACGAGTGTGGCTGATGCGGCGGCAGAGGTTGCCCGCTGGTGTTCGGCGCTGGTCCAGGCCCAGCGGCTGGCGGTGGACGTGCTTGGTCCAGCGCCCTGCGCCATAGGCCGGATCAAGTTGCGCTGGCGCTGGCACGTGGTGCTCCGGGGGGAGGGGGAGCCGCTCGGGCGCATCGTCCGTTATGCGGCGGAGCGGCTGCCCGAGGCCCCGGGGGTGCGGGTGGTGATGGATCGGGATCCGGTGAGTCTGCTCTAGGGCGGAGTGGACGTGTCCCGCCTGTGAGCCAACCCATGGCGCGAGCGCCGCGACCAAGGCAAGATTCTACCCACATGATTCCATCGGTCCGCCCGTCCGCCCGTCCGCCAGCTATGAACGACGACCTCGCCACCATCTACCTCCGCGATGTGAAGGAGCGCTTCCGGGCTCACAAAAAGCTCGGCGAAGGCGCGATCCGGCAGGTGTACGACAAGGGATTGGCCGACCGGCTCGATCCCGATTCCAACAGCATCGCGGTCCTGGTGAAGCACCTGGCGGGGAACATGCGAAGCCGCTGGACCGGCTTCCTCACCAGCGATGGCGAGAAGCCGGACCGCAACCGGGACGCCGAGTTCGAGGTGGAGCCGGGGTTCACGCGCGAAGAGCTGTTCGAGTGGTGGGACGACGGCTGGGCCCGTCTGTTCGAGGCGCTGGACCAGCTCACCCCCGCGGACCTCAACCGTACCGTGATCATCCGAGGCCATCCCCGCCCGGTGGTTGAGGCCATCAATACCCAGCTGGCTCACTACGCCTACCACATCGGCCAGATCGTACAGCTGGCGCGGCACCTGGCTGGTGCCCGCTGGATGACCCTCAGCATTCCGAAGCGGAGACCCGACTGACCACAGCCTTCGTGGCCGGGGCGACCGGGTACACCGGCCGCGCGGTAGTGCGCGCCCTGCGGGACACCGGGGTGGAAACGGTCGCGCACGTCCGGCCCGACTCGTCAGCGCTCGCGGCGTGGCGCGCCCGGTTCGAGGCGCTCGGTGCCAGGGTGGACACCACTCCGTGGGAGCCTGAGGCCATGCGGGCGACGCTGGCGGCGCTCCGGCCGTCGCTCGTCTTCGCTCTGCTGGGAACCACTCGCGCGCGAGCCCGGCGCGTGGCCCGCGAGCGGGGAACGGTGGAGGACTACGAGACCGTCGACTACGGCCTCACGATGCTGCTGTGCCAGGCGGCCCGGGGTTGTGGCAGCCGACCGCGCTTTGTGTACCTCTCCGCCGTCGGCGTGCGGCAGGGCAGCCGAAACGCATATCTCGCGGCCCGCGCCCGGGTAGAGCAGGCGCTGATGCAGGGGGATCTGCCGTATCTGATCGTCCGGCCGTCGTTCATCACCGGAGCAGACCGGGATGAGTTCCGGCTGGGGGAGCGGATCGCCGCGCGGGTAACCGATCTTGCCCTCGGCGTCGCCGGCCTTCTGGGTGCCCGGAGACTCCGGGAGCGGTACCGGTCCACCACCAATCGGATTCTCGCCGAGGCGTTGGTGCGGCTGGCGCTCGATCCCGCCGCGGCGAATACGGTGGTCGAATCCGAGGGATTGCGCTGACCGGGAACCTGGACCGCGCCGATCTGATCGAACAGGTCGCGCTGGCGCGTCTCGGGCATGGCGAGCGCGGAGCCGGACGGCATGAGGGCAACTGGTGAAAGGCTGTCCCAGGTGTGGCTGGCGGGAGTCCTGCGGAAGGGCGCGTGTCCGAGGTTGAGAGTTCCGAGTTCAAGCTTCCGAGTTCGATCCCACCTGCAGGCGCGCATGGCTTTGCGCGTCTACAGGTGGGGAACTGGACCTTGGAACTCCGAACCTGGAACTTCGAACCTGGTTACTTCGCCCAGCCTATCTCCCCACCGAGGTACCAGTTCCTGCCTGGCGCCGGCTCGAAGACGCGGCTGAAGGTGCCGTTGATGGTGAGAGAGCCGACGTAGCTCCGGTCCCAGAGGTTGTTCACTCCGAAGAAGGGACGGACCCAGGCGCCGCTACTCATCCCCTGCCAGCTGATCCGGGCATTGGTAACGCCGAGGCCCACCCCGTTGATGTCATTGGCGCCGCCCTTGCCCCAGCCGTTCACGTAGACCGTATTGGCATCGTCGGCGAAGACGGAGGACGACATCGTGTGGTCCACGTCCAGCGAGAAGCCCCGGACCGGCCCGGCCCTGAGTCCGAGCCGGATGAATGCCTGGGGCACTCCCGCCAGCCGCTTGCCGTCGAGGGTGTCTATGACTGTGGTGGTGCCTACCAGCCGCTGCACCCGGTAGCTGTCAAACCGGTAGTTGGCGTAGGTCCAGTTGCCGAACACCCGCAGCTGCGGGTGGACCCGGGCGCTCAGCCCCAGCTCGATGCCGTCGTTCTTGAGCCGGCCGGCGTTGGTGAACAGACTCCGGCCGGTGAGCTCGGTGAACGGGACGATCGCATCCTTGATGCGCGCCAGGAAGCCCGCCACCGTGTAGGACACTGATCCCACCACGCCCCGCGCACCCAGCTCGTAGTTGACCGCCCGCTGGGGATCGAGCTTCTGGTTGAAGCCCCCGACGTTGGCCTGCTGGTTGACCAGCTCGGTGGTGGTCGGGGTCTCGAAGGAGGTGGAGACGTTGATATACGGGCTGAAGCGCAGGTCCCGCACGTAGCTCACGCCCGCGTTGCCAGAGAACGAGGCCATTGTCCGGCTGCCGCTGTTGTCTGCGCCATCCCCCTGGAAGTGATCCTGCACGGCGAAGCCTACCCGGTCATACCGGCCACCCGCGGTCACGGTCACCGCCTGGCTCGGGTCCCAGTGCAGCTGCACGAATTCACCGGCCTCTGTCACCCGCTCCTGCTGGTCGATGAACAGCGTGTCGCGAACGCCGGCGACCGACCGCCAGTT
>Ga0326726_10004820_pt1 | contig 12295 bp, 10 predicted proteins | sample MHFenrmetagenome_2_FD_207603 | JGI IMG/M metagenome (GOLD analysis project Ga0326726, IMG submission 207603) | Lab enriched peat soil microbial communities from Michigan Hollow, Ithaca, NY, United States - MHF15MN | ecosystem: Environmental > Terrestrial > Soil > Wetlands > Peat | place: USA...
AAGCGATCCAGGTCCAACTGGCCGGCCGCATGATGCTGAAGCGCGTGATGGGCAAGGCCAGCTTCGCCACCCTGCAGGACATGAGCGGGCGCATCCAGGTCTACGTGTCCAACGACCTCACCGGGCTGGAATCGCACGACGCCTTCAAGCACTGGGACCTGGGCGACTTTCTCGGCGTGAGCGGCACGCTGTTCAAGACCAACAAGGGCGAACTGACCATTCAGGCAAAGTCGATCCGCCTGCTGTCGAAGGCGCTGCGTCCGCTGCCGGAAAAATTCCATGGGCTGGCCGACCAGGAACAGAAATACCGTCAGCGCTACCTCGACCTCATCACCAACGATAACGCGCGCGAGACCTTCCGCCGCCGCTCGAAGATCATTCAGGCGATTCGCGCCTTCATGGTCGAGCGCGACTTCCTCGAAGTGGAAACGCCGATGATGCACCCCATCCCCGGCGGCGCCGCGGCCAAGCCCTTCGCCACCCATCACAACGCGCTCGACATGGAACTGTTCCTGCGCATCGCACCCGAGTTGTATCTCAAGCGGCTGGTCGTCGGCGGCTTCGAGAAGGTGTTCGAGATCAACCGCAACTTCCGCAACGAAGGGCTCTCCACCCGGCACAACCCCGAGTTCACCATGATGGAGTTCTACGAGGCCTACCGCGATTACCGCTACCTGATGGACTTCACCGAGGCGCTGATCCGCCACACCGCGGTCGCCGCCACCGGCTCGACCACGGTGCCCTATCAGGGCCACACCATCGAGCTCGGCACGCCCTTCGACCGCCTGACCATCGTCGAGGCGATCCGCAAGTACAACCCGCACTACACGGTCGAGCAATTGAACGATCGCGACTGGCTGATCGCCCAGTTCATCGCGATGAAAGCCAAGTTCAGACCGCAGGACGGCATCGGCGGGCTGCAATTGAGTTTCTTCGAGGAAACCACCGAGGCGCTGCTGATCCAGCCCACCTTCATCATCGAATACCCGGCCGAGGTCTCGCCGCTGGCGCGCCGTTCCGACAGCCAGCCCGACATCACCGAACGCTTCGAGCTGTTCATCACCGGACGCGAAATGGCCAACGGCTTCTCCGAGCTGAACGACGCCGAGGACCAGGCCGAGCGCTTCATGGAACAGGTGCGGCAGAAGGAAGCCGGCGACGAGGAGGCCATGCACTACGACGCCGACTTCATCCGCGCGCTGGAACACGGCCTGCCGCCCACCGGCGGTTGCGGCATCGGCATCGATCGTTTGGTCATGCTGCTGACCGATGCGCCGAGCATCCGCGACGTCATCCTGTTCCCGCAGATGAGGCGGGAGAGTTAAATCAGCCCGCAGATGCGGCGCGAAGCCGTCTGACGCTGCCTGCCCGGGAAATCGGCCGCAACCGGTCGATTTCCCGCTGGCACTGTCGTTGCTTCGCTAGAATTCGATCCCAATTCCCAGCCTTGAGGTTTTCACCGCCATGACCGACGTATTCAACACCCACGATTCATTTTCCACCGGCAGCGGCAGCCACCGCTTCGCCTCGCTGAAGAAGCTCGAAGCCGCTCTGGGCGCATCCTTCACCCGCCTGCCGGTGTCGATCCGCATCGTGCTGGAATCGGTGCTCAGGAATTGTGATGGCGTGAAGGTGACGACCGAGCACGTCAAGCAGCTGGCCGGCTGGAAGCCGAACGCCGAGCGCACCGAGGAAATCCCCTTCACCGTGGCCCGCGTCATCCTGCAGGATTTCACCGGCGTGCCGTTGCTGGCCGACCTCGCCGCGATGCGCTCGGCCGCACAGAAAATGGGCAAGGACCCGAAGAAAATCGAGCCGCTGGTGCCGGTCGACATGGTGGTCGATCACTCGATCCAGGTGGACGCTTCGGGCACCCACGACGCGCTCGACCTCAACATGAAGATCGAATTCGAGCGTAACCGTGAGCGCTACCAGTTCCTGAAATGGGGCATGCAGGCCTTCGATACGTTCAAAGTGGTGCCGCCCGGCGTCGGCATCGTTCACCAGGTGAATATGGAATACCTGGCGCGCGGTGTGATGGAAAAGGACGGCATGACCTATCCGGATACGCTGGTCGGCACCGATTCCCATACCACGATGATCAACGGTCTCGGTATCGTCGCCTGGGGCGTGGGCGGCATCGAGGCGGAAGCCGCCATGCTCGGCCAGCCGGTGTATTTCCTCACCCCTGATGTGGTGGGCGTAAATCTCAAAGGCGCGGCCAAACCCGGCGTCACCGCCACCGACGTGGTGCTGACCCTCACCGAAATGCTGCGCAAAGCCAAGGTCGTCGGCAAGTTCGTCGAGTTCTTCGGCGAGGGCGTTGCCGCCATGTCGGTGACCGACCGCGCGACGATTGCAAATATGGCGCCCGAATACGGTGCGACCATGGGCTTCTTCCCGGTCGACGAAGCCACTTGCCAGTACTTCGCCGCCACCGGCCGCCCGGTTGCCCAGGTGGACACGATCCGCGCCTACTATCAGGCGCAGGGCCTGTTCGGCATTCCCAAAGCCGGCGAGATTGTTTATTCGCAGGTGCTGGAACTGGATTTGTCTACGGTTGAACCTTCCGTCGCCGGACCCAGGCGTCCGCAGGATCGCATCGCACTGGCCGGCCTGAAATCCGGTTTCGCAAGCCTGATGGACAAGGCTGCGTCCGACGGCGGCTACGGCAAGACCGGAGAGATGGGCAAGCGCGTTCCCCTGCCTGCTTCGTCGCATGCAAAAACGGATATGTCGGGCGGCGGCAGCCAGGAAGAGCCGCTCCCCGTTCCGGCCCAGGAAGAGGAAATGCTCGACAGCCATCCCTCTCCCGACCACATCGTGGCCGATCCCACCACCGTGTTCGGCAACGGCAATGGCAGCCTGGGGCACGGCGATGTCGTGATCGCCGCCATCACCTCCTGCACCAACACCTCCAACCCCGGCGTGATGCTGGCCGCCGGCCTGCTGGCGAAGAAGGCCGCGGCACTCGGTCTCAAGCCGCCCGCGCATGTCAAAACCTCGCTCGGTCCCGGCTCGCGTGCCGTCACCGAATACCTCAACAAGGCCGGGCTGATGGATGCGCTGGAGCAGATTGGGTTCAGCGTGGTGGGCTACGGCTGCACCACCTGTATCGGCAACTCCGGCCCGCTCAAGCCGGAGATCGATAAAGCCATCGCCGACCACGACCTGGTCGTCGCCTCGGTGCTGTCGGGCAACCGCAACTTCGAGGCACGCGTGCACCAGGCGGTCAAGGCCAATTTCCTCATGTCGCCGCCGCTGGTCGTCGCCTTTGCACTGGCCGGCCGGGTCGACATCGACTTCGACAAGGAGGCCCTCGGCACCAGCAAGGACGGCCAGCCGGTGTACCTTAAAGACCTGTGGCCCAGCGCCGCCGATATCGCCGCCGTGATGGGCACCGCCACCGACGCGGCAGCCTACCGCAAGATCTACGCCGACGTCGGCGCCGACAACCCGCTGTGGGACGCCGTCTCCGCCCCCACCGGCACGGTCTACCAGTGGGACGCGAAATCGACCTACATCCAGCAGCCGCCCTTCTTCGCCGGCGCCAAGGCGGCCAGCCCCGCGATCAAGGGTGCACGCGCGCTGGCCATCTTCGGCGACTCGGTCACCACCGACCACATCAGCCCAGCCGGCGGCATCAAGCCGACCTCGCCCGCCGGGCTGTATCTGACCGGGCATGGTGTGCAGAAGGCCGATTTCAACAGCTACGGCGCGCGGCGCGGCAACCACGAGGTGATGATGCGCGGCACCTTCGCCAACGTCCGCATCAAGAACCTGATGATTCCCGGCAGCGAAGGCGGCATCACGCTGAAAGGCGGCGAACAGAAACCGATCTACGACGCCGCCATGCAATACCAGGGTGAAGGCATGCCGCTGATGATCTTTGCCGGCGAGGAATACGGCACCGGCTCCAGCCGCGACTGGGCGGCCAAGGGCACCACCCTGCTCGGCGTGAAGGCGGTTGTCGCCAAGAGCTTCGAGCGCATCCACCGCGCCAACCTCGCCGGCATGGGCGTACTGCCCTGCCAGTTCAAGGACGGCACCGATGCGACCTCGTTGAAGCTCGACGGCAGCGAAACTTACGACCTCGAAGGCACCGAATCCGGCATCACCCCGCAGCAGGACGTCACGTTGGTGATCCACCGCGCCAACGGCAGCGTTGAACGGGTTGCGCTGAAGCTGCGCATCGATACGCCGATCGAGGTTGAGTACTACAACAAGGGCGGGATTCTGCCGTTCGTGCTGGGCCAGCTATTGGGTTGATCCAGGCGGCGTAATCAGCACGCCATCCTCGGAGTGGGGCGACCCGACTGGTTCGCCTCATCGGGCATCCGACGCGAGACTCAGGGACACCACCCAACAGCCCCGATCTGATTGCCTTGTTCTTCGCCCTTTGGGCAAAACTGCCCATACATGAGACATAATGCCTGTGACGCGTTACCAACAGCACCCAGGCATCACACCCATAAAAACACCTTCAGGTCTTGAATCAACTCTTCCTATACATTAGCATTCTCTGAAATAACCTGTACTCTGGAGTCACACCATGACAAAACATACTGCTCTTCTTGCCCTGTCCGCCCTGACTGCAGCCCTGCTGCAAACCGGTTGCGGCGGCGGCGCAAAGCCGCTGACCTACCAGGCCAACATCAAGCCGATTCTCGATGCCAACTGCGTGTCGTGCCATGTGCCCGGCGGCACTGGATTTGAAAAGACCGGCCTGCGTCTGGACAGCTATGACGGCCTGATGAAGGGCACGCAGTTCGGTCCGGTGGTGGTGCCGGGTTCCAGCGTCAGCAGCACCCTGTATCGGCTGGTATCGGGTCAGGCCGATCCGTCGATCCGCATGCCGCACGGCAAGGCATCGCTGCCGGAATCCGACGTGTCCACCATCGCCGCCTGGATCGACCAGGGCGCCAAGAACTAATTCAGACTGAGCACACACCCAATGAACAACCGAAATTTTTTCCATTTCAGTGCCCTCCCCCTGTCGATGCGCATGGTCTACACCATGACGCTGCTGGTATTGGGCACGGGTTATATGTTTGCCATGTTGCAGGTGTTTTTCACCCACGCAGGGCTGGATGGCAACCCCAAAAACATTTCCGCCGAGGACATACGCATTGCCTATCACGGCAGCACAAGCGACACCCGGCTGGAAAAGGCGCTGAAAGGTCCGATGTCCGAGATGCTGCCCAGCGAGGAGCGCGCAGTCATTTTCAAATGGGTCAAGGACGGCTCGACCAAGGAAGGTTATGAACAGGTTGTGAAGCCTATTGTGGAAAGCCGCTGCCAGGCCTGCCATGACGGAAGCAACCCGCATCAGCCTACGCTGATCAATTACGAGGGGATTTCGAAAGTGGTGGCCAAGGATACCGGCGCGACCATCCCGACGCTGGTTCGGGTGTCCCATATCCACCTGTTCGGCATCACGTTCATCTTCTTCATCGTCAGCAGCATTTTCGCGCACGCCTACATGCGGCCGCTGTGGTTGAAATGCGTGGTGATCGTGCTGCCCTTCCTGTCCATCCTCACCGACATCTTCTCCTGGTATCTGACCAAATATTTTCCAGGATTCGCCTGGTTCATCATCGGCAGCGGCGCCTTGATGGGCATTTCGTTCACGATCCAGTGGGTCGTCTCGATGTGGCAGATGTGGTTCTACACCCTGCCGGACGATATGCAGGAATGCGGCGGTGTGTTGCCGGTTCTGGGCCAGAACGGACCCAAGACCAACACGACAGAAATGTAAACGCCTCCGGGGCTACGCAGGTGAAACTGGCCGTGTGAACAAGGGTTCACACGGCCAGTTTGCGATACAGCGTGCGTTCGCTGATGCCCAACTGCCCGGCCAGCGATTTGCGGTCACCGCCATGGTGTGCCAGCGCCCATTGCAGATAACGCAGTTCGGCGGTTTCCAGGGGCACGATCGCGTCCACCCCAGGCAGGCATGCCGCCGCATCGCCGGCCAGTTCAGCTGGCAGATGTTCCACCAGCAAGATATCGCCATCAGCCATCAGCATGGCGCGCTCGAGAATATTCCTCAGTTCGCGGATATTGCCCGGATAGTCATGCGCCTGCAGCCGTGCGCGCGCGGCGTCACTCAAGGTGTAGGCACGTCCCGGCGCCAGGCGGGTCAGCAGGGTATCGGCCAGCAAGGCAATGTCCTCGCGCCGTTCGCGCAACGCCGGCAAATGGATTGGAAACACGCTCAACCGGTAATACAGATCGCGGCGGAAACTGCCGCGCTCGACCATTCCATTTAGGTCGCGGTGGGTGGCGGCGATCAGGCGAAAATCGGCGCGCAGCGTCTCCACCCCGCCCACCCGGCGAAACGTTCCGGTTTCCAGCAGGCGCAGCAGCTTGACCTGCAAGCTCAGCGGAATATCGCCGACCTCGTCCAGAAACAAGGTGCCTCCGGATGCCGATTCGACCAGTCCGATCTTGCGCTGGCTGGCGCCGGTGAACGCGCCCTTCTCGTAACCGAACAGTTCGCTCTCGAACAGGGTTTCGGTCAGCCCTGAACATTCCACCACCACGAACGGCCCATGCTCGCGCCCGCTCTGCTGGTGAATGGCCTGGGCGACCAGTTCCTTGCCTGTCCCCGACTCACCCAGCAACAAGGCTGCCGTATTTGATGGCGCCACCCGCCGTACCAGTTCGAGCATCCGGTTGAAGGCAGGCGACTTGCCGACCAGACCCTTTTCAGCGGGCAGACTGCTGGCCTCGCGCACCGTCAACATACGCTCGACGAAATATTCGACCCTGCCCGATGCGCCGACGATGGGCGTCAGTTCCACATCCACATGCTCCTCGCCGCGCGGTGTGTGATGCAGATGCAGCACCCGATGCGGTTCACCACTGATGCGGCTGGTCGCCAGTGGACAGGATTCGCCGCACTCGTCGCACGGCCGGCTGTAGCCATGCGACACCGCGTAGCAGGTTTGGCCAACCACATCGCGACCGCCTGCGTAGATGCGGCGATATGCCGCGTTGGCCGCCAGAATCCGGTAATCCGCATCCATTACAATCTGGGCGTCGGGATGGGTTTCGAGGAAGCTGATGAGTTCGTTGGCAGGGGACATGGCCTGGCATCATATATGTCATTTATGACAGTCAACTTTACCCCATATTGACATTATTGGCAGTTATATAAATTCCCCGATGAGCAGACAATTTATATCTTGTTGATATCAATAGATAAAATAATAAATCCCATGAAACACAAACTGGCATGGCGCTTGCACTTATTCCGACACCTCATGAAAAAGCCCATGCCTGCCTTCCTGCAACATCCGCTCGCGCGCGAGATCTCGCTCGCCATCGTCATCAAGTTGCTGGTGATCGTGGCGATGTTCTATGCGTTCTTTGATGGCCGTGCGTTGCACCCCGATGCCGACGCCGTTGCAGAACGCCTGGCCAATCCGCAGCAACCCATCAAGCCATAACCCCCTCAGGAGCACCCATGCTGACCGAAGAACTCGTTGACCTGTCCAGGCTGCAATTCGCAGTCACAGCGCTATACCACTTCCTGTTCGTGCCGCTGACGTTGGGCCTGGCGTTCATCCTGGTGATCATGGAGCTGACCTACGTCATCACCGACCGCCCGATCTACAAGGACATGGTGCGGTTCTGGGGCAAGCTTTTCGGCATCAACTTCGCACTTGGAGTAACCACCGGCATCACCATGGAATTCCAGTTCGGCACCAACTGGGCGTATTACTCACACTATGTCGGCGACATCTTCGGCGCGCCACTGGCGATCGAAGGGCTGATGGCGTTCTTCCTCGAATCGACCTTCATCGGCCTGTTCTTCTTCGGCTGGGACCGCCTCAACAAGTGGCAGCACTTCATGGTCACGGTGCTGATGGCGGTGGGCTCGAACCTCTCCGCGCTGTGGATCCTGATCGCCAATGGCTGGATGCAGGATCCGATCGGCGCGGAGTTTTCCTTCGTCACCATGCGCATGGAAATGACCGACTTCTGGGCCATCGTCTTCAACCCGACAGCGCAGGCCAAGTTCGTGCATACCGTATCGGCCGGCTACGTCACCGCCTCGCTGTTCGTGCTCGGCATTTCCAGCTACTACCTGCTGAAAGGGCGCGACCTCGACTTCGCGCGCCGCTCGTTCCGCATCGCCGCCGGCTTCGGTTTTGCCTCGGCATTGTCGGTAATCGTGCTGGGCGATGAATCGGGCTACACCGTGAGCGAATCGCAGCAAGCCAAGATGGCGGCGATCGAAGCGATGTGGGAAACCGAACCCGCGCCGGCTGCATTCACCGTGTTCGCGCTGCCCAATCAGCAGGCCGAGCGCAACGACTACCAGTTGCAGATTCCCTATGTGCTGGGCCTGATCGGCACACGCTCGATCAGCCAGACCCTGCCCGGAATCAGGGAAATCAAGGAGAAAAACCGCGTGCGCATCGAGTCCGGCATTCTGGCAGTGGTTGCTCTGGAAAAGATCCGCAAAAACCGCGACGACTGGGACGCGCGCTCGCAATTCGATCTGCACAAGGCCGATCTCGGTTTCGGGCTGCTGCTGAAGAAATACACGGCCGATGTCTCGAAAGCCACGCCGGAGATAATCCAGCAGGCCGTCGACAGCACCATCCCTAAAGTGGCCCCGCTGTTCTGGAGCTTCCGCCTGATGGTCGCGCTGGGCTTCGCCTTTCTGCTGATGTTCGGTTTCGCGCTGTTCTATTCGGTGAAGGGCAATTTCATCGAGAAGAAATGGCTGCTGCGCTGGGCACTGTGGTTCATCCCGATGCCTTGGGTTGCCGCCGAACTCGGCTGGGTCGTGGCGGAATATGGCCGTCAACCATGGAGTATTTACGGCGTGCTACCCACCCACCTCTCCGTATCCAACATCAGCGTCAGCAACATCTACGGCTCGCTCGCAGGCTTCGTCGCCTTCTACACCGTGCTGCTGATCGTTGAGATGGTTCTGATGACGAAGTACGCGCGGCAGGGGCCGTCCAGCCTCGGCAGCGGCAGATACCACGGCGAACACGCAACGGGCGGTGTATTGCCCGCAGGCGCACCCGCAAACAGGATCTAAGGAGCTGACATGGATTACGAAACCCTCAAACTCGTCTGGTGGCTGCTGATCGGCGTGCTGCTGGTCGGCTTCGCCATCATGGACGGCCACGACATGGGCATGGGCGTGCTGCTGCCCTTCGTCGGCCGCAACGACCTCGAACGGCGCGCCGTGATCAACACCGTCGCCCCGCACTGGGACGGCAACCAGGTGTGGTTCATCACCGCCGGCGGCGCGATCTTCGCTGCCTGGCCGCTGGTCTATGCCACCGCGTTTTCGGGCTTCTACTGGGCGATGATGGCCGCGTTGTGGGCGCTGTTCTTCCGCCCGGTCGGCTTCGACTACCGCTCCAAGGTCCAGAACCCGACCTGGCGCAGCACTTGGGACTGGGGGCTGTTCATCGGCGGTGCGGTGCCACCGATCATCTTCGGTGTCGCTTTCGGCAACCTGCTGCTGGGCGTGCCGTTTCACTTCAACGACTACCTCATGTCGACCTACACTGGCAGCTTCTGGGCACTGCTCAATCCCTTTGCCTTGCTGGCAGGCGTGGTGAGCCTTGGCATGATCACCACCCAGGGGGCGAACTACCTGATGATGCGCACCGAAGGCGACATCTACCGCCGCACCCGCACCGCCAGCCTGCTGTTCAGCGCGCTCACCTTTGTCACCTTCGCACTGGCCGGCTGGTGGGTGGCGACCGGTATCGACGGCTTCGTCATCACCAGCACAGTCGACCCCGGCGCACTGCCCGATCCGCTCGCCAAATCGGTCGAAGTGCAGGCGGGCGCATGGATGCACAACTACGCGAAGTACGCCTGGGCGATGTGGGTGCCGATTGCAGCCTTCGCCGCGCTCGCCGCCAGCATCCTGTTCTCGCGTCTGCACAAGGCGGGGCTGGCGTTCTGGTCGTCGTCCGTGGCGTGCGCCGGCATCATCGGCACCGCCGGCGTGTCGCTGTTCCCCTTCATCATGCCGTCGTCGAGCGACCCGCGTTCCAGCCTCACCGTGTACGACGCCGTGTCCTCGCATCTCACGCTCGGCCTGATGCTGGGCGCCACGGTAATCTTCATGCCACTGATCATTTTCTACACCTCGTGGGCCTACAAGGTGATGTGGGGCAAGGTCACCACGGAATACATCGCCGCCAACGACAAGTCAGTTTATTGAGAGTAACGCGCCATGCTGAATGCCTGCTACTTTGCCCTGCCATTGATGCTGTGCCTGCCCGGCGCCGAAGCCGCCACGCTCACCGTCACCCTCGACGGCGCAAAGCCCGGCGGCGGCCCGCTGACCGTACTGCTGTTCGACCGCGCCGAGGGCTTTCCCAAGGAGGCGAGCGCGAGCCAGCGATATGTTCTGCCCGCCGGTCAATCCACCATCGCGCTCGCCGGCCTGAAACCGGGGCAGTACGCCGTGATGGCCTATCACGACGAGGACGGCAACGGCGAACTGAACCGCTTCCTCGGCATGATCCCGAAGGAGGGCTGGGGCCTGTCGAACAATCCAAAAGTGAGCGGCAAGCCGGCGTTCAAGGACGCTGCCGTCACGCTGCCGGAATCCGGCACCGCGCTCACCCTCAAACTGAAATACTGAAAGGAACCGTCATGTGGTATTTCGCCTGGATACTCGGAGTCACCATGGCCGTGCTGCTCGCCTCGATGAGCGCGATGATGTGCGACGCCAAGGAGTGCGCGCTCGATGATGCGCGCAAGCAAGCCGACGACAACCCACGGCAAGACTGATTTGCTTGTAATGGCACTCAGGTCTGCGCCTCGCAGGCAGGATCTCCCTTTTGCCTTTTGTCGTGTGGGCCTGCACGTTTCGGCGAGATTGGCTGATCGCATTCACTATTATCGGAGTCCACCATGAACACGTCGCACGTCGTCATACTCGGATCAGGATTCGCCGCGCTCACCGCCGTGCGCGAACTGCGGCGGCGCAACACGGAAGTCCGCATCACGCTGGTCGCACCCAAGGCCGAGCTGATGTACTACCCGAGCCTGATCTGGGTGCCCGCCGGCTTGCGGCGCGGGGCCGATCTCAACATCGACGTGTCCGGCTTTCTAGCCGAGCAGCGCGTCGAGTTTCATGCCGGTCGCGTGACCGGACTCGCTGACGGCGGTCGCACCGTGCTGACCGACAACGGCACGCTGACCAACGATGCCCTGCTGATCGCCTGCGGGGGACGCTTCCTCAAGGCCATGCCTGGCATCGAACACGCATTGACGATCTGCGAAGGCGCACCCGCCGCCGAAGCGATCCGCGAGCGTCTGGCCAAGCTGGAGAGCGGTACGATCGCATTCGGATTCGGCACCAACCCCAAAGAACAAGGCGCGATGCGCGGTGGCCCGATGTTCGAATTGCTGTTCGGCATCGACACGCTATTGAGAAAACAAGGCCGGCGTGAACGCTTCAAGCTGGTGTTCTTCAACGCTGCCAAGGAACCGGGCAAACGCCTGGGCGACAAGGCAGTAGCCGGCCTGCTGGGTGAAATGCAGAAGCGCGATATTGCCACCCACCTCGGCCACAAACTCACTGGCTTCGAGATCGACAAAATCAAAACCGAAGGCGGCGACATCTCCGCCGATCTGATTCTGTTCATGCCCGGAATGAGCGGCCCTTCCTGGGCGCCCGACGCAGGGCTGCCCCTGTCCGATGGCGGCTTTTTCCAGGCTGACAGGCATTGCCAGGCAGCCGGCGCTGACAAGGTATACGTCGCCGGTGACTCCGGCAGCTACCCCGGCCCCGACTGGCTTCCCAAGCAGGCGCACATCGCCGACCTGCAGGCGAAAGCCGCCGCTGAAAACCTGCTGCTTGCACTCCATGGAAAACCGCCTGCCGCGCATTTCAAGCCCGAACTGATCTGCATCGTCGACATGCTCGATCGCGGCATCCTGGTCTATCGCGACGAAAAGCGTGCCCTTATTCTGCCGCCCTGCCGTCTGTTTCATTGGGCCAAGCGCTTTTTCGAATGGCAGTACCTGCGGCCCTACCGCAAGGCCGGGCGCGCATGAATCGGTGGCTCGACGCGGGCTGGGCACGCGGCGTCTCTCTGGTCGCGGCGTTCTCGCTGATGATGCTCGTCACCCTGTTGCCACGCGGCCTGACCGAGACTGACGGCAGCCCGATCAGCCACGGTGTGCTGACGCTGATCATGTGGGGCATGTCGGCAGGGTTCGTGCATGGCGTCGGATTCGTTCCCCGCAACCGGGTGCTGCGCGTGCTGCTCGGCCCGGTGATCGCCTGGCTGTG
>Ga0326726_10004821_pt1 | contig 12295 bp, 12 predicted proteins | sample MHFenrmetagenome_2_FD_207603 | JGI IMG/M metagenome (GOLD analysis project Ga0326726, IMG submission 207603) | Lab enriched peat soil microbial communities from Michigan Hollow, Ithaca, NY, United States - MHF15MN | ecosystem: Environmental > Terrestrial > Soil > Wetlands > Peat | place: USA...
TTGCGGTTGTACAGTGGTCCCTTCCTGTTGCAACCAGATCTCACGCTTGCGCACAGTCACCTTCTTGAGCGTCTGCAACGGTTGGGCTATCGGCGGGTAACAGTGCCGGTGCAGTCTTCTGGCGACTATCAGCTGACCGAGGAGGCCTTGACGATCTATCTCCATCCACAGCCGGAAGCCCATATTGGCGCAACCATGGTGTCGTTGCCGTTGGATCAGGGGCGAGTGACGGATGTTCTGTCTCCGCTTGATGGGACCGCGCTCTTTCCCATCTTTCTGGAACCGGAACTCCTGAGTGGTGTGCGAGGCGAGTCACGCCAAGTACGCGAATGGATTCCGTTCGCGCAGATTCCTCCACGGATTATTGAGACGGTCCTGACTATCGAAGACCGCCGGTTCTACTCCCATTTTGGCATCGATCCGATTGCCGTAGGGCGGGCGCTCTGGACCAACTTCACGAAGGGCGGTGTGGTACAGGGCGGCAGCACCATCACGCAGCAGCTGGCGAAGAATTTGTTTTACTCGCCGCAGCGGACGATGGGGCGGAAGTTCAAGGAGGCGCTGGCGGCATTGGTGCTCGAGGTGAAGTATACGAAACAAAATATCTTAGAAAGTTATCTGAATGAAATCTATCTCGGGCAGGCGGGGTTTGTCTCGATCTATGGGGTGAGCGAGGCGGCCCATCGCTATTTCGGCAAGACGCTTCAGGAGTTGACGGTCGAAGAGGTCGCGATGATCGCAGGCCTGATCAAGGGGCCTAATAGCTATGCGCCGACGAAACATCCTGAGCTGGCGAAAGGCCGGCGCGATGTTGTGCTGCGGCGACTGAAGGAGACTGGTCTCATTACTGAAGAGGTCTGGAAACGCGCCGTCAATGAGCGGGTGCGCGTGACTCCGCCGGAAGACGTCATGACCGATGCGCCCTACTTTGTCGACACCGTGCTACGGGAGGTGGAAGAGGCCGGCGTGGTGCCCTTGCCGGAGGGCTTGCGGATCGATAGCACGCTCGACCCCATGATCCAGCAGGCGGCCACCGAATCCCTGGAGAAGGGGCTGGCCAAGTTAGAGGTCGGGCGTCCCCATCTCAAAAGTTCGCTGGAGCCGGTGCAAGGGGCGGTAGTGGTGCTCGATCCCAAGACCGGATCAGTGCTGGCGTTGGTGGGGGGGCGAGACTACCGGCGGAGTCAATTCAATCGCGCGGTTCAGGCGCAGCGGCAACCGGGTTCTCTCTTCAAACCCTTCGTCTATCTTGCGGCATTGGAAGCGGCCCGTGAGGGTCAAGCCGGCCAGTTGACTGCGGCGAGCTTGTTGGCGGATGAACCGGTGACCTTTGAGTCGGAGACCGGCCCCTGGTCTCCGCAGAACTACGATAAACAATTCCACGGGCCTATTACCGTGCGGAGCGCGTTGGAACAGTCGCTCAATGTGCCGGCGGTGCGGGCGGCCAAAACTGTGGGAACAAAGTCGATTGTGCAGTTGCTACATCGTCTTGGCGTGACGAGTACGATCGGCAATGATCTTTCGTCGGTGGCCTTGGGCAGTTCGTCTGTGTCCTTAATGGAGATCACGGCGGCGTATGGAGCGATCGCCAACGGAGGGATTGCCGTCAAGCCGACTACGGTGCGGTCGACCAGGGACCGACTGGGTGACGTTGTGTGGACTGGCGTGCCGGATCGGCAACAGGCGGCCTCGCCTCAAGGGGCCTACGTGTTGACGTCTCTGCTCGAAGGCGTCATCCAGCGGGGCACGGCGAGTAAAGCCAAAGTGCTCGGGCTTCAAGGCACGGTTGCCGGAAAAACCGGCACAACCGACGGCTATCGCGATGCCTGGTTCGTCGGCTACACGTCCAATGTGGTGATTGGGGTCTGGGTGGGATTCGACGATGAACGAGCCTTGCGCCTCACGGGATCGCAGGCAGCTTTACCGATTTGGATGGATCTCGCGCAACGGATTATCCCGCCCACTGTCCCCGCATTCGTCATGCCGCCTGGTGTGGTCACCCGCGACATCGACCCGAAGACCGGGCAGTTGGCCACGTCTCAATGTCCCGAACAAGTGTCGGAGGTATTCATCGAGGGTACGGAACCCGTCGTCTATTGTGAGGTGCATGGAGGGGGAATATGGGAACGGCTCCGGCATACTTTTGGATTCTCCTAGGACTCACTAAGAGGAATGGTGTAAGCTGTCGTGAATGTCGGGTACGAAGGGGGGATGATGTATGAAAAATAATAGCTTTGCCGCAGATGACAACATTACCCTTTTAGCTAAAGGGGTGGTGTTGAAAGGTGAGATCCATGTTGAAGGGACGGTGCGGATCGATGGCCGCCTCGACGGCGACATTCAGACCAAGGGGCAAGTCATCATCGGCGAGGATGGATTGGTGCAGGGAACGATTACGGCCGGCACGGTGATCAGCAGCGGCCGCATCAAGGCAAAGGTGATGGCGGATGAGCGAGTCCAGCTGATGAGGACGGCGACGCTTATCGGAGAAGTTCTTACGCCGGTGCTCATCATAGAAGAAGGCGCTAAGCTTCAAGGTGTGATGGACATGGGGGTGACCGCCTGGGAAGACGAGCCTCCGAAGTTGTTGGGCAACGTCAGCGATCTCTCCGCACATCGGGCTAAGCAGGTTGTAGTGCTTGATAAATAAAAAGTCCGGTGGCGACGCACACCGATAGGTCTGCCGGTTCTCTCCTGTTCGTATCCGATCCATGACGAAGCCTCAGCTCTTCACTGCCGTGTTCTTTGCGCTCCTTCTGCTGCTCCTGTATCAGATCGCCCTGATGTTTCGGCCGTTTCTTTTCCCCGTCCTCTGGGCCGGGCTCCTTGCCCATCTCACATATCCACTCCATATACGCTTCACATCGTTCGTTCGCGGTCGGGAGATCGTGTCGGCTGCCTGTCTTACCCTCTTGGTTCTGGCTCTCGTGGTGATTCCGATTTCGATAATGGGGGTGTTACTGGCCCGCGAAGCCAGTACGGCCGAAGAGACCATTCGGGCGTGGATCGCGAGCGGGGCACTCCATACGCTGCCGGAACAATTGCGCACGTGGCCGGTCATCGGTGGACTCCTTCAGCAATTCAAGGGCAGCGCATTATTAACCCCTGATTCCCTGGAACAGGGGCTTCTCTCCGCTGCGGCGTTCCTCAGCCGGTTTTTTCTCGATCAGGTCGGCGACCTCCTGAAGAACGCCTTTCTGCTGGTGACGGATTTTTTTCTCATGTTGTTTGCCCTGTTTTTTCTTTTCAAGGATGGCAAACGATGGTTGGCTTCCCTCCAGGACGTGATTCCGCTGGACGCGTCCCACAAGCAGCGGATCGTCGATCGCATGGATCAGACCATTCGTGCCGTGGTGAAGGGGATAGGGGTGACCGCGATCGTTCAAGGTCTCGTGGCAGGTCTGGCCTATGGGGTCCTCGGAGTGCCGTTTCCCGTCGTATTGACGGCGATGACGGTGATTCTAGCGCCCCTTCCATTCGGAGGGACTGCATTGGTATGGGGCCCGGTCGTGGTCTATTTCCTCATGGCCGGTCCGCTGTGGAAAGCGCTGGCCATGTTGGGCTGGGGAATCGGTGTGGTGGTGATGATCGACCAGTTTCTTCGACCCTGGTTGATCGGACAGGCGGCCCAGATCCCGGTGCTCTTCCTCGTATTCAGCGTCCTCGGCGGACTGGCACTTTATGGCCTCATCGGGCTCTTCGTGGGGCCGGTACTGGTGAGTCTGTTGATGACCATCGTGCAGATCTACCGCGAGGAATATTACAACACTGAAATCGCTCCACCAGCTGGTCCTGCCACACCGTCCTAGCCTCGAGCCACCGTCAATCGTCATACGTCAATCGACCTGAATCGGGTACGGTATCTCGGTTGACGAATGACGTATTCCCCGCTATTCCAGCGGAATGGTGATAGCGATTCCGCCCATCACATCGTTGAGCTTAAAGTCCCGTTTCGGGCTGAGCAGATGACCATTGTGGCATTCGATACAGGTCGATGAGACGGCGAGGTCTGGATAGATGGCCTGAAAGTATTGTTGGCGGCCGCTGGTCACGATTCCGGTGACCGGCAAGCTGGGATTCTTCCGAAGAGACTCCAACGCATTGCGTTCCAGGTCGCTCGCCGGAGCGTTGCGCTTGTAAATAGGCCAGAGACCGATTAATCGATACCGGATCCCGCTCCCATTCTCGGCTGCCAGCTTGCCCGAATGCTGAAGAAACTGGGCAGGCAACATGAGGGCATTCTCTTGTTCCCAATGTTCAGACGCAGTGGTGACGCCTTTTGCCTGGAGTCGATTGACGATTTCCGTCGTGTAGAGCGTGCGATCCGCTTTGATGACGGCATAAATATAGCCCGCCGCTTTCTCCGGCGGGATGCCGGACGATCCCGACCGTTCTTTTGCGGAGAGGGAGTAGGGCTCCCACCACAGCGCAAAAATTAGGACTGAGAGGGCTGCGGTGTAGAGCGTGACGTTGACTCGGTGCATGGAGTCTCCTGTGTGGGCGGCAGAAAGGGAATGACCGGCAGGGTCACGATACAGGAGGTGCCGCTTCCTTCCTGGCTCTCAATTCTGATATTCCCTCCGAATTTCTTGATGATCCGGCGTGCGACGGTCAGCCCAAGCCCGGATCCTTCGCCTTGTCCCTTGGTGGTAAAGAACGGATCGAAAACTTTTGACAGATGCTGCTTCGGAATGCCGGGGCCTGAATCCTCAATCGTGATCACGGCGGATGTACCGGTCAGGGCCGTCGAGAGACATAAAATACCCCGGCCTTTCATTGCTTGAAGGGCATTCATCAATACGTTTGTGAAGGCCTGTCTCAGTTGGTCTGGGAGGGCTAGGACTGAGGTGTCCCCCGCGTACGTTCTCTCGATCGCAAGTCCTGAGGTGTCCATGCTGTCCGTCAGTATTGCGATGGCCTGATCGAGTTCCCGTTCGAGGTGAACCGGTTGCCGTTGATCCGATGTCTCGCGAGCCGTGACGCCGGTGAAGTCTCGAATAATGTCGGCCATCCGTCGGCCATGCTGGACGATGTCACGGGCGTAGGATCTGACACGGTCGAGATCGGCTTCTTCTCCGATGGCTTCTCCCAATCCGAGAATTCCGAAGAGTGGATTATTCAACTCATGTCCGATTCCGGCGGTGAGGGTTCCAAGGCTGCCTGATTTCTCAGCCTGGATGAGTTGGTCCTGGCGGCGGCTGTCGTCAGTCGTGTCCCTGAAAACAAGGCCGATCCGACTCTCTCCCTGGTTTCTCCCCGCCATGTGGAACCACTGATAGTGATACCGACGGGAGCCAATCTGAATCTCCTGTTGGTTGCTTGGTTCTTCTGTTCCTATCACGGGGGCCAACGGATCACGGGGGCGGTCGACGCCAGCGGCATCCACCACCCCGGATCCTGTCGCGACCAGTTCACCGCTCCGTGCACGTCGGAACTCGTTTCGCAGGTGTTTCCGTGCAGCGGCATCGACGGGGAGTATGTCGAATAAGGGGATTGATTTCGTCGAATCAATGGCCTGAAAGGAGTTGCGCCCGACCCGGTTAATGTACTGTACCTGTTCGTCTTGGTTAACCATGATAATCGGGGTTGGGACTGCATCCAGTATTTGGTCTGTCGAGTGAAGCAGGGACTCCACTTGTTGGGTTTTGAAGGCTACTTGGTCGGTCAGACCTGCAAAGGCGGCTTCCAATTGGCGATTCATTCGATTGAGTTCGTTAGCCAGATCTTGGAGTTCGTCGCCGGTCTGAACGTCGATGGGCTGTCGAAGCTCACCGCGCCCGATCAATTGTGCCGCTGCCTGTAATTGGCGCACCGGCTTGACGATACGATGGGCCGCAAGGTAGCCCAGGGACGTCATCAATCCGACGGCGATGAGACTGAAGACGGCCATCCAGGTGAGAAGGTGACGAATCGGGGCAAAGAGTTCGTCGGAGGCCTGCCACACGAAGGTGTGCCAGGAGCCTTTCCCCAGATCGTCATTGGTGGCACGGCTGATTTCAGGCACCGGTGCGAATCCGATCAGCGAAGTCGATCGTCCGCCATGGCCGTCGCTCGGCGCACTGACCCAACCGGGTTGCAGCGGCGTGACCAGTGGAACGAGCTGCGCATCGGAGAGGGGGACGCCGGTCGGCAGAATGGGGCAGCTCATGACGATACCGCGATGGTCGATCAGCATCACATGGCCGGTCTTGCCGAAGCGAATGGGGGAGATCGAGGGCGAGATCAGCTCTTTGGCGTCGATCACGCGATGAAGCACGCCGACTGTTCCATATCGGATGCGATCCATAATGGGAACCGAGATGCTGATGACGTAGCTCTGGGCGCGTTCGTCGAAGTGTACGTCTTCAATGAAGAGCTGGCCGATTCCGCGATGGGAGGCGCCTTTCCACCAGGCCGTGTCTTTATTGGCAAAGGGAGGTAGTGTGGTCAACGCGGCAACCAGGTTGCCCTCAATGTCGGTGATGTAGAGCATCTTGGTGGCAGCCCGGACCACTTGCGGTATCAGTTGATCGGCTTCGCTCTTGGCTCCGGAGAGATACTCCTGAAGGAGGCCGGCCATTTTGTTTCCGGTGATGGCCTGGACTGCCGCCTGGTCTTTAGCTTCCCAGCCGCTCTTGAGCCTATCCACCGTCCGGAGGCGCTCATCTTCCGTCATGTCCAGTAGCGCATCGCGCCGTTGCTCAAGTTCCAGGATAATCGAATGATCTGCCGCAATCCGTGATGTTCTACCGACTTCATCCGACATCAAGAGATCGACTTTTCGCGCCGTCTCTTCGGCCAGGGCTTTGAAGCTTTCGCCGTTGACGACCTGAATTTCTCGGGAGCCTTGCCAAAAAGCGAGACCGAGACCCACCATGAGGGGAATAATCCCCACGAGCAACATGGATAGAATGAGTTTGAGCTGGAGCCCCCACCTTGTTTCAGTGCGAGATGCAGGACTTGCGGGATTCATAACAGTGATCCTTGCCAGACCGGCTCGGCATTGGGGAAGGTCAAGGTAAAGATCGTTCCTTGGTCGATTCGGCTGTCGACGTTAATCGTGCCGTGCATTTTATTGACGATGGTTTTGACGTTAAAGAGTCCCAGTCCTGTGCCTTTCCCGGGAGCCTTCGTCGTGAAGAACGGCTCGAAAATCTCATGGATGGTGTCCGGGGCAATGCCGCATCCCGTATCGGTGATCCGGACGTCGACCTGTCCGTCGTGGACGATCGTCTCGATCGTCAGTGTGCCACCGCCGCGCTCCATGGCATGGACCGCGTTGGTGACGAGATTGACGAAGACGTGGAGTAGCTCGTCCGGATTGCCTTTGACGGCAGCGCCCGGCTGGTATTGTTTGATCATCTCGATGTCGTGAAAACTCGATGCGTAGCGTGCAATTTTCAACGCCTCGTCCAGCTTTCCGTTTACAGAGACCGGCACATCCTCGTGAGGGGATGCGCGTCGGGAGTAGCGGGTGAGATCTCGACAGATGGCGCTTGTCCGTTTGACGGCTTCAATAATGTCCCGAGCCTGTTCGTGGACGGCGGTCAGGTCATGTTCCTCTGCAAGGTTTTCCGCCAGGCCCAAAATGAGTTGCAGGGGGTTGTTGATGTCATGTGCGATTCCCGCGGCAAATGAGCCGATTCCCGCCAGCTTTTCTGACTGGAGGAGTTCGGCTTCGAGCTTGGTTTCATGCTGAATGAGTTTCCACAGGAAGCGGGAGGCTGAGCCGCTGAGGATGTTTGTGGCAGGAGGTTTGTGGGCATGCAGATAGGTCTCCATCTCCGGATCGCCCGTGACATCCAAAATCAGACTTACGCTATGGTTGCCGATCAGGTCTGGCACATCGGTGGTCACGGGAACCTGAAGCTCATGTGCGCGTTCAAGCCCTGGCGCCTCAGGATTACGGTCTGTAATGCCGACAATTTCAATGGACGGAATGTGGTGCAGTAGATCTAACAAGGCGCGGCCGCCGCGCCCTGCTCCAAGAATGGCGACTTTAGTACGGTCGGAGCGTTCCATTCAGGCGATCTCCCTGTAGCAGGGTTGTGGCTCTCCTGTGTCGTGGAGTGGTATGGCTCCCCGTGGCACATTAGAGCGGAGGCTCATGGTCACAGCCTTGCAAGCTCACGCTGTTCTATAGCTCGCGCAACGGCTGCTCTCAGTTTCTCCCCTTCGACCGGTTTGACGAGATAATCTACGACGCCCTGTCGGAGGAAGGAGGTCGCCATATCAGTATCCGGGAAGCCAGTCAGCACGATGAGCGGGACGCGAGGGTAATTGCTTCTGAAGTAGGCCACGGCTTCGGCTCCATTGATTTTCGGCATACGAATGTCGCAGATGACGACATCGAGGAGGAGCCGGTTTTCGCCAGAATTGATGGTCTCAATTGCCTTCTCGCCGTTTTCCGCTTCGAGCACTTCATAGCCGGCCTTCTGCAGAGTCATCTTCACGACTCTGCGAATGTCTGGCTCGTCATCTACCACAAGCACCCGTCCCTCGCAGGCCTCGCCCCCGACGAAAAACCCTGATTTGAACTCACTCATGACACCCTCCTTGGTTAATAGATAAATGTTGTTGCGTCATGGTCGGCTCACCTGTGCTTGTCATACGTAAAGCGCAATGCTTGTGCCAGCATAGCTATACGGTAGTGGCCCAAGTTTCCCAGCAAAGAGATGTCTTGTCGTGACGAGACGCAGGCAGACGTGGTGGCTATCCACCAGCCTGTGCTGAAATCCACCACCAGCACGGGAGGAAGTGATGAGCGATGCTGGTTGCTCTGGTTTGTTTAGTTTATCTGGTTTATTTGGTTCATCTGGTTAGTTTCGTTCAACCAAACAAACGAGACAAACCAAACAAACCGCAGTCTTCTAGTTCTGCCGGCCTCGCATTGCCTTTCAGTCTGGCGCTCATGTATTCTCATCGGATGATGAGAGGGGTGAGGCCATGATTACGCCGGACGTTATTACGGAATACCTGCGCCGGACGATGCCGGACGCTGCGGTCACGGTCTCGGATCGGACCGGTACGATGAATCACCTCAAGGTCGTGGTGATCTCTGCAGCCTTCGGAGGGAAGAATTTGCTGGATCGGCATCGAATGATCTATCAGGCGTTGGATGCCCCGATGAAAGACGGGCGGATTCATGCTCTCGAAATCACAGCCAAAACCACCGATGAAGCTTAGGAGGCCGAGCCATGGCAGATCCCATTCAAGAAGAAATTAACAAGGAAGTCGCCACGCACAAGATTTTGATCTATGGCAAGGGTACCAAACAGATGCCGATGTGCGGGTTCACGAGAGAGACGATACAGTTCTTCGACAAGTACGGGTACCCGTTTGAACTTATCGACGTCCTGTCCCAACCCACCAAGCGAGAGGCGCTCGTCAAGATGACCAACTGGCCGACTCTCCCCAAGGTGTTCATTGACGGGCAGTTTTACGGCGATACCGATGTGCTCGATCCGATGGCAGCCAAAGGCGAGATAGAGCCGCTGCTGAAAAAAGCGTTCGGAAAATAAGAAAGATTCGAAGAGACAAGGGCGACGGTCATGCTCTTTTGCTCGCGCAACGCGCGGCCTCGAAGGCCCTCGTTGGACGCGCGTTGCGCGAGCACGGGAGATCCCCTCTCATACTTCTTCTAAGCTTGTTTTTCTCTCTAGGAACGACACCCATGATTGGTTCTACTGCGGCCGTCGAACGAGGCCCTTCTCAGGGCGCGCGTTCCGGGAGCAAAGAACCAACATGGGTGCCGTTCCTACCTCTTGGCTTCCGCCGGCGGCCAATTCAGTTCGGCGTGGCGGCCGCAATAGAAGCATGAGAGGCGGTAACGGGCCTTGCGTCTGGGATTCGGCATGGAGGTGAAAGTGATGGGGGTGTCATCAAAAGGGCACGTGGGTTGTTCGTGGAGGAGATGGACTTCAGCCATCATCGTTATTGAGGCGCCGTCCCACGGTGGCATCGGTTGTTCTTTGCCGGTAATCTGCTCCTTCGTATGGCACTGTTTGCATTCAGCTTCATAAGTCTTGATACGGGCGAGATGGAGGCTGTGGTCGGTAACGTTCATCGCTCCGCCGCATCCAGGCTGGAGGCAAGTGAGATGTTCGTGTTGGAGGGCCTGTACAAACCGACCATGTGCTGTCCGTTCTTGTTCTGTTTTCATAGTGTCCTCATTCCTCCTTACTCTTTTTAGAGGATGGCCTGAAGTGCCCTTTCACTGCGCGTTCTGCAAGCAAGAAAGGCACTCAGGCTACCCTTCATACCCCCCATGCCCCACTGATCTGGATATTCGCTCCATTCACGTATCTCGCCTCGTCGCTAAGAAGATAGCGCACTGCAGCCACAGTATCGCCTACCGTTCCGATATAGCCGGCGGGGATGCGTTTGGTCATGCCGACGAGTTCTTCCGGCGGCGCGCTGCCTGAATCGATGAAGCCGGGTGAGATCGCATTGACGGTGATGCCGTGGGGCGCCAGCAATTTGGCCAGCGTGCGAGTCAGAATCAAGACGCCGGCCTTGGCAATGTAATGGGCTGTGACGTCCGGTTGAGAAATCATCTGATCGGCATTGGCCATGCTGAAGCTGATAATGCGTCCGGATTTGCGAGCCTTCATTCCCGGCGCTACTGCTTTGGCAAGATAGAAAATAGGATGGAGGTTGCCGTCGAACATCTCGTTCCAACCTTCGACCGTTTCCTCGAACAGGTTCACACGATGGTAGGGACCGGCACCGTTGATCAGCGCATCGATCCTTCCCCACTGCTGTTCGACTTGGGTGATGAGACCTATGGCCGTCTGGGGGTCTGACACGTCACAGCGAATCGAGAGTGCACGACCTCCACGACTGATGATCGCGTCGGCTGTGGCTCTTGCCTCTGCCTCACTCGTGCGGTAGCAGATGGCGACCGACCACTGCTGTGCCGCCAGGTCGAGCGCGATCCCCCGCCCGATGCCTTTGGCTCCACCTGTGATGAGTGCCACTCGCTCTGACATAGGTGATCCCTTCGTGCTCGGCGTGGATGCCTATTATCTTATCGGGTTTTGAGCCTGGTCGCGAGCAGTTGTAAGGCTCCGGCTGTTCGTATGGAGAAGGTTCGGCCTTGTTTGGGTTTTTTATTGTCTTCTTGGCATTCTGCGATGAGCGATTGCAAGTCTGCAATGGTATCCACGTCGCGCCAGGCGGTGGTGAGTTCGACGGACAAACCCAGTGTCTTGGCTTTCTGTTGTGTGACGGCGAGAACTTGGTTGGTGGACCAGGGTACTCCGGTAAAGAGTTGTTCTGCCGGTCGTTTGAGGCCGATGAGGTAGTAGCCGCCATCCAAGGCCGGTCCCAAGACGAGGTCCGAGCGGCCCAGTATCGCGAGCGCATCCTGATATACCGACAGTGGCAAGGTCGGAACATCGGCCCCTACGATGATGACCTGCTTGTAGCCTTTGGCGAATAAATCGACAGAGGCGTGGTGCATCCGCTGGCCCAGATCTTCACCTATTTGATCCAAAAGGCGGACGCTCTGCCGTTCTTCCATAATTTTGAAGAACACCAGCGCAGAGGAAGGAGCGCAGGCCAGGTACCGATGAAAGGGAAGCTGTAATTTTGCGACAGCGAGAGTGGTCCGCTCCAGCATGTCGAGGACGAAGCTGCCGTGCAGGGTGGCTGCCTCATCAGGCGTCAGGGGTGGGCAGAGCCGTGTCTTCACCTCACCCGGGATCGGAGCCTTGGCGAAGATCACGAGAGCCGCGTGAGGCGTGAGGCGTGAGGTGTCAGACGATGGAGAGGAAGGTTGCTTCATGAGTTATCGCACCAATCCATACCACCGACTAAGTGTATGAGGGCTCACACCGACCCAATACAGGAATCGCAAGGTCCACATTCGGAGAATTGTCTGCAAAGGGCCTTGCTGTTCCCAGCGACGAAAAGAGGTAGTCACGGTCGCGGTCAGGGCCGCGGTTGCTCCCTTTCGTTTGAGTCTGCGGGAGAATTCAATATCCTCCATCAACGGCATGTCGGCGAAGCCTCCCATCTGTTCGAAGATAGAGCGACGCACGAACAGGGCCTGATCGCCGGTAGCGAGGCCGCTCAGTTTCGATCGCCAGTTCATCATTTTGCTGATGATGGTTCCCCACATCGATGGGCGATCGAATCGGACATCGAACCGTCCGCCCACCATCCGTCGATCGGCCAATGCCGTGTCGATTATTGTTTTCGCATCGTCTGGAAGTTGCGTGTCAGCGTGTAGAAACAACAAGATTTCTCCGCGACAGGCCTTTGCGCCTTCATTCATCTGCCGGGCGCGTCCAGATGGAGAGGTGACCCATTG
>Ga0326726_10004822_pt1 | contig 12294 bp, 14 predicted proteins | sample MHFenrmetagenome_2_FD_207603 | JGI IMG/M metagenome (GOLD analysis project Ga0326726, IMG submission 207603) | Lab enriched peat soil microbial communities from Michigan Hollow, Ithaca, NY, United States - MHF15MN | ecosystem: Environmental > Terrestrial > Soil > Wetlands > Peat | place: USA...
TCACGCAGGCGCGCGCCGCGTTCGGGGCCCTCGATTCGGCCTCCCGCCGCGGTGACTGGGCGGCGTTCGCCCGCGCCTACGAGGCGTTGCGCCGGGTCCTCGGCGCTCCCCCGCCAGGAGGGCGACGACCTTGAGGCGGGCGGAGCGCGGGTCTAGCTTCGGCGACCCTGAGGAGGCCTGATGGCAGGGCGTACGATGGTCGTGGCGCTCGGCGGCAATGCGCTCGCACCCGCAGGTGAGCGCGGCACCATCGCGAGCCAGTTCCGGCACACGCGGGAGAGCCTCGCGCCGATCGTGGACCTGGCGCGCGAGGGATGGCGCATTGCGATCGTCCACGGCAACGGCCCGCAGGTCGGCGACTCGCTGGCCCGCAACGAGCTGGCCGCGGCGGTGGTGGAGCCGCTGCCGCTCGGCGTGCTGGTCGCCGAGACGGCCGGCTGGATCGGGTACATGATCCAGCAGTCGCTGCAGAACGCCTTGGAGCGTGCCCGGATCGACCGCACGGTCGTCACGCTCATCACCCAGACGCTGGTCGCTCCCGACGATCCGCGGCTCGGCGCGCCGACCAAGCCGATCGGCCATGAACTGCCGCCGGAGCGGCGCGCAGCGCTGGAACGGCGCGGCGTCCCCGTCGGGAAAGACAAGTCGGGCAGGTGGCGGCGGCTCGCCGCGAGCCCCGTGCCGATAGATATCGTGGAGGCCCCCATGGTGCGGCGACTGCTGGAGGCGGGGACCATCGTGGTGGCGGCAGGGGGCGGCGGGCCCCCCGTGTATCGCGACCCCGTGCTCCGCCTCGAAGGCGTGGACGCCGTGGTGGACAAGGACCGGACGGCGGCGATCCTGGCCCGCGAGCTCGGGGCGGAGCTGCTCCTGATTCTTACGGATGTGGAGGCGGTGCAGCGCGACTACGGCACGGACCGTGCGGCGCCGATCCGGCGTATGACCATCGCGGAGGCGGAAACCCTGCTCGGCGCCGGCCAATTCGCCGACGGCAGCATGCGCCCCAAGGTGGAGGCGGCGATCGCCTTCGTGCGGGGCGGAGGGGCCCGCGCGGTGATCGCGGCGCTGGGCTCGGGACTCGCCGCGATGCGCGGCGAAACCGGAACAACCATTGTGGCTGAGGGCCGATGAACATTCACGAGTATCAGGCGCGCGAACTGCTCGCGCGGGCGGGGATTGCAGTGCCGCCCGGCGTGGTGGCCACGACGCCCGCTGAAGCCAGGCGCGCGATGGAGCGCCTCGGCGTCCCCAAGGTCGTCGTCAAGGCGCAGGTCCACGCCGGCGGGCGCGGCAAGGCGGGCGGCGTCAAGCTCGCCGAGTCCCCCGAGCAGGCCGAGCGGGTGGCCGGCCAGATCCTCGGGATGAAGATCAAGGGCCTCACCGTCACCAAGGTGTTGATCGCACCGGCTTCCGAGATCGCGAGCGAGGCATACGTCGGCGTGATCGTGGACCGCGCCACCCGCTCGCCGGTCTTCATGGTGAGCCCGGCCGGCGGCATAGACATCGAGGAGGTCGCCGCCAAAACGCCGGAGAAGATCTTCAAGCAGCCGGTGGATGCGCGGTACGGGCTGCTCCCTCATCAGGCGATGGCGCTGGCGTTCCGACTCTACGCCGACGTGGCGCTGGTGCGCCAGGCCGCCGAGCTCCTCCAGAAGCTGTATCGCGCGTTCGTGGAGGCCGGCGCGTCGCTGGCGGAGATCAACCCGCTGGTGGTGACGCCGAAGGGTGAGGTCGTGGCGCTGGACGCGAAGATCGTGGTGGACGACAACGAGCTGGAGCGCCGGCCGGCGATCGAGGCACTGCGCGACGTCGCGGTCGAGGACCCGGCCGAAGTGTTGGCCCGCGAAGCCAACCTCACTTACATCAAGCTCGACGGCAACGTCGGGTGCTGTGTGAACGGCGCGGGCCTCGCGATGGCGACGATGGACCTGGTGAAGTACTACGGAGGCGAGCCGGCCAACTTCCTCGACATCGGCGGTTCGTCGAATCCCGAGAAAGTCGTGACGGCGCTCAAGATCATCACCGCCGATCCGAAGGTGAAGGCCATCCTGTTCAACATCTTCGGCGGGATCACGCGGTGCGACGACGTCGCCAACGGCATCGTCGCGGCCACGCGCCAGTTCAAGGTGGACCGGCCGATCGTGATCCGCCTGACCGGCACCAACGAGCAGGAGGCACTCAAGATCCTGGCCGGGGTGGGGATGCACGCGCTCACGGACATGGATGCCGCGGTGGAGCAGGCGGTGAAGGTGGCGAAGGGAGGGGCGGCCGCGTGAGCATCTTCATTGACAAGAGCACACGGCTGGTGGTGCAGGGCATCACGGGCCGCGACGGTTCGTTCCACACGAAGCAGATGGTGGCGTACGGCACGCCGGTAGTGGCCGGCGTCACACCCGGCAAGGGGGGCCAGAAGTTCGAGGGGACGACCCCGATCTTCAACACCGTCGCCGAGGCGGTGGCCGCGACGCGAGCGAACACAGCGGTGATCTACGTGCCGGCGAAGTTCGCCGCCGACGCGATCTTCGAGGCGGCCGACGCCGGGGTCAAGCTCATCGTCTGCATCAGCGAGGGCGTGCCGGTCCTGGACATGACCCGCGTGTATCCCTTCATCGCCGAGCGCGGCGCGCGGCTGATCGGGCCCAACTGCCCGGGTGTCATCACGCCCGGCGTCGCCAAGGTCGGTATCATTCCCGGTCAGATCTGCGTCCCCGGCCCGATCGGGGTCGTCTCCCGCTCCGGCACACTGACCTACGAGGTCGTCTACCAGCTCACGCGCGCCGGCCTCGGCCAGACCACGTGCGTGGGAATCGGCGGCGATCCGATCATCGGCACCACGTTCATTGACTGCCTGGCCGCCTTCGAGGCCGATCCGGCGACCAGGGCCGTCGTGATGATCGGCGAGATCGGCGGGACGGACGAGCAGCAGGCCGCCGAGTTCGTGAAGGCCAAGATGAAGAAGCCGGTGGTCGGGTTTATCGCCGGCCAGACCGCGCCGCCGGGGCGCCGGATGGGCCACGCCGGCGCCATCATCTCGGGCTCCTCCGGGACGGCCGCCGAGAAGATCGCCGCGTTCGAACGCGCCGGGATCGCCGTCATGAAGCGGCCGGCTGACGTGGTGCCCTTGATATCGAGCTGCCTGAAGCAGCAGGTGAAGCGCAAGCGGTGAAACTGGCTGATCTGCTGGATCGGCGTCGGATCGTCGTCCCGCTCGAGGCGCGGAGCGTGCGCGACGCGACCCTCAAGCTGGCGAAGACCCTGGTCAAGTCGGGCGCCGTGGCGGACGAGCCGCGACTCAACGAGATCCTCAAGAGCGAGTGGCCGGAGGACGTCGTGATGGTCGCCGGCCGCGCCTTTCTCCCCCATTTCAGGACCGACGCGGCCGCCTCTCTGGCCGTGGCGATCGGCGTCTCGCCGCAGCCCATCTGCCGCGCCAACGACCCGAACCGCTGCGCCCGCGTCGTCGTGCTCATCCTGGCGCCGACCCGCGAGGCGTCGGAGTACCTGCGCGCGATGAGCGCCGTCGCGCGCGCCCTCGCCTCCGACGAGATCCTGGCGGGGCTGCACGCCGCCCGCAGCCCGGACGAGGTGCTCGCCGTTCCCGCGCTGCGCGAGACGCCGGTACCGGGTGAGGTCACCGTCCACGACCTCATGACCACGAACGTGACGACCGTCGGGCCGGAAACCCCCCTCGGCGAAGCGGCGCGCATGATGCTCGGGCGCGGCGTCCGGGCCCTGCCTGTGACGGGCCCCAGCGGCGAGGTGTTGGGCCTCCTGACTGACGGCCACCTCCTCAAGCACCTCCTCCCGCAGACGGTCCAGCAGCTCTCGACCGGCCAGATGAAGGCGATCAAGCGCCGCACCGCCCGCGGCTCACCCGCCGCTCCGGGGGCGGTGCCGGTCCGCGAGGCGATGGACCGGACGGTCCTCTGCCTCGCCGAGGATCAGACCATCGCCGACGTCGCCGCCCTGATGCTGGCCAAAGACGTGGATAGATTCCCCGTCACCCGCGACGGCGCCCTGGTCGGGTTCCTGACACGCGGCGACATCGTCCGCAAACTCCTGGGGTACTGAACCGCCGATGCTCACGCTCGCCATCATCAAGCCCGACGCCATGGCGTCGGGAAGAGCAGGGAAGGTCCTCGCCCACCTCGAGGCGGCCGGCTTCAGGATCCGCGCCGCCCGGCTGGCGCGGCTCACCACGGCGCAGGCGGAGGCGTTCTACGCCGTCCACCGTGAGAGGCCCTTCTTCCGCCCCCTGGTCACCTTCATGACCTCCGGCCCCTGCCTGCCGCTGGCCCTGGACCGTCAGGACGCCGTCGCGAAGCTCCGCGAGGTCATCGGGGCGACCGACCCGAAGGACGCAGCCCCCGGCACGGTCCGGGCCCTCTATGCCGAGTCCAAGGAGCGGAACGCCATCCACGCCTCCGACAGCCCCGAAAACGCGGCCCGCGAGGTGGCGTTCTTCTTCCCGGAAGCGGACCTGGCCTAGGCGGCTGGAGCGCCGACCGGGCAGCCCAAATTCGATTGACCCAAGCAGGACAACGGGTTAGCTTCGTCGGCTATGTTGCGCATCGACCTCGCGGCGGTGCGCGAGGGGCCGGTGGAGACGACCGCCGAGGTCGCCGCCGACGACCCCCTCGTGGTGGGATCGGGCGTCGCCCTCGCGTCCCCTCTGGTGGTCACCGGGCGGCTCAGCGCGGCTGGGGAAGGGAAGTACTACTGGCAGGCACGGCTGGTGACCGTGGTCAACGCCGAATGCCGCCGCTGCCTGGCGCCGGTGCACGTCCCGCTGACGCAAACCCTGGGACTGGTCTTCATCACCGAGGATGAGGCAGGCGATGAGGACGACTGCTATGTCGTGCCGCGGCGCGCGACGATGCTCGATCTGTCGGAGGCGGTCCGCGAGGAGTTGATCCTCGCCGTGCCGCAGTTCGTGGAGTGCCGCGACGACTGTCGCGGCCTGTGCCCGCGGTGCGGCGCCGACCTCAATGCCGGCCCGTGCGGCTGCCAGCAGGAAACCGATCCGCGGTGGGCGGCGCTCACCAGGCTACGCAAAGGCGATTGACCCATGGCTGTCCCGAAGCGACGTACCTCGAAGTCGAAGAAGCGCATGCGCCGCACGCACTTCAAGGCGGTAGCGCCGACGCTGGCCCCGTGCCCCAAGTGCGGCGAGAAGCGCGTCCCGCATCGCGTGTGCCCGAACTGCGGTTACTACAAGGGCGAGCGGCGAATCGATATCGAGGATTGAGTGATCCGGATCGCCATCGACGCAATGGGGGGTGACCACGCCCCCGCCGTCCCGGTCGCCGGCGCCGCCTTGGCGCTGGCTGAGCTGCCGGGAGACATCGGCATTCAGCTCGTCGGCCAGCAGCGCTCCATCGAGCGCGAGCTCGAGCGCACGAGCGTCGATCGCGCCCGGCTCCAGATCGTGGACGCGCCTGAAGTCATCACCATGGGCGAGAAACCGCTTCAGGCGATCCGCTCCAAGCGCAACTCCTCCATCACGTTAGGGCTGGGGCTTCAGAAGGCCGGCCAGTCCGACGCCTTCATCAGCGCCGGCAATACCGGCGCCGTGATGGCCGCCTCCACGCTGATCCTCCGCCTGTTCGACGGGTTCGAGCGCCCCGCCATCGGGACCCCGTTCCCCACCAGCCAGCAGACGGTGCTGGTGCTCGACGTCGGCGCCAACGTGGACTGCTCCGCCAGCGAGCTGGTCGGGTTCGCCCATCTTGGCGCGCTGTACGCGCGCGACGTCATGGGCCGCTCCGACCCGGCCGTCGGGTTGCTCAACATCGGCGAGGAGGACGAGAAGGGGAACGCTGCGGCGAAGGAGGCGCACCGCCTGCTGCGGGAGAGCCACCTGAAGTTCGTCGGTAACGTCGAGGGCCGCCACATCCTCCTGGGCCGCTGCGAGGCCGGAGAGTTCGACGTCGTGGTCTGCGACGGCTTCATGGGCAACGTGTTGCTGAAGTTCTACGAGTCGGTCGAGCGGCTCTTCCGGTCCCTGGTCGAGCACGAGTTGGGCGCGGCGACGGCGGCGGGCGAGGCGATGAGCCGGATCTGGCGCCGGCTCGATTACGCGGAGATCGGCGGCGCCCCGCTCCTCGGGGTCCGCGGAGTGTCCATCATCTGCCACGGCCGCTCTTCGGCCGAGGCGATCCGCAACGCGGTGAAGGTCGCCGTGGATGCGGCGCAGCATCACCTCGTCCAGCACATGGAGCGCGAGTTTGCCCGCGACCGGGTGACGCAATGATCCAGCCAACCGTGACCTTCGCCGGGCTCGGGACCTGCGTGCCGAGCCGCCTGGTGACGAACGCCGACTTCGAGAAGACGCTCGAAACTTCGGACACCTGGATCCAGGAGCGCACCGGCATCAAGCAGCGCTACTTCGCCGGCCCGGGGGAGACCACGTCGGGGATGGCGAAGGACGCGAGCCTCAAGGCCCTGGCCGACGCGAGGCTCGAGCCGGCGGATCTGGACCTCATCGTCGGGGCGACCGCGTCGCCGGATCGGCTCCTGCCCTCGATGGCATGCGACGTCCAGGCGCTGATCGGCGCCAAGAACGCCGCCGCGTTCGACGTCATCGCGGCCTGCCCGGGCTGGGTGTACGCGCTCGTGGTCGCGAAATCCATGATCGACGCGGGCACGGCGAAGCAGGCACTCGTCGTCGGCAGCGAGCGGTTGAGCTGCATCACCGACCAGACCGACCGGTCCACGGCCGTGCTGCTGGGAGACGGCGCCGGGGCGGCCGTGCTGGTCAAGACCGCGGGGGAGCGGGGGATCCTGTCGAGCTACCTGAAGTCGGATGGCTCCCTGGCCGAGCTGCTCTACCGGCCGGGCGGCGGCGCGTCTCATCCTCCCAGCGAGGAGCTGCTCAAGGACCACAGCTACTACCTCAAGATGGCGGGGCGTGAGGTCTTCAAGGCGGCCGTGCGGGCCATGTCGGATGCGGCGCAGTGCGCGCTTGCGGCGGCGGGGCTGACCGGTGAGCAGGTGGATCTACTGGTCCCGCACCAAGCCAACATGCGGATCATCACCGCCACGGCCGAGCACGCGCACATCCCGATGGAGAAGGTCTACGTCAACGTGGACCGCTACGGGAACACCAGCTCCGCTTCGATCCCGCTGGCGCTCGACGAGGCGCGGCAGAGCGGGCGCCTCAAGCCCGGGACCATCGCGCTCCTGGTCACCTTCGGCGCCGGGTTCACCTGGGGAGCGATGGTCGTCCGCTGGTGAGCGCGCCGGACGGGCGCCGACCCCGGCACGACACTTCCGATGCGCCGCCCGCTCGATCCGGCGCCGCGACGGGTGCCACCGCGCCGGACGGGCGCCGACCCCGGCACGACACTTCCGATGCGCCGCCCGCTCGATCCGGCCCCGGCCCGAGGGCCACCGTGGTGCTCCTCTGTCCCGGCCAGGGCGCGCAGCGGGTCGGGATGGCCAAGGACCTGGCTGAGGCGTTTCCGGCGGCGCGGGCCGCGCTGGACGCGGTGGACGAGGCGCTCGGATTCGCGCTCACGGCGGTGATGTGGAACGGGCCGGAGGAGCTGCTCACCCGCACCGACCACGCCCAGCCCGCGATCCTGGCGCACAGCTGGGCGGTCTGGGCCGTGGCCGGACCGGTGCTGGCGGGGCGGGTGGCGGCCGCCGCCGGGCACTCGCTGGGCGAGTACAGCGCGTACGTCGCGGCCGGCTCGTTCCCCGGGGCCGTGGCGGCGGGGTTGGTGCGGCGGCGGGGTGAGCTGATGCGCGACGCGGGCGTCGCGCGGCCGGGCACGATGGCGGCGGTGATGGGGCTCGACGCGGAGCAGGTCGCGGCCGTATGCCGCCAGGCGAGCGGCGAGGGCGGCGTGGTGGTGCCGGCGAACCTGAACGGCCCCGACCAGGTCGTCGTCTCGGGGGATCCGGCGGCGGTGCTTCGCGCGGGGGAGCTGCTGAAGGCGGCGGGCGCCAAGCGAGTCATCCCGCTCAAGGTGAGCGGCGCTTTTCACTCGCCCCTGATGGAGCCCGCGGCGGAGCGTTTCCGGGAGGCGCTGGGCGGCGTGGAGCTGGCGACGCCGGCGTTCCCGGTGGTGGCCAACGCGAGCGCGGAACCTGTGAGAGAGAGTGACGTCGCTCGGCGGCTGCTGGGGGCGCAGCTCACCAGCCCGGTCCGGTGGGTGGAGTCGGTCCGGGCCCTGGCGGCTCTGGCCGGCGACGACGCCACGCTCGTGGAGATCGGGCCGGGGAACGTGCTCACGGGCCTGGCGAAGCGGGTACTGCCCGGCGCCCGGACCGTGAACCTCGGCACGGCAGCGGAAGTGCGGGCGTTTCTGGAGGCGGCGTGAACTTCGGGCTCGACGACAAGGTGGCGATGGTGACCGGGGCGGGCCGGGGCATCGGCCGGGCCATCGCGAAGGAGCTGGCGTGCGGGCAGGGAGCCCACGTCGCCGTTCTGGACCGCGACTACGAGCACGCGCTGGAGGTCGCGGCCGAGATCGGCTGCGGCTCCAGAGGCTTCCGGGTGGACGTGACCGACACCGCTGCCATCGACGCCTGCGTGGCCGAGGTCGAACAACACCTCGGCCCGATCGAGATCCTCGTGAACAATGCCGGGATCACCCGCGACGGCCTGCTGCCGCGGCTCTCGGAAGAGCAGTGGGACACGGTGCTCGACGTGAACCTGAAGGGCGCCTACCGCACCATGAAGGCGGTGACCCGCGGGATGATCCAGCGCCGGTCGGGGCGGATCATCAACGTGGCGAGTGTGGTCGGGATGGTCGGCAACAAGGGGCAGTCGAACTACGCCGCGTCCAAGGCCGGCCTGATCGGGTTGTCGAAGAGCGTCGCGAAGGAGCTGGCCTCGCGGAACATCCGGGTGAACGTGGTGTCCCCCGGCTTCATCGAGACGGACATGACCGCGGGCCTGTCGGCCCAGGCCCGGGAGGCCCTGAGCGGCCAGATCGCCCTCGGAAGGCTCGGCAGTCCCGAGGACGTGGCTGCCGCCGTGGCCTTCCTCGCATCCGATGCCGCATCGTACATTACGGGCCAGGTCATCGTGGTTGACGGCGGGATGGTGATGTAGCGGTTCAACTCTAGGAGGGGCAGGACTCTCATGGCCGACATGGCGAATCTCGAAGCGCGAGTGAAGGACATCATCGCCGAGGAGCTCGGCGTCGAGCGCGAGAAGCTCACCAACGAGGCGAGCTTCATGGAGGATCTCGGTGCCGACAGCCTCGACACCGTCGAGCTCGTAATGGCCTTCGAGAAGGAGTTCGACCTCGACATCCCGGACGAGGAAGCGGAGAAGCTCCGCACCGTCGGGGACGCGCTGACGTACCTGCACACGCGGATGGGCGCGAAGTAGTGGAGCGGAGGGTCGTCGTCACCGGCCTCGGGCTGGTGACGCCCGTCGGCACCACCGTAGAGGATAGCTGGAGCGCGCTGGTCGCCGGGAAGTCCGGGGCCGCGCGCATTCAGCGTTTCGACCCCACGCCGCTGGACGTGACCTTCGGCTGCGAAGTGAAGGGGTTCGACCCCCTCACGTACATGGAACGCAAGGAAGCCAAGCGCTGCGACCTGTTCGCCCAGTACGGCATGGCGGCCAGCGTGCAGGCCGTTCAGGCCGCGGGGTTGGCCGGGGGCTTTCCCGCTCCGGACCGGACCGGCGTGCTGATCGGCAGCGGGATCGGCGGGATCGCCACCTTCGAGGAGCAGTGCAAGATCTACCTCGAGAAGGGGCCGGGGCGCGTCTCGCCGTTCTTCGTGCCCATGTTCATTCCCGACATGGCGGCCGGCCTGGTGGCGATGCGGTACGGCCTCACCGGGCCCAACTTCTGCACGGTGTCGGCCTGCGCGTCCTCGGCGCACGCCGTCGGCGAGGCCTACCGGACCATTCAGCGCGGCGATGCCGACGCGATGATCGCCGGCGGCGCGGAGGCGGCGATCACGCCGCTCGCGATCGCCGGGTTCGCCAACATGAAGGCGCTGTCGAGCCGCAACGACGACCCGGAGCACGCCTCCCGGCCGTTCGACAAGACGCGGGACGGGTTCGTACTGGGCGATGGCGCCGGGGTGGTGGTGCTGGAGAGCCTCGAGCACGCCGAGCGGCGCGGTGCCCCGGTGCTGGCCGAGCTGGCGGGCTTCGGCATGAGCGCCGATGCGTACCACATGACGCTGCCGGCTCCGCAAGGACGGGGTGCCCAGCTGGCCATGCGGGCGGCGCTCGCGGACGGCTGCGTCAAGGCGTCCGACATCGCGTACGTCAACGCGCACGGCACTTCGACGCCCCCCGGCGACATCGCGGAGACTCAGGCGTTGAAGGCGGTCTTCGGCGACGCGGCCCGCAAGCTCGTCTTCGGCTCCACCAAGTCCATGACCGGCCACCTGCTCGGCGCGGCCGGCGGAGTGGAGTTCGCGATCTGTGGCCTGGTGATCGCGCGCGGCGTGATTCCGCCGACCATCAACTACCGCACGCCGGATCCCGAGTGCGACCTGGATTGCGCGCCCAACCAGGCGGTCAAGCGCCGGGTGGACGTCGCGATGTCCAACTCGTTCGGCTTCGGCGGCCACAACGTTTCGCTCATCGTCAAGCGGTTCGACGCGTAGGGCGTCGAGATGACATCGGCGCTCCGCGACGTCTCGAACATTCCGCTGCACGACGACGCCCTGCGCCCCGTGGCGGAGAAGGTCGCCGCGGGCGAGCGGCTGGGCCTCGAGGACGCCGTCCTCCTCTTCGAAAGCCGGGACCTCCTGGCGGTCGGCGCCCTGGCCGACGCGAAGAACCGTGAGAGGAACGGCGACCGCGTCTTCTTCTCGTCCAACCAGCACATCAACCCGACTAACGTCTGCGTCCTCAGGAACACGTGCGTCTTCTGCTCCTTCGCGCGCATGCCGAAAGAGGAGGGCGCGTACACGCGGACCCTGGACGAGGTGCTCGCCGAGGCGGCGCAGGCCAAGAGCGCCCCGACCCGGGAGTTCCACATCGTGGGCGGGCTGCACCCGAAACTGCGGCTCTCCTACTACACGGACATGATCCGCGCCCTCCGCTCCGCGTACCCCGGCGTGCACGTGAAGGCCCTGACGGCGGTGGAGATCGCGCACCTCGCCCGGATCGAGCAGTGCTCCTTCCGGGAGGTGCTGATGCAGCTCCAGGAGGCGGGCCTCACCAGTCTCCCGGGCGGAGGCGCGGAGGTGTTCGGCCGCGCGGTGCGCATGACCATCGCCGACCGCAAGCTGGCTGCGGAGGATTGGCTCGAGGTGCATCGCCAGGCGCACGCGCTGGGCATCCCCACCAACTGCACGATGCTGTACGGGCACGTCGAGACGATCCGGGACCGCGCCGAGCACCTGCTGATCCTCAGGGGCCTGCAGGACGAGACCGCCGGCTTCCTGACGTACATCCCGCTCGCCTACCATCCGGACAACAACGTGCTGGGCGAGGAGCACGGCTGGCAGGGGCGTGCCACGACGGGCATGGACGACCTGATGAACATCGCCGTGGGCCGGCTGGTGCTGGACAGCGTTCCGCACGTGAAGACGCACTGGCCGATGGTGTCCGCCTTCGTCTCGCAGGTCGCGCTGCACTTCGGCTGCGACGACGTCGAGGGGACGGTGATCTACGAGCGGGTCTACCACGAGGCGGGGGCGCGCACGCCGATGGAGCTCACCTTGGGCGGCCTGGTCGAGCTGATCCGCGGGGCGGGGAAGACCCCCGTCGAGCGCGACTCGCTCTACCAGAGCGTGCGGACCTTCGACTGATGCGCCTCGGCCGGATCGGCTACGTGAACTGCTACCCGGTCTACGGGGCGATCGACCGCGGCCTGGTGGCGGTCCCGGCGTCCCTCGTGACCGGCACGCCCGCCGAGCTCAACGACCGCCTGGCCGACGGGCGCCTCGACGTGAGCGTGATCTCGGCCGTCGCCTACGCCCGCCACACGGCCGAGTACGACCTGCTCCCCGATCTGGCGATCAGCTCGGACGGTCCGGTGCGCAGCGTCCTCCTGTTCAGCCGGCGCGCGCCCGAGGAGCTGGACGGGGCGCGGGTGCTCGTGTCCGCCGCCTCCCGCACCTCGGTGCAGCTCCTCGACCTGTTGGCGCACGATCGCTGGAACGTCGCGCTCGACACCGCGCCGGCGCCGACCGAGGTGGGTGACCTGGAGAGGCTGTCGGAGGTGCCGCACGAGGGCGTCCTGGTCATCGGCGACGGCGCGCTGCTCCTGTCGTCCCGCCGCTCCTACGCCTGCGTCACCGACCTCGGCGAAGCGTGGAAGGCGTGGACGGGGCTGCCCTTCGTCTTTGCCGTCTGGGCGGCGC
>Ga0326726_10004823_pt1 | contig 12294 bp, 11 predicted proteins | sample MHFenrmetagenome_2_FD_207603 | JGI IMG/M metagenome (GOLD analysis project Ga0326726, IMG submission 207603) | Lab enriched peat soil microbial communities from Michigan Hollow, Ithaca, NY, United States - MHF15MN | ecosystem: Environmental > Terrestrial > Soil > Wetlands > Peat | place: USA...
GGGGGTCTGAAGACGCTCAGAACAACATTGAAAAGGAATATCCCCATTCTGCCTGCCTGGTTGAAATAGTACAGGGCATGATCCCCCAATGTTTCGAACAATTTTAGTAAAAACATATGATGACAGGCTCCCCTATAAGTGCGATTATTATACACAATATACATAAAATGTGCGTTCCTGTAAACGATCATATTTTATTTTTTTTAAGGCTGTGACTGCTCTGTATCCCCTTGAACACAGCGTCTGAATTGAGTTTTGAAAGCACGATGATGTAATATTCTTATAGAGAAGTTGCCGGCCTCATTCTCTGCCGGGTCTGCGGATTTACATATCGTGGTTATATGAAAGACAAGATAAAGGAACTATTGAAGAAAAAAGCGGTTGACGGCAAAATACCCTGTCCTGTCGCACGGAAAATCGCCGAAGAACTCTCTGTTCCGTATAAGGAAGTCGGCAGGAACGCCGACGAGCTCCGCATCAAGATTACCGGCTGCGAGCTTGGTTGTTTCTGATGGGACTTATCTTGTTCGAACTCTCCCTCACCTTCTATTTCGCATCGATGGTCATCGGCATCACCGAACTCTTTAAAGGCTCGAAGATAACTTCCAGGCTTCTGTTCATACTTGCCGGCGTCGGTTTTGCCCTCCATACAATAAGCATAGTCTATCGGTATGTCACGGCCGGTCATATCCCGATCACAAACCCTCATGAGGCGACATCATTTTTCGCGTGGTGCATCGTCTTTATCTTTTTTCTTCTGCAGTTCAGATATAAAATCATGCTTCTTTCCTCATTCATCATGCCCATTGTATTTTCTCTTATGCTGGTCTCCTCCATGCTTTCACGGGAGATGAAACCGCTCAGCCCTGTGCTGCAGAGTTACTGGCTCGGCATCCATACGGTTTTTGCCTTTCTCGGCAATGCGGCGTTCGCGCTTGCCTTTGGGATCGGCCTCATGTACCTCGTCCAGGAGCACTACGTGAAGTCGAAACGTCTCGGAGGTCTGTTCGGGCGTCTGCCAAGCCTCCAGACACTCGACGAGATCAACTACCGGCTGATAACCTTCGGGTTCCCCCTCCTCACCCTCGCAATAATAACAGGGGCGCTGTGGGCAGAGAGCGCCTGGGGAAGTTACTGGAACTGGGATCCGAGGGAAACGTGGTCGCTGATCACGTGGTTTATCTATGCGATCGTGCTGCATGCCCGTCTCATCGCCGGCTGGAGAGGCAAGCGGGCGGCTTTGCTGTCCATAGCCGGATTTTTCACCATCATCATCGCCTTTTTCGGCATTAAATTGCTCCAGAAAGGTCTCCACGTCTTCCTATGAAGGTTCTTGTAGCAGGACTGAATCATAAGATTGCCGATGTTGACGTGAGGGAGAAGCTCGCATTCACCGGTTCCAAACTCGAAGAGGGCCTGCTCCAGTTCAGCGGCCTTCCCGAAGTGGATGAAGCGATCATTCTTTCTACCTGTAACAGGGTGGAACTCTATGCAAACGTTTCTGAACCAGAAAAGGCCTCGGAGTCGATTAAGACCTTCCTCTCGGAATTTCATAACATCAATAAGGATTCACTCGACAACGCCCTTTATTTCTACCATGACATCCAGGCAGTGGAACATGTATTTAAAGTAGCTTCGAGCCTCGACTCCATGATAGTCGGCGAACCCCAGATACTCGGCCAGCTCAAGGACGCCTTCGACCTCGCCCTCGCGAAGAAGACCACCGGGATACTCCTGAATAAACTGTTGAAAAAAGCGATTTCAACGGCAAAGCGCGTCAGGACCGAAACGCGGATCGCTGAAAACGCAGTTTCGATAAGCTTCTCAGCGGTTGAACTCGCAAAAAAAATATTTACCGATCTGTCAAAAAAAGTCTGCATGCTTTTGGGGGCGGGTGAGATGGCCGAGCTTGCCGCAAAGCATCTGATCTCAAACGGCGTGAGGGAAGTCCTCGTCGCAAACAGGACATTTGAACGCGCCTGCGCCCTGGCAGAAGAGTTTCATGGGAGACCGGTAAAGTTTGAAGAGTTTCTCCAGGAGATGGTACGCGCCGATATCGTCATTTGTTCCACCGGCGCCCCGTCCTATATTATGATGAAAAGCCAGATGCAAAAGGTGATGAAGGAGAGAAAGCAGCGCCAGGTCTTCATCATCGATATATCAGTCCCGAGGAATATCGATCCGGAGATCAACGATCTGGAGAATGTCTATCTCTACAATGTCGATGACCTTCAGGGTGTTGTTGATTCAAATCGCTTTGAAAGACAGAAGGAGGCGGAGAAGGCGGAAAAGATCATCGCTGAAGAGCTGGAGACCTTTGTGAAATGGCAGGCCTCCCTCGACTCGGTCCCGACTATCAAAGCACTGAGAGAGAAGGCCGAGGAGATAAAGAAAGAAGAGATCGATAAACTGTTCCATAAATTATCCGGTATCGGTGAAAAAGAAAGAGAGGCGATCGAGTATATGGCAACCGCGTTGGTGAATAAACTCATCCATCCGCCGACCGCTGCACTCAAGGAGGATTCGGAAAACAGGGATCTGCTCGTCGCGGCGATCAGGAAACTCTATGGCATTGACGGGGAGAAAAATGGAGAATAGGAAAATAGTGATCGGTACCAGGGGCAGTAAACTCGCCCTCTGGCAGGCCGGGCATATTCAGTCGGAACTGCAAAGACGTCATCCCGGCATAACGATAGAACTCAATAAGATCAAAACTACCGGTGATAAGATCCTCGATGTGCCCCTTGCACAGGTAGGGGGGAAGGGCTTGTTTGTAAAAGAGATAGAAGAGGCGCTGTTACAGCGGGAAGCGGATATCGCCGTGCACAGCGTGAAAGATGTTCCGACAGAGTTCCCCGAAGGTCTTCATCTTGCGGTGATCTGCGCTCGTGAGGATCCGAGGGATGCTCTTATTTCAAGAGTACGTAATGCTCAATTCTTAATCCGTACTTTTAACGACCTCCCCCGGGGGGCGAAGATAGGGACGAGCAGTCTGAGACGCTCCTGTCAACTGCTCAGTGTGAGGCCGGATCTGAAGATTGAACAGCTCCGGGGGAACCTCGATACGCGACTGAGGAAACTGGACGAAGGTCAGTACGACGCCATTATCCTCGCCGCCGCCGGCGTAAAAAGGCTCGGCCTGCACAACAGGATTACCGAGATCCTCCCCTTTGCATTAAGCCTTCCGGCTATCGGTCAGGGAGCCATCGGCATCGAATGCAGGAGGGCTGATGCCTTCATCAATACCCTTATCGCTCCGTTGAACCATGAAGAGACATCGCTCTGTGTGAAGGCGGAACGCGCTTTTCTGAAAAAACTGGAAGGCGGATGCCAGGTCCCCATCGCAGCGCATGCGAGGCTTGCGGGCGGAAGGATCCTGATGGACGGACTCGTCGGGAGTATTGCCGGCGACAGAATCATCAAAGCGCATAGTGAAGGGGGTCCCGAACACGCAGAGTCTCTCGGCATCGGACTGGCTGAAGACATCCTCGGAAGGGGTGCGAAGGAAATTTTGGATGAAGTCTATAAAAGGTACGCGCCGCTGGTAAACGGAGAGATCAGCAGTTAGCCGATTCCTTCCCTTTTCTCCATCTCCTCAATCTTTTCCCTTCTCTCCTGACAGTCGATACAATAAATCGCAAACGGAAGGATCTTGAGCCTCTCTTCGCTTATCACATCTCCGCAGTCTTCACAAAGGCCATACGTCCCTTCGTTCAGTTTCCGGAGCGACTCGTCGATCTTAAGGAGCGTTTCCCGATGGGCACTCAAGTGCCTGAGGCTGATGTCCTCCGAGAGGTCAACAACCGACCAGTCTCCGTCATCGAGAGCGGTATCTACCAGCTGCCTTGTCTCGCCTTTTATATATTTGGATATCTCGGTCTTAATCTCATTCAGGAGGTCTGCCCTCTTCCGGAGAAGCACCTTTTTCAACGCAGTCCTTCCCTCTTCTTCAGATTCGACGCGAACCGGTTTTTTCGGTGGAGACGTTTTCGCAACAACCTTCCTGCCCTTCAGGGTTTTTGCCGTTGGTTTTCCCTGAGTCTTTTTGGAAACCGGTTTTTGAGCGGTACGTGCTTTTCGGGGGGCGGGTTTTTCCCCTCTCTTTACTGCCGGCTTTTTCGGAGCTATCTTTTTCTGCCCGGCTTTTGGTTTTGCTTTTCCTGCAGGTTTCCCGGAAATTTTTACGCTCTTCCTGACAGCCTTCCTGACGGGTTTCTTCTTTTTTTTCTCAGCCATTATTGTGTTTCCTTCTCCTCTTTTGATTTCTCTTCTTCCCTGAAAACCTCAATAACGCTCCTTACTTTTATTCCTGCATTCTGAAGGGCTTTCTGAATGTCGCCCGGTTTGGCATCGCTTACTTTCACTATGAAATTACTGTTGGTCATTTCAGATTTCCATTATTTCCTTCTCTTTATTTCCCAGAACCTCATCTGCCCTGTGAACAAAAGAATCGGTGATTTTCTGAATCTCTTCCTGTGATTTCTTCACCACATCTTCGCTTATGTGCTTCTCTTTTTCGAGTTTTTTCAATTCTTCGTTCGCATCTCTGCGGATATTTCTGATCGACACTTTTGCCTCTTCCGCTATTTTTCTGACTGCCTTAACAAGCTGTTTTCGTCTTTCCTCTGTCAGCGGCGGGATATTGATCCGTATGATCTTGCCGTCGTTCATGGGCGTCAGGCCAAGGTCTGATTTCAGAATAGCCTTTTCGATGTCGGGGATGACCTTCGGGTCCCACGGCTGTATCGCCATCTGACGGCTCTCGGGTATGCTCAGACTCGCAAGTTGCTGCAGTTGAGTCGGGGTGTCATAGTAATTGACCATAATGCCGTCAAGGAGTGCCAGTGACGCCCTGCCGGTCCTGATAGAGGCAAATTCCTTTTTCAGGGACTCGATGGCCCGTGTCATTCGGTCAGAGGTTTTTCTTTTTAGCTCCTGCTCCATAATTCCCCCATACAAGGGTTCCGATTTTTTTCCCTTCTATGATCTTCCTGATATTTCCTTTCCCACGCAGATTAAATACCACAATCGGGAGGTTGTTGTCCATACATAATGATATTGCCGTCGAATCCATGATGCTGAGCCCTTTTTTCAAAACATCGATATAGGTGACCGTCGAATATTTTTTAGCGGACGGATCTTTCATGGGATCTGACGAATAGATACCGTCCACTTTTGTCGCCTTGAGGATAACCTCCGCATCGATCTCCATCGCCCTGAGTGATGCAGCGGTATCGGTAGTAAAATACGGGTTTCCCGTTCCGGCTGCAAAGATGACCGTTCTTCCTTTTTCAAGATGCCGCATAGCCTTGCGCCGTATATACGGTTCTGCAAGTTCTTTCATCTCTATCGCTGACTGAACACGGGTTGGTATGGCGTATTTTTCGAGATAATTCTGAAGTGCAAGGGCATTGATAACCGTTGCAAGCATGCCCATATAATCTGCGGACGCCCTCTCTATGCCCTTGACGCTCGCCTCTACCCCCCTGAAGATATTCCCTCCGCCTATGACAATGGCAACCTGAACACCCATTGAGACCGCATCCTTAATCTCTTTGGCGATAAAATCGACGGTAGAGGGTTCCACTCCGTAGGACTGATCCCCCATCATGGCTTCACCGCTGATTTTGAGGAGTATTCTCTTATACTTCAAGCTTTTATCCTGCCGCTACCTCTCCAAGCTGAAATCTCGCAAACCTGCGTATGATGATGTTTTCCCCGAGTTTGGAGATCTTCTCGGTGACAAGATCTTTGATTTTCTTTTTCTGGTCCGGGTCCTTAATAAATATCTGGTCAATGAGACAGGTGTCTGAGAAGAACTTTTCGAGCTTCCCCTCGATAATCTTTTCGACGACCTGCGCCGGTTTACTGGCAACCTGTGCCTTGTATATCTCCTTTTCCCGCTCCAGCACTTCCTGGGGGACATCTTCTCTTGTCAGATAGAGCGGGTTTGCAGCCGCGATATGCATGGCAATATCTTTTGCAAGTTCTTTGAAATCATCCGTCCTTGCGACAAAGTCCGTCTCACAGTTCACTTCGATCATCGTCCCGAGCTTCCCCATATGGATATATGATTCGATAAGGCCTTCTGAAGCGGTTCTTCCCGCCTTTTTGACGGCAGAAGCAAGCCCCTTCTGTCTCAGCAGATCGACAGCCTTTTCAAAATCGCCGTTGCTCTCGGTGAGCGCTTTTTTACACTCCATCATGCCAGCGCCGGTTTTCTCTCTCAGGTTTTTTACCAGTTCCGCAGATATCGTTGTCATTCTTTACCCTCTGCCTCTTCCTGCTGTATTTTCCCCGCAACCTCGACTTTTTCGGCCTCTTCAGCCTTTGACTTCGATAACGCCGCCTTCCCTTCAAGGATGGCATCAGCTATCTTTGACGTAATAAGTTTTATCGCCCTGATAGCGTCGTCATTCCCGGGGATCACATAATCGACTTCATCCGGGTCGCAGTTCGTATCCACGATCGCAACGATCGGAACGGAAAGTTTCCTTGCTTCAGCAACGGCGATCCGCTCTTTTTTCGGGTCTACGATGAATACCGCCCTGGGAAACGACGTCATGTCCTTGATGCCCGAAAGGTTCCTCTCCAGTTTCGTCCGCTCTTTTTCGAGAGCAGCAACCTCTTTTTTCGGGAGGAGTTCCATGGTCCCGTCTGCTTTCATCGCTTCGATCTTTTTCAGTTTTTCGATACTCTTTTTGATGGTCGAAAAATTCGTCAGCATCCCGCCGAGCCAGCGCTGATTTACATAGAATGCTCCCGACCGGATCGCTTCTTCCCTGATCGCATCCTGTGACTGCTTCTTTGTCCCGACGAAAAGAACGGGAGATCCCGAAATTGCAATATCCTTTACAAAATGATAGGCCTCTTCAAGCCCCTTCACCGTTTTCTGAAGGTCGATGATATAGATGCCGTTGCGTTCGCCAAAGATGTATTTCTTCATCTTTGGATGCCATCTCTTTACCTGGTGACCAAAATGTACCCCTGCTTCAAGCAGTTCCTTCATTGCTGCAACCATTGTTCTTCTTCCTCCTGTCTGTCCTCTGTTTCCCCGGGATTTCGCCGAAACGGCGCACAGAGGCAACATGTTGTATTTTCTGAAAAAATATCTGATTCTTTCAGGAAGAAAAGGTTAACACAAAAAGAGCTTTTTTTGCAAGGGGATAGGTGGTAAAATGATATTCCGGTATGTCAGACAGCCGTTGTTAAAAAATTTATTTAACTTGATAGATTATTAAATGTATCTTTGTCCGTAATACGGAATAAAATAGGGCGATAACCATCAGTTACTTAAGGAGTGCTTAAGGAAGGTATCATCATTAAAATCTCCCCTAACCCCTCTTTACCAAAGAGGGGTATCATTCCTCCCTTTGGCAAAAGGAGATAAGGAGGGATTTTATAAGGTACATTAAAGAATAAAAAACTAACTTTTTCCACAACATCTGCCTGACCTAATTTTTTAAAAGGGGGACATATGATAGCACGTTACACACGGCCTGAGATGGGGAACCTATGGGATACCGAAATGAAATATCAGAAATGGCTCGATGTCGAGATCGCCGTCTGCGAGGCATGGGCAGAGATCGGCGAGATCCCCCGTGACGCGTTAAAGCTCATTAAGAAAAAGGCGCGCTTTGACATCAGGAGGATTGACGAGATTGAAAAGGTTGTGAAGCACGACGTCATCGCCTTTCTTACCTCTGTAGCCCACAGTCTCGGCCCGGAATCGCGGTTTATCCATAAGGGTCTCACCTCATCGGATATCCTCGATACGGCATTGGCGCTCCAGATCCGCGAAGCGTGCGATCTCATCATGAAGGATATCAGGGAACTGATGGATGTTTTGAAAAAACAGGCCTATAAATATAAAGATATTCCGGTGATCGGCAGAAGTCACGGAGTCCATGCTGAACCCATGACCTTCGGTCTCAAGTTCGCACTCTGGCATGAAGACATGAAGAGGAACCTCGCGCGGATGAAAAAGGCGAAAGAGGCGATACGTGTCGGTAAGCTCTCCGGCGCGGTCGGCACCTTTTCGAATATCCCTCCGGTGATCGAGGAGAAGGTCTGCAAAAAACTCGGTCTGAAGCCTGAACCTGTTGCCACCCAGATCGTCCAGAGGGACAGGCATGCCGAATACCTGACAACCCTTGCTCTCATTGCCGCTGCTGTCGAAAAAATAGCGTTGGAGATACGGCATCTCCAGCGCTCGGAGGTCCTTGAGGCTGAAGAACCGTTCATGGCAGGGCAGAAGGGCTCCTCCGCGATGCCTCATAAGAGGAACCCCATCGGGTGCGAGAACCTGTCCGGTCTCGCCCGGCTTGTCCGGTCGAATGCCGTGGCTGCGATTGAGAATATCGCCCTCTGGCACGAAAGGGATATTTCCCATTCCTCGGTCGAACGGGTGATCGTTCCCGACAGTTCCATCCTTGCCGATTATATGCTCAGCAGGCTGAAGGGAATACTTGACAGACTGCATGTCTACCCAAAGAGGATGAAGGAGAATATGGAAAAAAGTTACGGACTCTTCAACTCACAGAGAGTATTGCTTGCATTGATAGACAAGGGAACCAGCAGGGAATACGCATATGATATCGTCCAGAGGGTGGCGATGAAGAGCTGGAAGACAGAGACCCATTTCAAAAAACTGTTAAAGAAGGACAGGGAAGTGAGAAAATATCTCTCTGCAGGCGAACTCGACAACATTTTTGACCTTCGGTATTACCTGAAAAATATCGACTATATTTTCGAAAGAGTCTTCGGCCCATCCGGTAAATAATGGGGGGCTGCATTTCTGCTAAAATAAAGCTCACATGAAGCTTTCGCATTATTATCGCCGGCCTGCTCTGTCTCCAGCCAGAAAGAACAGTTTATTATCGGCTGTCCGGCAGACTGTTTTGCCCGGAATAAAGGATATCGAGACTGAATATTGCTTCAATGTCGGGACGACTGACGCCCTCTCGCCTGAAGAGCAAAAGGTGCTTCAGTGGCTTTTGGCAGAGACCTTCGAGCCTGAGAATTTTTCAGAGCACAGTTTTCTGACTCCGGACTCTCAGGATGTCATTGCGGGGAGTGGAGCGACGAAGCAATCCCCTCCGGCTCGCAACGACAGTTCAATGACCCTCGAAGTCGGCCCCCGCATGAATTTCACCACTGCGTGGTCGACCAATGCGGTGTCGGTATGCCATGCCTGCGGGCTTACGAAGATCACCCGCATCGAGCGGTCCAGGCGATACAAGATAGTGCCTGAACCATCGGCATTTCAGCCCCTTGAATCCTTGAGTCCTGGAATCCTTGACCCCTTTCTTGCCCTTATCCACGACAGGATGACCGAATGCCTTTACGAGAAGCGGCTCGCCACCTTTGAGAGCGGGATAAAACCTGAACCGTTTTATATCGTACCCCTGAAGGAACAGGGAAAAGAGGCGTTAAGAAAAATAAATGCGGAGATGGGTCTCGGGCTTGACGACTGGGATATTGATTTCTATTACAATCTTTTTGTGCATGAGATAGGCCGCGATCCCACAAATGTGGAATGCTTCGACCTCGGCCAGTCGAACAGCGAACATTCGCGGCACTGGTTCTTTAAGGGCAGATTGATCATTGACGGTCAGGAGATGCCGCACACCCTCATGGAGGTCATAAAGCATCCTCTGGAAATGAAGCGGGGAAACAGCATCATTGCCTTTAAGGATAATTCGAGCGCAATACGGGGGTATGCCATATCGTCCATTGTCCCCGAAAATGCCCTCACACCCTCCCGCTTTCGCGATAAAACGCTTACATATCATATTATTTTTACTGCAGAGACGCATAATTTCCCGACAGGGGTTGCGCCATTCCCCGGAGCTGAAACAGGCACCGGTGGGAGAATACGGGATGTCCATGCCACAGGAAGAGGCAGTCTGGTTGTCGCAGGCACTGCAGCATATTGCGTCGGTAATCTGCAGATACCCGGCTACCTCCTGCCATGGGAAGACCCCTCCTTTGCATACCCGCCGAACCTCGCCTCTCCCTTGCAGATCGAGATAGACGCGAGCAACGGCGCATCCGACTACGGGAACAAGTTCGGCGAACCGGTCATACAGGGTTTTACACGGTCTTTCGGTTTACGCCTTCCTGACGGAGAGAGACGGGAATGGGTAAAGCCGATAATGTTTACCGGCGGCATCGGTCAGATTGATGACAGTCATATTGAAAAGACACAGCCGGACAAAGGCATGCTTGTTGTTAAAATAGGCGGTCCCGCCTACAGAATCGGGATCGGCGGCGGCGCCGCATCCAGCATGATACAGGGGGAAAATATCGCCGAGCTCGATTTCAGCGCCGTGCAGCGCGGGGATGCGGAGATGGAACAGAAGGTAAACAGGGTCATCCGGGCCTGTGTCGAAAGCAGGGACAACAACCCGATCGTCAGCATACATGACCAGGGTGCAGGCGGCAACTGCAACGTTGTGAAAGAAATCATCTATCCCGCAGGCGCAAAGATAGAAATCAGAAACATCCTGATCGGGGACTGCACCCTTTCGGTCCTTGAGGTCTGGGGCGCAGAATATCAGGAGCAGGACGCACTGCTGCTGAAGCATGAAAGCGCTGAGAAATTCCTGTCTCTCTGCAGACGGGAAAAGGTCCCCTGTGCCATTATAGGAGAAATAACCGGCGACGGCTTTATTGTGCTGCACGATGCATCCGACGGCAGCACCCCCGTAGATCTCGACCTCTCAAAGGTGCTCGGTGAAATGCCGCAGAAGATCTTTTCCCTTCATCGTATACAGCCGAAACGCGCGCCCCTCGTTTTCCCGGAGGATAGTACTGTCAGAGATGCCCTCGACAGGGTATTGCGCCTCATTTCGGTAGGATCAAAAAGATTCCTTACCAACAAAGTAGACCGGTCGGTTACCGGCCTCATAGCACAGCAACAGTGTGTTGGACCTCTGCAATTAACCTTATCGGATGTTGCCGTCATAAGCCAGAGCCATTTCAGCCTCACCGGCGCAGCCATTGCTGTCGGCGAACAGCCGGTCAAAGGTTTGATAAGTCCCCGCGCAATGGCCAGAATGAGCGTCGGCGAGGCGCTCACCAACATTGTGTGGGCAAAAGTGAGCTCACTGGAAGATATCAAATGCTCAGGGAACTGGATGTGGGCCGCAAAACTTCCGGGGGAAGGGGCCATGCTCTATGACGCAGCAATAGCATTAAGGGATATCCTGAGCGGACTTGGCATCGCCATTGACGGAGGCAAAGACAGCCTCTCGATGGCTGCAAAGGGCGTCGGCAAATCCGGCAAAGCCGAAATCGTGAAGGCTCCCGGAAGCCTTGTTATTTCCGCGTATGCAACATGTCCTGATATTACAAAAGTGATCACCCCCGCGATAAAGCAGCCGGGAAAAAGCATGCTCATGTACATCGATCTCGGCAGGGGGAAAAACCGCATGGGCGGCACCGCCTTAGCGCATGTGTACGGACAGATCGGAAATGAATCTCCTGACATTGAAGATCCGCAGGAACTAAAACAGGCATTCAATGCCGTTCAGCAGCTCATTGCCGATAATCTCATCCTTTCCGGCCACGACAGGAGCGACGGGGGACTCATCACTGCACTCCTTGAGATGGCATTCGGAGGGAATTGCGGGATTGAGATAAAACTGCAAAGACAGGGAGAACTGCTTCCCCTGTTATTTTCTGAAGAACTCGGGCTTGTCTTCGAATTCCTCGCTGAACAGAAGGCCGGGATAGAAAAAACGCTGAAGGAATACCGCATCCCTTACCAGGTGATCGGAAAGACAAAAAAGGAGAAAGAGATTGCCGTCAGCATAGACGGCAAGACCATCCTGCATGAAGACATGAGGGTTCTCAGGGCTGTATGGGAAGAGACGAGTTATCATCTCGACAGGCTTCAGGCAAACCCTGATTGCGTCGAAGAAGAGAGAAAAGTGAGTCTCGACAGAAAAGGCCCTGCGTATGCGCTCACCTTTACCCCGCAGAAGACTTCCCAAAGCCTGCTTGCGCAGGCCGTCAAACCGAAAGTGGCTGTCCTCCGTGAAGAAGGAAGCAACGGCGACCGGGAGATGACCTCTGCCTTTCATGCGGCAGGGTTTGAGGTCTGGGATGTTACCATGACAGACCTCATCGAAGGGAAGATAATGATCGACCTCTTCAGGGGCATTGCTTTTGTAGGGGGCTTCAGCTATGCCGATGTCCTTGATTCGGCAAAAGGCTGGGCAGGGGTGATCAGGTTTCACAAAACCCTCTACGAACAATTCCAGCGGTTTTATGAAAGGCCCGATACGT
>Ga0326726_10004825_pt1 | contig 12290 bp, 8 predicted proteins | sample MHFenrmetagenome_2_FD_207603 | JGI IMG/M metagenome (GOLD analysis project Ga0326726, IMG submission 207603) | Lab enriched peat soil microbial communities from Michigan Hollow, Ithaca, NY, United States - MHF15MN | ecosystem: Environmental > Terrestrial > Soil > Wetlands > Peat | place: USA...
GAGAAGCCGGGCATCTTGGGCACGTTGATCCAGGACCAAGGGATGCGATTCTCCATGGGTAGATACTCGCCAAAGGGGAAGAGCCGAATCTTATCGTATCGCTGTTTTCCGGCCCCGCTTTCAGGGCCAATCAGGAACGCAGAATTGAGCAAAGCCCGGCCGGATCCTGGCTTCAATTTTTCGTGATAGGAACTCCCTAGCAAAAGAAAGCCCCCGGCTTCCTTTGCAATGCGGCTTACTTCATCATGAAGTCTCTTGTTCAAGTCAATAGGACCGGGGGTTGCGGACTCCGGCCAGACGATGAGTTCCGGTTTCTCCTTGGAGGCCTCCGCCGTGAGCTCGGTGTATGTCTGCATGATATACGCTGCATGCCTTCGATCCCACTTCATGCTCTGGGGGATATTGCCCTGGACCACGGCCACCTTGATGCCTTCTCCGGCAATAGGCCTGGACACGACGCCACGCCCGTATAGCAGGGTGAGAATGAGCAAAAGAGCCGCCGCAGTGCTCATAGAAACCACGCCGCATCTCGAAATCTGAGGGCCAAGAGGGGGTGGGCCCTTCCTGAGTTTATGGAGCAAGTACAGCACACATGCAGCAATCGTGGCATTGACCATGACGATCAAAAAGCTGACACCGTATCCGCCGGCAACGGACGCGATTTGAATGACGGGGAGTACTTTGTACTGCGAATGGGAGAGCAAAACCCATGGGAAAGCCAAAAAACCAAAATTCGCCCTGATGTACTCGATACACACCCAGACGAAGGGAGCTGCAAGCAAAGCGACAGTCCCGGTGCATCGCCTCCAGATGAAGCCACACACCAGCCCGAAGAGCGCACACAATAAACCCAGATAGATGTCCAGGAGAGCGTGATGGAGAGGCCTGTAGCCCGGAACTTTAAGGACGAATGAAAAGACAATCGCAAAAAAAAACATCGTGCAGACACACGACAGAAGAAAACTCACTATTGGGCTCCTGCCTGAGAGGGCCACCAGGAGCGGCACAAGCGCCAACCATGCCAGCCAGTACAGTTCGTAGCTCGGGAAGGAAAGAACGAGCAAAACTGCTGAAAATACGGATGCCAGAATTGGAAGAATATAATTAAAGGCCTTCTTACCCAAAAGGTCAACCCCTCCCCAGGAAGTCGTCATCTTGCTCGCAGAGCTTAACCTGGACCGACTGCTCTCCGATCCTCGCACTATGCCTTAGCGTTCCATGCTGATGACAATGATCGTGATATCGTCATGCTGGGCCGCGCCACCAGCGAACTCATTCACTCTCTTCAGGATCTCTTTGAGGAGGGCATCGGCGCTCGTGCCCCCAGAGCCCTCCACCACCGCTAGGAGGCGTTCGAATCCCAATATCTCCCCTTTCTCATTCATAGCCTCTACGATGCCATCGGTATAGAAGACCACATTGTCGCCTCTCTCCAGTTGAACCTGAGTTTCCCCATAATTGGCTTCGTCAAGAATCCCCAAGGGGAAGCGGTCCCCTTCTGTCTCCAGGAGCTTCGCTTTGCCCGCTCTGGCTGAGAAGTGTATGGGCTGGGTCTGCCCTGCGCTGCACAGGCTGAGCACATGGCTATCTCCATCCAGGACAGCGTAAAGCAACGCAACGAACATGCCGCTCTTGATGTCCTTCTTGATCCGTTTGTTGGCCCTATTCATGATATCCGCAACGCCGAGTTGTCCCTCCGAAAGCATTCGGAACACACTCCGGGAAGCAGACATGACCAGCGCGCCGGATACGCTCTTTCCGGTCACGTCTCCGACAATGAGCCCAAACCTGTCCTTTCCCATGTCCAGGAAATCGTAGAAATCACCTCCCACTTCCCTGGCGGACGCTGAACTGGCGGCGATGCCAAAACCTGCAATCTCAGGGCACCCAGCCGGCAGCATGCTCATCTGGAGATCCCGCGCTATGTTAAGCTCTTCCTCCATGCGCTGCTTCTCGAGGTTTTCCGCAAAAAGGCGTGCGTTCTCGATGGCTATGGCCCCCTGGTTGGCAATAGCACGGAAGAGATCGACATCCTGCCGGTTGTAAGACTTCCCTGACTTCTTTTCGCCCAGGTTCAAGAGCCCGATCACCTGCTCCTGGAATACCAGCGGGACAATCAAGCTTGCATGGAGTTCCTCGAAGTCTCGGGCACAGATTCTCGAGACATCCTGGTATTTTGGATCTTCAAGAACATCGTACTTGGTCAACTCCCGCTTGTTCTGACTCATAATCTTGATGAGAGGATGCTCCTGGGTGATACGCTTTGCCGCAACTTCATCCTTTCGTTCTCCTTCTGCCAAATAGATCTCGAAACCGCCGCCTGCTTTAGCTAATAACATGACGGAAGCCGTGTTAACAAACATATCTTCAATGAATGTCTGTGTTAAACGTTTCAATACCTGGCCCAGGTCGAGCAAGGAGGTAATGGCGCCGCTGACTTTGTCGATGATCTCTCCATAGTCGTACTCCTTGCGAAAGAAGATGCGGTCCACAAGCGCCTGGATACGGTTGCGCATGGGATTGAATACAAGGATGACGCTCAAAGTAAACAGGATTGGAAAGACTTGCGACTGGGTGAGCTGGTATTTCCCGATAAACACATTGAGGGTGAGGCTTACTGCCGCATAGGCTCCGACAACGATAACCGTTACAACGGCGTAGCCGACTGTTCGCCGGATGATAATGTCCGCTTCAAAGAGGTTGTGCCTGACGATGGAATACGCAATCGAAGCAGGGAAAAAAAAGCCGATGAAGACCATCAGGTTCCATGGGAAGGTTACCTTCAAGAACATGACGACCGCGTGGACGGTCACCGTAGGCAGGAAAGCAACCGTTATCCCGAAGAGGATCATCCGGGCCCTCTGCCGAGCCACGGGCTCTGCCGCCTTCCTTACAGAATGAATCAAGAATAGAACGATCGCAACCGCGCACCCCTGAAAAAAGACCCTGTTCACGGAAGTGGTTATTCGCGGATGGGGGATCAGCCACAGGTTGTGCCCATCATGATACGTAAAAAGGAACAGCAGATAAGCTGCCGCGATCACCGCTGCCGGTATGTAAATCGCGTATTCGAGAAATGGGTAGCGTAGCAGGACCCGCTTCCTGTCCGGGAAGATGGAAAAGAGATGAAACACTGCCGCAGGGACAAAGGGAATAATCAGATAATGGAAGTAGACAAGATAGTAGGAGGACTGAATTTCAAAGCCGGTTCCCACATACGTGCCGAGGGCAAAACACATGAGTAAAAAAATCCAACTGCTGTGTATGTTCGGTTTGAGCACATAGACGATGGATCCCAGGACGAAGACGGCCACCCCGAAAATATATGGGGCAAGGAAGACGATTAGGAAGTCCTTTAAGCGGAAAGTGTGAACGGGTATCGTGACATCTCTGGTTGTGCCCTGGGATTCGACGACGTAATGAACCGGCGTCCCCGGTGTTTTCCCTCTGGCCCAGTCGACGATCTGCTGGCCGTCCCGGACAGGCTCCCCGTCCACTGAAACAATTCGATCCATGTATTTGAGTCCAGCCGCATAACCAGGCCAGTCCGGGATGCCGAACGAGCCTACACTGGGGAAAGGGTAGACGAGAAAGCCGGGGAAACCCCTATTGATGAACGTTATTGCACTTACCAAAGAGACGATGCAGAGCACCGTGGTTACTGCACAATAACCGTAGAAGAAGAAGTTAGTAGCCTTGAATCGCCTCGATCCCTTCACTTGCTCCCCTGAAACAGATCAGTCGTCTGATCTGGCATATTGTAAGAACAACAGGACTAATTAGTGTTTGTCCATGAACTACGGTTTCATAAAAAGTGGTGATTCCGGCGAAAGCCGGAATCCAGTCCTTTCAAGGTTCTCTGGATGCCGGATCAGGTCCGGCATGACGGACTAACAGACTTTATAAACAGACTCTGATTACTTCTATATATCATTTCTGAGTCGCACGTCAATTTAAATAGCACCCTGGTTAACCATCGATGTTTTCCGAAATACTGTATGTAAGTCTAAAATCTGTTTGCCTGGCATCTCATCCCCGGGAATAAAAAGGCCCCTTTTTCCTCCGAAGGAATCAAGGGGCCTTAGTAATCTTCAATTTTCTCGGGTCCTTGGTATTACTCCAAAGCCATGATTATTACTCCTGCTGCAAACGTCCTTTTCCAAGACATCCGGTCATTCCGCTATCTTAGAGTTCAAAAACGCCCCGCTTTTCCTTCCGGGGTCAGCACTGAGAGGGCAAGCCCTCACGGTAGCGCCCCTTCCCCGACTAAGTCAGACTATCGAGGACAATTGTAATTAACCTCCAGGTGAACCTTCGCCGGATCAACAACATAAATCTTTACATCTCCCATGGCAGCGACTCGCTCCAAATCCGGATTATTCTCTTGACCCGGAGGACCCGAACCCGGAATCGGAGCCCCCGCAGACCCATCGGTATCCGAAATCGATTTCCTGGTAAGGACTAACAGTCTGTTTGTGTGATTAAACCCACTCCTCGGGAGCATTGTAGCCAGGATGTCGTCGACAAAGGCTTGAACACGCGGCGTAGTAGAAGGATCGACCGTTGGCTCCGGTTCATTGGGGTTCAGAAACAAGCAGCCGATTTCAAAATTGTCCAACCCAAATATATCTTCTCTGAGATTGAGCTCGAAGAATCCGGTTAATTTCCCCTTTTCCAGACGCAACTTAACGTCAACGTTGGCTGGTATAAACGTCCCCCCAGGTGAAGTGTAACCCGGAGTGTAAACCACAGCTATTGTTCCTTCCAGCTCAATATGGCCGATGCCAAGGCGGTCCGCGACGCAGCATGCTAGAACGCCTCCGGCTCCCCCTGCCCACGCCCAAGATGTCAGGCCGACGAGACATACTAGGGCGCCCACAACTACAAGTGCGAGTTTGGTTTGTTTCATAATCTTTTCCTCCTATTCTGTTTAATCCAACCCTTGGTCCATCATGGAGACACTTGAGATGATAAGACCCGCATTTGGCGATCGTCAGAGATCCCATGATACTTCGGAATGTAGAAGTTATTGTAGCCTGATGTATTGCTGTCAACCTTGTTTACGATCTTTATATCAACATTTGTCCCACTCCCGTCCGCGTGATGATACCCGTAGGTACCCTCCGTTGCCTTGGTCACGTCATATGAGTGCTCTAATGCCTCGTGCGCTAGGTACCAGGCAAAAGCAATTTGCATAATGGACTGGACATTTGCATCAGTAACGGAAGGATTGGTCGACGATGAAGGAGCTGGGATCGTTTGTTTCGAGATCCACTTACCGCCCTCGAACGTGAAGTACTTCATCTGCCGGGTTCCTCCTGCCTTGATCGCATTCAGCATGGATTTGACAATTCTGTGGACAAAAAGGACGGCATTTCCATTGTCCTTGTCAAAAAGGTCAGGTGGGCTTTTGGCTGAGCGGCCAAGTGGCGAGAGGGCCTTAAGGTCCAGGCACTGGATGATCCGGACTCCCTTCACAAAGTAACGCGGCGGGTTCGATGAGTCTTTGTCCCCAAGCGGAACGATTGCGTTCTTGTTGATCCATCGATCCGTAGTCGCAATTTCAGCGGTGGTATCTTTTAAAATGACCAGTCGGTCTTTATCGTAGGACGAGAAATTGCTTACCCACTCATCGTCGTCTATAAGGTGAACTTGCACTGCAGGAACCAAGGTGTTGACGTTCATGTAAAGAGGAGAACTCAAATCAAGGGGAAGAGGACCGAAAAAGGTAGCAAGAGAGACCGTGCCACTTGGTCCCGTGAAAGTCCCGGCTGTAGCCGTGCATTGGGGGGTGTCTACAAGATGTACGAACAAATCCTTCTTAGTTGGATCCCCCCTTATGTATTTTCCTTTGACCCTGAATCCCCTGTACTCATCAATGTTCGCAAACCCATCTCCCACAGGAGATAACCGATCAGGGCCAGTGTCAATGTCCCCTATCCTGTCCAAATTGCCACCGTATTGCTTCTCATAAATATCAGGGATACCATTGAAATTGCTATCCTGAGGGATGATAAAATTATAAGGCGTGTTGTTCACGGTTACCGTGACAGCCGCCATTCCGCCGTTGTCATTTGACGTCAGAACATTTCCCGATAAAGTGTAGTCCGGGCCGGTGCTGGTGCCGTAGTTCGTACAGTCTCCAGGGTAGGCGGATGTGGCAAACTTTTGCGAGGCAATTGGGTCGGTTACCGCAGCCGCAAGCCCCATGGTAACTGTTGCTCCGCCGGCTCCATTGACCAGGATCGTAACCTGCGCATTAGGTGCAGGAAGCCAAGTAGAAGTTACATCGGCACCAGATTGGAGCAGAGAGATCGTTATTGGCGAATTCGGAATCGGAGGAAATGGGTAGGTGGCTCCCACAGGATAAATTACATTACCCTGAGCAAACGCAAATCCCATCCCCAGACCGAGCCAAGCAAACAATCCCACAGCTATAAAAACGATCCATGTGTGTCTTCTCATATCAAACTCCTTTCTTTGTTATCAAAAATGATCAAATCTCTATCTCCTCTTTTTGACCTTTGCTTCAGCGTGCCTGCCACTTCATGAAACTTTACGGTTTTCGTCTCCCGCTGACCAAACAGCGCGGCCGCACAGCACGCTTGAGGAGGTTATTGTGTCACGACGTCCATTCCGATTCCTAAGTAATGCTTAAACACACCGTCCTTGTACACCTTGACGATCGGGAATTCTCTTACCGTGATTTTGCTTAAAGTGAATTCCCAGGCGTATACGGGCAGACCCATGTAAACTGTTTCGCCCGTCTCTAAATCATTAAATCTGACTATAACCAGGTAATCGCCTTTTTGTGACTCACCGGCATAGCAAACGCCATTACTATCCGTGACGCATGTCGAGACCGATCCTTTATTTGCCTCGAATATGTCCCCGTACTTGCACCAATCGGGGTTGCTCTTCCCTGCAACCGCCAGAAAATCAGCATTATGCCTGTCAAATACTCGCACGCCAACCTTGGAGAGATGCTCGTGGGTGATAGGCAGATTCCGGATATCCACTTTGAACAGCGTCACGATGCTTTTCTCCGCATAGGGGCAGCCGGTGCCACCCGCGTCTCCCGGGCTGTTCGGACACTGGGCAACGGTCTTGTTGCTCGTGAGCATAAAGCTCTGCGGATTTAAAGGTTGTTGTCCCTGGAAGATGCCTGTGATACAGTCGCCAGAAGGGCATGACCCATCCGGGTTCAACGCTAAGTCATTACAGTAATTCACATACTCTGCTTCGACATCATACTGCTTTCCCGGCTGTAGTTTCCTGAACCACTGGGTCAGCTCAATTGTGGTGCTGTAATCCTCCGGGCTGCTAACATAGATAAGGTCATTCGGCAGAGAACAGGGTGGACCGCACAGAACATGATCAGCAAAGATCTCCGTCCCATTGCTATGATCAAACAGCCTGAGAACCACATTGTATGGGTCTGGTTTAACGTAAGGCGTGGTTTGTCCCATTATTATTGGCTTAAATGTGACCGCCACATCAACGTAAATTGCCCCGTCCGGCGAAGGCGCCACGGCCAGTGAGCCTGTGGGCAATTGGGATGATGGCGCGCCGCACGTCGGATCCGGATCGCACACAATGCCAGGAGTGTTAGGGGGCGGGGGGATGCCGTGACAAGCCGCTGTCCTCTGGTCAGGATTGTAAACCGTCGGGCAGTTGTCAACCGAATCCGGCACACCATCCCCATCCGTATCGATAACTGTTGCTATATTCTCAAACTTGGCAGAAACATAACCTCCTCCCGAAGGGCCATTAAAAAAGGCCACACGCGTGAGAGGACCCTTTATGACTGCATTAGGGGGTCCGGAATTCGTCGGAGGACGTGGTGGTGGTACCAACCAGCCAGGATCGGATGGCCCTGGAGTTGTAAGCTCGCCGTCGAAGCCAAAAGTAAATGTGTTTGACGTGTTATCATACCTGATGGATACCCTATGGGGTTTACCCACTAAATCTGGAATTGTGGAGTCTTCATGATAATATAGGCGGTCAAATCCTCCGGGATATATATTACAGTCAGGCTGAGTACACTGCACGATATTGTAGAAGGCCGCTGGCAGACCGGTAATGAGGCTGAGTCTGATTCCTACTAATGCTTTAATATCACCCGTTTGATCCCCAGGAATACCACTGCCACCACCCGCGTTGTAAAAGTTACCTTCCAGTACGGCCATCGGGGTGGCCGGATTGGGGTTCGGATTATTTATGAGTTGTTCTACGGTTAGATCGGCCTGAAGCTCCTTTACAGTTTTGCCATTGACCAAATTCAATCCATCGTTCGCATAGGAACCGTAACTCCTAAGAGCCATTCCATACACTCCGTCGCTGATCTGCTCCCTCACAAACTCCAGAGTGCTATCACTCCACATAGTCCGGTCAATCGAAGTAGAAGAGTCAAAGTTATCGTATGCCACCCACGGATTAGCGTCGCTATTGTACTTGACAAGGACATTATCGAACTTGGCATCAACATACCCTCCGCTGTAAGGACTTGCAACGCCGCTCACACGCGTCCCAATGTACTTAGGCTGGGTAGTGTTGCTGCTCCACGCTGGGACACTAACATATTTGGGAGTGTCTGGAAAAGAAAAGATGAACCGATTATTAGGTTTGTCATATGATATGCTTAAGTTATAGGGCGCAAAAAGATTTACAGCTGCGTAGGGTTCGTCGTATGCAATGAAATTATATGAAAAACAATCGGGAGGATCATAACAGCGTACTATGTTGTAATAACCCTTCAATCCGCCGGAGCGGTTCTCTCCGATACCGATTTCAGCGTTGATGGTACCTGAATCGTCATTATAGAAAAAGCCCCCAATTCGGGCACGGGGGAAGGCTCCGATGTTCACAAAATCGTCGATGGTTACAGTGGCTTGAATAGAGTTCACCATGCTCGGATTGATCAAAATGAGATTATTACCTGCATTTGAACCGTACTGCCTGATCGCAGATTCAAGCGCCCCATTGTTAATACGCCTGATAAATTCCAGATTGGCCCAATTGGCACGATCTATTAAGGGAAAGCCGGCATAGGCATAAGTTATGAAGCAATAATCAAACGCTTGTGGGGCTTGTACTATCCAGGCGATACCCCCTGGATAGGGGTTGTTGTCAGCCGCCATCCAAGTCAAAATCGACGGATTTGGTTCTTGCCACTCTATAAAGTAGGTTTGTCCAGGAGAGACAGAAACAGGTGATGGGAATTCAAAACGGACCAACTGACCAGGAAGAGAAAGTATGGAATCAAAAGTACCCTGCACAAAGGCTGTTGCACTCCCCAGAATTGGACCGTCGAAAGGGCCAGACCGTAAATTGATGGTGGTATAGTACCCACCCGGGGGAAGGGGAAAACCACCCCCAAGTCTCAACCGCAGGTCAATGGCGTCAACAGTCCCAACAGTGGGCGTAAAGCCTTGGGACAGTACGTATCCCGGGCCTCCATAACTGACCTCCAGTGGGGAAACATCATTTATCTGATCTGGAACTAATTCGGCGTAAGCGCAGGGCGTACTTACCAGGAATGCGGCAGCTACAATACAAATAGCGAAGACTACAACCCTAACTTTGTTCTCCTTCTTTCTCTTAATCACAAAACATTCATTCAGTCTTAGCATTTTGAAACCCTCCTTTCCTAATTAACTCAAAGCACATAGATAATCCTTGATGAAAGAATGTGTCCGTCTGCCACCCTCACCTTTACCCTGTGGAGTATGTCCTTATCACCCCACAGTGCGTACCGCTGCTCTACTACTCCACAGGGCAAGCCCTCTCCCATCCAGGGAGAGGGAGCATTATTTGTGAATAACATCAACTATGCTTCATATTTTGGTTACGTTTTGAGTTCTTACTTCTTTTATGTTGTGTCGGTGCCCTTTTTAATGGATTCAAGATATCCCACAGTTCATGGAGGTTGTGGAAAGCCTTTTTGTCGTTTGCTCCGACCTCTTCAACAACACCAACGAGCATACGCGGATTATTCTCCGCTTTACGGTAAATACGGACTAAGTAGCTATTCATGACCCCCCCAACCTTAAACAAGCATGGCGCATAGGGCATGGCGCATAGCAGAAAGTAACCTTAAAGAAGCATAGCGCATAGCGAAAACCAAAAAAAAGCCTGGCATTGACATTTTGGATGCCAGGCTTGTGGAAGTCCCACCCCCATTGGTCCCCCCGATTAATTCGGTAATTGGTTACCAGCTATTAAGTGAGTAACAAAAGCTGACTCCATCTATATCACAGACAGGTAACCAAAAGGTAACCAGATTTAAGTGAAAAAAATTGGCAATTGAATCCTAAGCTGTTGAGAAACAAAGCAGATTTTTAGTGGATGATAATTGACCAGAGAGATTTCGAATTTTTTTAAAAATTACTAAAACGCTTGATTACAATCGATTGAGAGGCATGATTTTTCGGAGGATCTTTTAGGAGAGTTCACCCCGTTAGAAATTCCGGCGGGGCAATATTTCTAACGGGGTAAAATGCTGTCAAATGATGTCAAGAATATGTTTTATTCTTGTTGGATTCCCATTTCCTCGGGAATGACAGCTCTGTGCTGCTCCTATAGAATGTGACTCTCATAGTTCGGAGGTAGTATTAGTGTAGTGCGTCCAACGCTTCTTTACATTAGTTCCAAAGCCGTCATTCCCGCGAAAGCGGGAATCCAGCTCAGAAATACTGGATTCCGGGTCAAGCCCGGAATGACAATCAAAGTAAAAGGACTTTTGACGCAATACATTAGTATCATGGGAATTTTATTTGAATTGTTCAACAAAGGATGTATAATTACTCAAAATGGCAACGGTTTACAAAATTAGAAATTTGCTGAGATGTTGATAATATTCGAGATGAAGGGACAATATGAAAAAGGAATTCAAGGCAGAACTTAAAAAAATAGGGGTTTCCGTCGTATACCTTTTTGGTTCAAGAGCAACGGGAAAGGAGTCGCATACCAGTGATGTTGACATCGGAGTGGTATTAAAAAAACCGATAGAGGATACCAGATCTTCATATAAAATCCTCTATGAGTTATTTTCAGCGATTTACCCTTCTTCAAGGCTGGATATTGTTTTTTTGCACAAAGCTTCTCTTCCCCTCCAGTATTTTGCCATCAAGGACGGAAAGATTACTTTTGAAGAAGACCCAAAATCTACTGCCGATTATGAAAACCGAGTTATAAATCAGTATCTCGATTTCAGACCCGTACTGGATTTGTTTGATCGAGTCACAATGAAAAGATATGCCAAAGCATAAAGTTCCTCTCAACAAAGAGGTATTACAGACCAGAATTTCATATATTGAGGATTCTCTCAAGAGCCTGGAGAGGTTCAAAGGGATCCCCTATAAAGAATTTCATTCAAATTCTGATAACTTCCGCATAGCCTTCTATGATTTACATAGGGCTCTCGAGGCTGTTATGGACATAGGGTCTCATATTCTTTCAAGAATTCCTGGTGCCAGACCAGCCTCATATAAAGATATCCCTCGACTCCTTGAAAAGCACAAGATTATTCCTGCCGACTTTGTAACTAAGTCACTCACGAAAATGGCAGGCTACAGGAATCGAATGGTTCATTTTTATGGGGAAATTACAGAGAAAGAGATCTACATTATCATCCAAGAGGAACTTGAAGATTTTTATAAGTTTCTGGAGCACATCTATAAAGTCTTAAAGAACCCTACAAGATTTAATTTATCTGTAGAATGAAGCCTTCTCGTTAGAAAGTAGAAGACTTTCTAACGGGGTTTACCTGGTTTTCTGTTTGCTTGGCCCTTCCCGTGTGGTTGAGCGAGGGGAACCTACTTTTTCCAATATTTTTTTGTGAATAGCAGTGGTCGTGGTATCCGGTTCGGTATCAAGCTCTCTCTCGAGGGCCTTTTTGCAGTCTTCATAGATTCTCAAGGCATCATTGTACATGCCCTTGCTGGAATAGAAGGCCATCAATTTTTGATAGGATTCTTCGAGAAGAGGGTCTGCTTGAATGGCCTTCTTATAACAATCAGCTGCCTTTTTCAAGACACCTTGCCTCTCATAGAGGCTCGCCATCTTGCTCAAGAATTCGATATATTTTAACCTCAGCTCCTCTCTCTTCTTATCCGCCCAAGAAGCATAAATTTCATCTGGAACGAATTCTCCTTTGTAAATCTCCGCGGCTTCCGTGTAGAGAGTAAGGGCACCCTTCATGTCTCCCCTTTTTTCCCTCTCCTCTGCCATTTTAAGAAGTGACAGGAACTGGTCGACATCAACCTGACATAGTTCAGGGTCGAGAAAGA
>Ga0326726_10004826_pt1 | contig 12287 bp, 10 predicted proteins | sample MHFenrmetagenome_2_FD_207603 | JGI IMG/M metagenome (GOLD analysis project Ga0326726, IMG submission 207603) | Lab enriched peat soil microbial communities from Michigan Hollow, Ithaca, NY, United States - MHF15MN | ecosystem: Environmental > Terrestrial > Soil > Wetlands > Peat | place: USA...
CCGACGCAAATGGCCGTGAGCAGCGCTGTGCCGGCCGAGTTCCAGATCGGCGAAACCACATTCAACACAAACTGTGCCGCCTGTCACGGGAAACAAGCGGTGGGCACTGACCACGGACCTCCGTTAGTGCATAAGGTCTACGAGCCGAACCATCACGGAGATCAGGCCTTCCAACGGGCGGCGGCGAACGGCGTCCAGGCGCACCATTGGCAATTTGGGAATATGCCGAAAATCGACGCCGTCACCCCGGGAGATGTCGATCAAATTGTGAAGTATGTGCGGTGGCTGCAACGCCAGGCAGGCATCCAATAGCAGGATGCTGAAAAGGCCCGCCAGCTTCGTTCTCGCATCGTTCAAATCCTCAACGTACCCCAGAGGGTACGCCTCCGGTCTTCACTCGCTGCGGCCTTGCTGGACGGGACCTTTTGAGCATCCTGCCGGGCGTAACACAGCGAGCTAGACTCTCCCTTCTCCCTTTTCCCTCGGTAGACTCTCAATTGGAACTCGATGCGAGCATTGTTTCCTGAATCGCTGTTTGGTTATCCATAAAACCTATAAGAATTTCCGCCTTCAAACCCCTAGAAAATTCAGTGTAGTTTACTTTGCTTGGACGGCTTGAATATGAAGCCAAGCTCTTTCGGTTGCTCTTTTCAGGCCTGCTTTATTGTGGGCTTCTATGAGCTTGCGTTCTGAGAGATTGCCGCCAGCAATGAAATTATCGACAGAGTCGGCACAGACTTCCTCGCTCGAAGTCAGAAGATAGCCGCCCTTCTGGGCTAGGATTAGCTTTATAGTGATCGCGAGGATTATTGCAGCAATAGTAAGATGTTCCGTAACATCCCAGGTCATCCGAGTGAGCTCGATTTTACTCCCATGGACTATTTTATTGCGGAGCCAATAAAATTCGTCGATCCACCAAACTTTCCATTGTCTCTTTGCTACGCTGCCATCCATACCTGCCCTTCTAGCTTCCTTGCTTAGGCGGTCAATAAAGGGGATGGGTAGTTTATCCATGAGCGCAGCTTTCTTGCCAGACGTGTCTTGGATTTGAAATAGCGCCTCGAACGCGCTTCCCATCATGATTATCTCGGTGTGCAATGAGACGGAGTCCGAATTGCTATTGGCAAGGAAGAACCAATTGATTGCCTGTCGTACCGCTGAAGCATCGGCTGTCTCACGACCCGCAAACTCGACTAAGGATCGAAGAAACGTAACGTTTGGCATCGCTTCGAATGTTGTTTCATTCTGAAGAGGCATGGAGAACTTCAGCTCACCGTGTTGATAGCCTCCGTGCAAGGTAGAACCTTCACGCCGACGGGTATGAACAGCAATCCCCTTGCTACCTAGCTGGAAACGCTGATGAAAATGTTGGAATTGGGATGAATTGAACTGCACTCCTACTTGCCGAAAGTATTCATTTTCGGCCATCACTGAAAACGCTACGAGGCAGATTAATTCAGCAACTCGTTCTGCTTCTTTGCGAGACAAATCTTTGAAAAGCCTATGTCGCAAGGAGACGATAGTTAAATCCTCTATGCGCTTGCCTTTGGAGTCTCTGTACCCCCTGAACATTCGAAGGAGCTGGTCCATTAATCTCTTGTCGAGTCTGAATTCGTCAGAAGGAAACCTCCAAAAGACCACATTCTCAATCTCAACGGAATCCTTAAATCTTATCCATGGCAAGAAAGTTACTGTGTGTCTCGTGGGTTTTGGACTTGTCATAGATGCCTTATCTTAATGCCGGGGAGTTAACCTAATCCCGGCAAGGGTTTGCATGATGTCAAATCCTTTTGTTTTTGGAACAGACGGAAGGATACGTCAAAGGCCTGGAAAAATCGACTTCTCGGGTCTTGAGCTAGACAGAGGTTTTTGAGCACTGTGAACAGAACAACTAGGCGGGGGTGTTGTGGGTGGGGAGTTTTGGATCGACCGCTATGACCACGCTTGAGTTGTTGGCAAAGAGGGGCATGCGGTAGGCCAGCAGATGAGCGTCACAGTCAGCTAGCTACGCACGAACAGTTCTTCTGTTCATTTCACGTGGTCGATGCCGGCGCCGACCAAGGCTGGACTGGCTTGCTTGTCCGGTTCGTCTTCCGCCGACGACAGGGTGGGAGGGCGAGTGGTCCTGAACTGGACAAGATCCTTCGAAAAGAGCAGATCGAGCGTCCAGTTTAAAGATAATGAAAAGGTACCGGGAGTCTTTTCTCGCCGCTTTCTCCAACTAAATCCTCAGCCAAGCAGGGGCGTGTGGAGTTTTTGACTGCGGCCGTCGAGCGAGGCCCTTCTCAGGGCGCGCGCTCCGGGAGCAAAGAGAGCTCAGTACGCCCCTGCACCACACCTTCCAAGCTTGCTCGTTCTCTCTTCAGGGATGGGGGCTGATTGATCTTCCACTTCGCGCAACTTTCTCACCCACCCTCTCACTGGTATGCCGAGACGTACCATTAACCCGTTCGAGGGGCTTCCACGACCGCGCGTTGCGCGAGCACAGAAGATCATCAGACTCCATCCCTTTCTCGGTTCCGGGAGCACAGGACCAACGTGGGTGTCTCCCCCTCTCTATTTATCGTGCTGTCCCTCTCGCGAACATCCCATAGTTTGTCTTGCGGACCCGTTTCATCTTCCCTGCTCGCCTAAACATCCTGACAGGGTGTATCAGTAAGACATTGATTACATTGAAATATTAGTCGTACTTCCATGGGAATGTTCATGTTAAGATTCATACGCTGATTTCTTCACGCTATGGGCTCTCCCCTGGCGCAGAGGAAATGGGGAGGTGATGTGGCCATCACCTCCCCATTTTTTTGCCTCTCTCGCTTCTTGTTTTGCCGAGATCAACCCACCGAGCGTTTTCTACTCGGGTTGCATTCAGACACAATCGCCTCCCCACACGTATGAAGGTCTGGTCAGGAATACAACCTCTACCACGTGATATTTTTTATCGGGTGACTGAGCCTGCAGAAAATTCTGCATGGGAATACCTTGGCGGGTGAGTCACGTGTGAGATGCGGTTTGGGTCTGAGAGAGATTGAGAAAGAGGGAAGGTGAGGAGGCGACGTGACCGTCGCCTCCTCATAGTGCGACGACTACTTCTTCTTCGCCGCCTTCTTTGCGGGCTTCTTTGCTGCTGCTTTCTTCGCTGCCATGAGAACTCCACCCCCCTTCGATGTCAAAATGTTAGTCAGTATGTGTGTGGTATAGCAGACTTTGTGCGGCGAGTAAAATTTTCTTTTCTAGATTTCTCCGGCAGAAGTACGCGAGGACTGCATTCCTGCAAACCTGCGCCCGCTCGTCTTTTGCCGCTTTGATCGAATTGACGATACAACTCAGATGAACCAAAGAAGCCAGACAGACGAGCGACGAGATACGAACGACGAGTTAGGACAGTCTGAGCGCCTTCCTCACGTCCTCAATCGGGATCTCGCGCCATGTGCCTGGCGAAAGATCTTCCAGTTTGAAGGGACCGTATTGAATGCGCCTGAGTCTGGTCACTTCATGCCCCAAGGCCTTGAACAGCCTTCGGATTTCACGGTTCTTGCCCTGGATCAGAACCACTTCCAGATGTGATTCGCGTCCGGAATTCTTTTGAATCTTCACGCTGTGGCACTGAAGGCGTTCCCCACCATCGACCACTCCGACTACGGCCTCTGTAGCTTGTGCTTCGGTGAATTCTCCTCGCACGGAAACCAGGTAGGTCCGCATCACTTTATGGGTTGGATCGGCGAGAAAGCTCGACAGTGCAGAATCATTGGTGAGTAAGAGGAGACCACTGGTCGCCTGATCGAGCCTCCCGACTGCATGCAGATATCCCAGATCGGACGGCAACAGATCGAAGATCGTCTTACGGCCCTTTTCGTCACTGTGCGTCGTGATGACCCCTTTCGGTTTATGAAAGAGGAGGAACCGTTTAGCCGAATCGTGAATTGGTTGATCATCGATCGAGACAGCATCTTTCGGCCACAAGACCCAGGTGGCTGGATCGCGTATGAGTCGTCCATTCCTGGCTAGTTCCACGGGAGGCGATGCCAAGCTTCGAGAGCAGTCGATCCACGGTTAGACGTTTGGGCGCGAGAGCTTTATTTGCCATCCTGAACCATTCAGCTCAGCAGAATTTCGTTGGCGTGCATTTCTGGAACAAGCCAGGTCTGTCTGGTTATCTGGTCTGTCTCGTCCATCTGGTGAGTCTCATGCAACCAAACAAACCAGATAGACTGAACAGACCAAATGAACAAGACAGGCTGGCGGACTTTGGGGGCATCCTGTTAGAGGAGTCCGCGCTTTTGGAGGTACTCTTTGTCTATGACAGGAGTCGGTTTGGCTGGAAGTTGTCCCCGTTCCTGCAGCAGACGTTCGACATATTTCCCGATGAGGTCTGATTCGAGATTGACCTGATCGCCGGCCTGCTTGAGCCCCAGGGTCGTAACCTTCGCCGTATGCGGAATAATCGAGACTGAGAAGCCACGATCTGTCACCTGATTGATCGTCAGGCTGATGCCGTCGACGGTGACGGACCCTTTCACAATACAGTGGCGCAGAATCTCCGGCGGGGCTTCGATCGTAAACAGGATGGCATTCCCATCCTGTTGGCGGCTCCGAACCATGCCGATGCCGTCCACATGACCGGCCACGAGATGCCCGCCGAGCCGTTCGTTGAGCTTCATCGCCCGTTCCAGATTCAACGGTGCACCGGCGGTGAACTGCCCGAGAGTGGTCATAGACAGCGTTTCAGGAGAGACCTCCACGGAGAAATTGTGTTCAGCCTTGTTCACCACGGTCAGACAGGCGCCGTTGACACTGATGCTGTCCCCGACTTTTAGGTCGCCCATCACCGCTGAGGCAAGAATCGTCATTCTCGTACCCGTAAGGGTCTTGTCGATCGAGATGATGGCGCCCAGTTCTTCGACAATGCCTGTGAACATAGAGCAGCTTTCAGCTATCAGCTATGATTCTTTCTTGAACATTTGCCGAACCAAAAAGACAACCATCACGAGCAGCACGAGCACACCGATGCTGGCCAGTACGCCAATGACAATGTTCTCTGTCGCGATTACGTTCATCATTGGCCCATTATATCCCACCGAAGCTACGCCCGTCTCATCGTCATCCAGAACACCGCCGCCGCGACGAGTTGCAGGCCGGCGATGATGGCAAAGGCATTGGCATAATTCAGGCGCGCGATCAGAATCCCGGCCAGAAGCGGGCCGCCGGCATGGCCGATGTCTCCGATCGTTCCTTGCATACCCATTCCAGCCCCAATCCCCTTGAACTCGGAACTGTCCGCGACCAACGCAGAGGAGGAGGAGGAGACGACCGCTTCGCCGAATCCGAAGCCCGCCGAAAGCGCCAATAATAGCCAGAATATCGATGTCTGTGGGATACAGACAAAAGTTGCTGCACAGATCACGAGACCGATGATGATGAGTGGCTGACGCCCGATGCGATCGGACACTCGGCCCATAATCGGCTTGGAGACGAGCGACGTGAAGGCCTGGACTGTAAACAGCAGACCGACTTCTCCCGGATTCAATCCCACTGAGACCCCATAGAGCGGGAGGAAGGCCATCAAGGCCCCATTCGCAATCATCTTGGCTGCGTCGGTCGAACTGGTAATAAGGACCTTGCGATTCTTGGCGACGACTCTGAAGCCCTTCCACATCTCCGCCAGTAGAGGGGCCATCCCCTTCTCCTGAATACGCGGGGGAGGCGGCGTGAGATGCAGACTATAGAAAATGGCAATGGCGATGCAGCCAAAAATACCGGCCGTCACGAAGGCAGAGGAGAATCCCGACACGTAGATCAGATAGCCGCCGATAAATGGCCCAAGCAACGCACCGAATTGCGTCGAGGCTGTGTATGTGCCGAGTGCGGCGCCCCGCCGTTCGCGATAGAGATCGGCTACGGTCGCCAATGCGCTCGGCGCAAAGATGGCAGTGGCCAGCCCGTGGAAAAAACGCAAGGCGGTCAGCGTATCGAGATCTGTTACCCAAGGGTAGAGAAACGGCGGGAGTCCGAACGCCACCACGCCGATCCGTAAGAGGAACCGCCGACCGTAGATATCGGATAGCGCGCCAGACGGCAGCTTGAGGAATACCCCCGTAAGCGTCGAGACCGACACGATGAGCCCGATGCGCTCAGGACTGGCCCCCAGTGATTCTGCAAACAGCGCCAACACCGGCATCCGAACCATGTTGTAGCTGATAAAGCAGAACACGCCGACGGTGCAGAGCAACGTGAAGCTGCGCGACGTCGTCATGGTGAAGTCGTTCTGGATGGGGTCGCGCCGCTGAGATGGTGTACATTCACCAGCATGTGTTTCAAAAAATCCATCTCGTCGGAGGGCAACATGGGTGGTTTCATCGCTTCGGACAACACTCGATCAGGTTGTTGCAGTATCATCGGACTCAGCCGGTTAACGGAATCGATACCCTGCGTCAACTTCCGCGTCACCGCGCTGCTAACAAGCGAGCGAAACAGCGAGACAAATCCGGACAACAAGCGATTATTCAATTTGGTGTAGGTGACTAATGTGCTCTCCACAGCTTCAGCTCCATCAGAATCAGTGACCGGATTTATCCTGAGCAGCACCACAGCCTTGCCGGTGACGTCAGGAAGGAACAGGCTGTTGTGCGAGCCTTCCAGATAATAGATCCGGCTTGTGCGATCCTGATGGACAAGTTGGACGATCCCTCCTGTCCCTTCACCATCAGTGGCCAAATAGCGGCCAGGCCCTCGCATCTCTGCTTGATAGGGCGCGATGCCAAGACGATTGACCAAGGTCGCAGCCATGGGCGGACGATCTAAAAGATAGATATAGACCGCTTCAGGTAAGGGCGTTCGCAACGGCCCAAGCTTGCTCGCTGTGGTGTAGTTGCCAATGATCTCCTGCAACCGGCAGGCCCAGCCAGAATCGACCTTCTCAAGCGGAAACGTTAGTCCGGCATGGTCCGGTGACAACGCGCACGTTTCTGATTGCCCAGGACTGGCATACAGGGACGTGGCCAACCAGATCACGGCGACGAACGCCCCCAGAGTTGTTCCAAGCCGGATCCGCCACCCCGCTCTCATGCCCCCTGCTTCTGCACAACAAGCGTCAGAAAGAAGCCTGCGCGTCACAGATCCCCTTCCACGACCACATCATTTCCGATACGGCGAACCGTGACGTGGCGCAATGTCAGCGCCTGAGCCAGGCGTTCCGGGCTACGGCCGCCGATCACTGCCTTGGCATCCTGTCCTCCTAGCAAAGTGGGAGCCAGATAGAACAGGACGTGACTGACGAGTTTCTCTCGTAACACAGCGGCATTGATGGTGCTGCCTCCCTCGATGAGCACAGAGGTGATCCCGCGCTTGCCCAGCACGGTCATAAGCGCCGGAAGCGAGACCCGCCCTTTCTTCTTCGAGAGGGACAGGATCTCTACCCCTGCCTGTTCAAATGGGCGGCGGGGCCGGGATGCACGACTGGTGGTTACGATCAATGTCTTCGCCTGATCCTGTTTGGCACAGATCCGCGCCGTCGGTGGTGTCCTGAGTCTGCTATCGAGCACGACACGCAACGGTTGCTTCGGCGCCAGCTTGAGTGGACGATCGGACAATCGCGCCGTCAGCGCGGGATCATCGTGAATGACGGTACCGACCCCAACGACCACTGCATCCACCTGACTCCGAAATCGATGCACCTCTTGCCGCGCGTACGAACTGGTAATCCATCGCGACTCCCCCTTCGCTGTGGCAATCTTTCCATCCAATGTCATCCCGGCTTTGAGGATCACGTAGGGATGGCCGGTCTTCACCCAGTGGAGATAGGCGCGATTCAACTGGGCCGCTTCCTCTTGTGCAATACCCGACGTCACTGTGATTCCGGCCCGACGTAAGGCGGCAATGCCTCGTCCTTTGACTGAGGGATTGGGATCAACCATCGCAACCACCACTTGTCGCACGCCCGATTGAATCACGGCCGGCACACAAGGTGGGGTTCGTTTGAGGAGATGGCGACAGGGCTCGAGCGTGACGTACAGCGTCGCGCCATTGGCCCGTTGCCCCGCTTGGTTGAGTGCAAGAATTTCTGCGTGAGGTTGCCCTGGACCGTGATGGTATCCGCGGCCCACGATACGGCCGTTCTTCACTACGAGGGCGCCGACCATGGGATTGGGACTGGTTTTGCCAAGGCCCTTCGCCGCGAGACGGAGCGCCAGGGTCATAAAGTGGCGGTGCGGTATGGTGTCGATCACCGTGTCTTGCGCGTGCCGCGCGATCGGCTGCGAGGCCGCTGAGCCGACTTCGTCTTCGTGGTCTTCATCGCCGCCTTTTTCGCCTTCGCGCTGGCCCCTGGTACCTTGCGTATAGGGAGGGAACCGCTCGACCCGGCTTCGGCCAAGGCGCCATGAGCTGCTGCAAGCCGCGCAATGGGCACACGGTAGGGCGAGCAGCTGACGTAGTCCAATCCAAGTTTATGACAGAACTCAACGGAACTGGGATCACCGCCATGCTCACCGCAGATGCCGAGCTTAATCCCGGGACGGGTTTTCCGGCCTCCGGCGATAGCCTGCTGCATCAAGGCCCCCACCCCTTCTCGGTCGAGCACCGCGAAGGGATCGGATTCCAGGATGTTCGCAGTCCGATAAAAATCGATGAACTTTGCGGCATCGTCACGGGAGAAACCGAACGTGGTCTGGGTCAGGTCGTTCGTCCCGAACGAAAAGAACTCCGCTTCTGTCGCAATAAGATCCGCCGTCACGGCGGCACGGGGCAGTTCGATCATCGTACCCACGAGATAGGAGAGTTTCACGTTGTACCGCTTCATCGTCTCCTGCGCCACCTCGCGGATCAAATCTTTCTGCGCCTTCATTTCCGAAACCATTCCCACCAATGGAATCATGATCTCCGGAACGATCTTCTTCCCTTCCTTGGCCAACTCGCACGCGGCCTCCATGATGGCCCGCGCCTGCATGCGGGTAATCTCCGGCATCGTAATCCCGAGTCGGCATCCGCGCAATCCAAGCATGGGATTGAACTCGTGGAGTTCCTCAACACGAGCCAGCAACCGGCGTTTTTCTTCAAGCTTGGCCCCATCGCGCCCGGTCAGCTCCAGTTGCGCAATCTCCACCATCAAATCTTCGCGCTTCGGCAGAAATTCGTGCAACGGCGGATCGAGCAGACGGATGGTGACCGGAAAGCCAGCCATCTCGCGGTAGAGCCCAATGAAATCCTCTTTTTGCAGCGGCAGGAGTTGATCGAGAAACTTTTCACGATCTTCTTTGGTTCGCGCCAAGATCATCTTTTGCATGATCGGAATACGATCTTCGGCAAAGAACATATGTTCCGTCCGACAGAGGCCAATCCCTTCCGCCCCGAAGCCACGCGCGATATTCGCCTGATCCGGCACATCCGCATTGGCGCGGACACGGAGCTTCCGCACTTTGTCGGCCCATGACAGAATCAATGCGAAGCGCTGGTACTTGTCCGACTTCTTCGCATCCAGCTTGCCCTGGATGACTTGAATGATTTCAGATTCGACGACAGGCAGATCTCCCTCATACACATTACCCGTCGAACCGTTGATCGAAAGATAGTCCCCCTCGCGAAACACTTTGGCCCCGATGCGAACGGACTGGCCGTCCAGTACTTCCACCGCATCGCACCCGGCCACGCAGACCTTGCCCATTTGCCGGGCAACCACCGCAGCGTGGGATGTCATTCCGCCCCGGGCCGTCAAAAATCCCGCAGCCGCGTTCATCCCATGAATATCGTCCGGGCTGGTCTCCTGACGAACCAACACCACACGGGTACCGGCTGCTTTCATCGTCACGGCCCGATCGGGAGTAAGGGCAATCTTCCCGGCTGCCGCGCCAGGGCCGGCTGGGAGACCTTTCCCCAGGGGATTGGATTTCGACTCTTCGCTCGCGTCGAAAATCGGATAGAGATATTGCGCCAATTGCTCCGGCCCAATCCGCTGCACTGCCTCTCGATTCGATATAAGGCCCTCTCTGACCATGTCGACCGCAATTTTCACGGCAGCAATACCAGTCCGTTTGCCGACCCTGGTTTGCAACATATAGAGCTTGCCCTCTTGGATCGTAAATTCCAAATCGAGCATATCCCGATAGTGCTTTTCGAGCTTCTTGTAAGTGCGCTCCAGTTCCTTATAGGCTTCCGGCACATTCTTGGCGAGCGCATTGACCGGAAGCGGAGTTCTGATGCCGGCTACGACATCCTCGCCTTGGGCATTCATTAAACACTCGCCGAAAAAATCTTTATCACCGGTGGCCGGATTGCGAGTGAACGCCACACCGGTGCCGCTCGTTTCCCCCATGTTGCCGAATACCATCGCCACTACATTGATGGCCGTGCCCCACGAATCGGGAATTCCGTAGAGACGCCGATACGTAACGGCTCGCGCCCCGAACCAGGAGGAAAAGACAGCGTTGACAGCCAAGCTCAGCTGTTCGAGCGGCTCATCGGGAAACTCTTTCTTCGTTTCTTCCTTGATGAGCGCCTTAAAACTGGAGACCAATTCGCGGAGATGCCGCGCATCGAGATGGGTTTCGTGTGCCACGCCCACCTCTGCCTTCTTGTGCTTGAGAATCGCTTCGAAATGTTCGCGCGGCACGCCCATGACAATACTGCCGTACATAGACACAAAGCGCCGATAGCTGTCCTGGGCGAACCGATCGTTGCGTGTTTTTTCCGCCAGTCCCTCGACCGTCTTGGTCGTCAGTCCGACATTCAGTACTGTATCCATCATTCCCGGCATCGAGGCCCTGGCGCCGGACCTGACCGAAACCAGCAGCGGCCGCACGGGATCGCCAAATCCCATGCCCATCGAGCGCTCAACCCGCTTGAGCGATTTCAGCGCGGCGTCCCACATGCCGGGAGGATACTGTTTTCCATTCTTGTAATATTCGACGCAGGCCTCGGTGGAAATCGTAAAGCCGGGCGGAACGGAGATGCCGAGATTGGTCATTTCGGCAAGTCCGGCGCCCTTCCCGCCGAGGAGCTCTTTCATGTTGGAGGTTCCTTCGGCCGTACCGTCACCGAAGTAGTATACGTATTTCTTTGCCACGCTGCCCTCTCTTTGGCGTTGACTTTAGTTCACGTTAATTCAATGGACAAGTGTCGCCCCGTGGCCGGAAGCGGACTCGAGACGTAACCGATACCAACCGACCAGATACCATTTCGCCACCAGCCCGAATGCTATGACTGCCACAACAGCCAGCACCGATATGAGCAACCGGTAGTCGGCCTGGCCTCCTCGATCTATATAATACTGCCCGTCCGATCCTTGCCGAAACTTGATCTCCCGTTGCAACTGATGCGTCTTGCCGGACGGATCCGACAGATTGATCCACTCCGAGCAGAGACGCACCGGTTCCGGCACTCCCGTGACAGGCTGCCAACCGAATCGTAGACAAATATCCTGTTTGGAGTTGAATACATCGGGGGTCGCTGCCAGTTCATCGAGGTTAATCCCACTGGCCCATAACCCGATCAGAACGATCGCGTTGCAGAGAATGATCATGACAAGAGACACCACCCTGGCGAATCGTCGAACCAGCGCCTTGCGTGACTCAGCATCACCGGTCGCTGTGGTCTCGACATCCATGAGGGGATGTTGTGCCATGATTACATATCCTGCCTAACTCCCTTGTACCACAATCTGTGAAAAGTCTGCGAATGAGTTGAAGAAGTCATCCACTTCTTGGAGCAGCGATAACCGGTTATTCCGCACGTCCGGATCCTCCGCATTCACCATGACCGCTGTGAAAAACGCATCAATGGCAGGCTTCAGACGCACCAACGCATCCAAGGCCTGGCCATAGTCCCCACGGGTCATCGCTGACAGCATCTTCTCCCGTTCTTCCGCAATGGCCTGGAACAACGCCGACTCCGTGGGATGTTCGAACCGCGCCTTGTCGACCGGCTTGCGATCCCACTTCTCTTTCTCGACGAGCCGGTGCGCACGCTTGAAGCCGACGATCAATGGATCGAACTCCGGTTTCGTGGTCACGGATTCTAGAGTCTTCATTCTCAGAACAAGATCAACAAGGTCCAAGGTCTTGTCGTGAGCCGGCTTGAGCACCGCTTCGATGACATCATCCCGCAACGCGTAGACGACTCTGCCATAGTGTCGAACCCGCTCAAATATGAATTCGACAATGCGGCGACTTCCTTCTTGTTCCGAACCTGCAACTCCCTTGAATCCGTCATTGATCACGATCTTTCTTGCATGACGGATACACTCTTCCAAATCCAATCTGAGCCCGCTCTCAAGAATAATTCTGACAATTGCCGTGGCA
>Ga0326726_10004827_pt1 | contig 12287 bp, 11 predicted proteins | sample MHFenrmetagenome_2_FD_207603 | JGI IMG/M metagenome (GOLD analysis project Ga0326726, IMG submission 207603) | Lab enriched peat soil microbial communities from Michigan Hollow, Ithaca, NY, United States - MHF15MN | ecosystem: Environmental > Terrestrial > Soil > Wetlands > Peat | place: USA...
CACGATATGGGGACTGTTTTCCAACTAACCATAACGCAATTAAAATCTTGATACCTTTATTGACGATATGAAAACAAAATACCTTGTAGCTCTTATATTTTCTGGACTTTTAGTTACAAGCTGTCAAGATAAAACACCTGAATTTGAGAAGACAGTTCTAACTATTAACAACCAAAGAATTGAAATATTGACAGCATTCAAGTTGTTTGACAACTATTTGGAAAAATCCAAAACAAATACAAATATTATTAGAGCTTCCAAGAGATTAGTTTACGATCGCGTAAAAAAGGAGATCATAAGTAATGCCGAAGCAGCATTCCTATTCAACACTATTAAAGTTCCTTATAAACCTAATGAATATCTTAAAGCAGAAACAGATGCATTGAAGTCCATTGACCTGATTTCAATTATAAAAGAAGTTTTAATAAAAGTAACCTCTGAACTTCCTGGACCAGATACTAAAATTATTATCCTACCTGCAAGTGAATACCTTCACCAGACATTTGAAAAAAATAATCTTCCATTAAGTGGCCTAACTATTGGAACCGGAAAAATCATTCTGATGATTGATCCGACATTTGAAAACTGGACAGATTTTTTACCTTATGCAATTGCTCATGAATACCACCATAGTACCTGGATTTCAAGAAATTGGGTATCTTCTGATTTTAGTCTAATCGAATACCTGATCTTTGAAGGCAGAGCCGACATGTTTGCTTCTGATTTATATGGGAACATGAATAATCCTCTGATTAAAATATTATCGAAGCAACAGGAAACCCAGGTCTGGAGACTTATTGAAAATGAAATCTTCGAAAAAGGCCATGCCAGAATAAATAAAGTAATGTTCGGGGACGACATGATTCCATTTGGTAGTGGATACACAATTGGTTTCAATATCGTTAAGCATTATAAACAAAAGAATCCCACCGTTTCAAACTTAGATTTAATTGATAGAGATCCAAAATTAATCTTTAAGCTAAGTGGATATACTGACTACCTAACAGAAAAAAATAAAAACTAACCATAACACGGACAATAAAGTACATAAACTCGTCACGGTTTTTGCAAACAGTTCCTGGTACCTAGACAGGTATCTGGTCCGGCTGTAACCGGATCGCTCCCCTACTCCCGTTAAAACTTTGTGTACCTTGACTCAATACATGCCCGCATTAAAACTTATACCGCGACACACATATAGCTCAGAGAGTTTGTACCCGGACTCGCAAAAACCGCGCCCCCGTCTCGCTCCGCTTCGTCGGGGCACGGCATGCTTCGCTCATTCCGGCCTCAGAGAGATACTACCCCGAACAGCGGACACTACTCTACGGCCTACATGCGCACTGACGCTCCCTTCGGTCGGTCAGTGCCTTCGGCTCAGCAACGTTTACGCACTTTATTGCCGGGCCGTTATAAGCAAGCCGAGCTGGCACACTGGAAAAAACTAAGTGTTCAAGATAGATTTATATTTCAGAATTGACTAATTTTGTTTAAGTATTTAACAAATTGTAAGAATAATAAAATAATTTCTACCCGATGTCATGCTTGATTGAAGAATATAACTACGACATCTTCATCTCCTACCGCCAGAAAGACAACAAGTACGACGGTTGGGTGACTGAATTTGTTGATCATTTGAAGAAGGAACTGGAGGCTACATTCAAGGAAGAAATCAACCTTTACTTTGACATTAATCCACATGATGGACTGCTTGAGACGCATGACGTGGATGAATCATTGAAGGAGAAACTCAAATGCCTGGTCTTTATTCCAATAATATCCCGAACATACTGTGATCCTAAATCCTATGCCTGGGAGCATGAGTTTAAAGCATTTATGGAACAAGCATCTAAAGATCAGTATGGTCTGATGGTAAAGCTGCCAAATGGAAATGTAGCAAGCAGGATTCTTCCGGTTATCATTCATGAACTCGATGCGGGTGATATTAAACTTTGTGAAGCTGTTACCGGAAGTTTCTTACGCGGTGTTGAGTTTATTTATAAAGAACCCGGCGTGAACAGACCGTTACGATCAAATGAAGAGAATCCTCACAACAATCTGAACCACACCATCTATCGTAACCAGGTAAATAAAGTTGCCAATGCAATTAAAGAGGTAATTACAACATTAGAATCCAAGGATCAAAAACCTGAAATGGTTTCAGAGACTTTTATCAAAACAAAATCTGCTCCCGATAAAAAGCCAAGAATTAAAATTATTGTAGGTACAATTGCTGTTCTGGTTTTAATATTATTTGGTCTAATATTTATTCCAAAACTGTTAAAATCACGAGAACAGGTAGAAAAATCAATAGCTGTCCTGCCGTTTGCTTCTCTAAGCAATGATCCTAATAATCAATACCTTGCTGATGGTATGATGGATGCAATTCTGACCCATTTGTCCAGAATAAAAGATCTGCGGATATTATCCAGAACTTCAGTTGAACAATATCGTCATCCAAAAAAAAACACTACTGAAATTGGAAAAGAACTTGGTGTGCAATATTTACTTGAAGGAAGTTTCCAGAAGTCGGGTGATAGTATCAGGTTAATTGTTCAATTAATTAAAACAGGGAAAGAGGGACATGTCTGGGCAAATATTTATGACAGGCTCTGGAATAATATTTTTTCTGTTCAGAGTGATGTAGCACAAAAAATTGCATCTGAATTAACAATTGCGTTGAGTCCGGAAGAAGTCGCAGAATTGACAGAAAAACCAACTTCAAATCTTGAAGCTTATCAGGCTTACTTAAGAGGCCGCTATTATGCGGATCAGCCTCATTATATGAAGGATAACGGTATAAAGGCATCCCAGAACTTCCTGGAAGCGGTAAACATAGATACAACATTTGCACTTGCATTTGCTGAACTATCCCGTGCCAATGCCAGACTAAGATATACGAGTACTGATATGAGTGATTCAACCCTTGAAAAGGCAAAAATTGCAGCATCGGAAGCATTAAGGCTTGGATCTAATCAGCCAGGAGTACATATTGCTCTGGGATATTATTACTTGTGGGCTTTTAAAAATAGGGACTCAGCGCTTAAACATCTGGAGATTGCGGAGAAAAAACTCCCCAATAATAATCTTGATCTGTTACTTGGTAAAGCCGAAATAATTGTAATTCAGGGAAAGTGGGAGGAATACACTAAGTTGCTTGAAAAAGCGTCAAGACTAAATCCGAAAAATGGTTCGATATATGCTGATCTGACAAAAGGATACTGGTATACTCGTCGCTACAAGGATGCAATTAACGCAGGTGATGAAGCGATCGCACTATCTCCCAACACAATATGGCCATATTTATATAAAGCGTTTTCAATCTGGTGCTGGAAAGGTCCCTGTAAGGAGACGCGTGACATTTTAAAGAGGGTTGGAGAAACACGCGAATGGTTTCTTTTTTCATGGTATTTCCAGGAAGTTGGTGAAGGCAATTTACAAGCAGCTCTACAACTTGCTGATACGACAAAATCTTGGGGTATAGATAATAAGGCATTTATATACCCTCGTCCCATGTTATTGGCCATTATATATAATTATCAAGGAGAGCATGAACTAGCACTGAAAAATTATAAAACAGCAGCTGAAGTATTAGAGAAAAAAGTTGCTGAAATTCCCAGTGATGCTCGTTTCCATAGTGCATTGGGTATAGCGTACGCGGGCCTGGGTAGAAAGGATGAAGCAATCAAGGAGGGATTAAAAGGGGTAGAAATTAAGTCGGTTTCAAAAGATCCTACTAACGGGGTAGCCATAGAATGGTATCTTGCGATCATATACTCAATGGTTGGAGAATATGATCTAGCTATCGACAAGCTGGATTATCTTATGTCAATTCCTTCCTGGATTTCCCCAGCCTGGTTAAATTGGCAGATACAGATTGAACCTTTAAAATCACTTTCAAGGTATAAGGAACTTATGAAAAAATACAAAATTGATTAATAGCCAAATGAATTTTCAAACAGACAGCACAAAACTCAAATCGAGTACTCACAAAAATCAACTTAAGTAAGAGCTAATCAGGATTGCTACTCCCAAAGTTTTGAATATTCTTTTGACAATCGTAGCAAAAGAGGCTGTTGCTGGGTAGAAATGAATTTAAACTTTTACTTATCTAAATAAAAACAGGCCTGCTTATAACCCGGACAATAAAGGGCATTTGATTTGTCACATTTTTTGCAATTTGCTCCTACCACCAAGACAGATTTGCAACAACTTATACCGCGACCGCGCCAGTGACCTCAATAAAACCTTGTGTACCTTGACTTGTAATTTACTCACTATTAAACTTGTACCGCGACACTCGTATAACTCAATCAGTATTGTACCTGGCCCTCCTTCGCCAAGGCTTCGGAGGGCGAAGACGGCAAAAAATGCGCCTCCGTCTCGCTCCGCTTCGTCGGGGCACGGCATGCTTCGCTCAATCCGGCCTCAGAGAGATTCTACCCCGAACAGGGGATACTACCCCCCGGCCTTCATTCGCACTGACGTTCCCTCCGGTCGGTCAGTGCCTTCGGCTCAGCAACGTTTACGCACTTTATTGCCGGGCCGTTAGCTACCATTTAGATTCCTACTCCGATGAATAGATTTCTTTTGACGATTTTCTTTCTTTTAGTAACTAACTGCATCTTTTCTAAGGACCTTGTAATCACTGGAAAAATCCAGAATTCGGCCAATCATTCAATTGCATTGACATTTGGACCTGATCCTATTACAGGGGACAAAGAGATTGTAAACATCTCCTTAGATGATAAGGGATATTTCAGTTTAAAATACCACACCCATGCTCCAAACTGGGTAACATTTGTCTTTGATCAAAACTATAAAACTATGGGTTGGTTTATGACTTTCCCTGGTGACACTATTCATATATCAGGTGATTTGAAAGACCTAAAAGCTACTTTAAAGTACTCGGGATCAAATAGAAATTATGATAAATACAGTGATCTAATTTTCGGGGGTTCAAAGTATATTAGCACCTTAACTTTCCCAGATACCTCAAATATTGATTGGGAGCAGGTTAATAATAATCTTGACAATATAACTTTGAAGAGGCTTTTCAGGCTAGACAGCATTTTACAAAAAGGATTACTCTCAAAAATTGAATCAAACTGCCTCTTGTCCAACATCAAATATCAGCAGTATTCTGATCTGCTCTATCTTTCAAACAAAGCATACAATCGAATCGATCCTAAACTTTTCAAAAAATATTTTAAATATGATATGCCAAATGACTCTATTGCACTCATCAGCAGATGTTTCAATGACTATGTTGACAATTATATTGCTATTATTTGTGGCATAGAGAATGGGACACTTAATAAAAGATTTAACTACGATTTTAATCTATTTAAAGGATATTACGAGAAAGGATTAAAACAGCTTAATGGACTGACAAGGGACGTTTATCTTACAAGACAGATTAATTATTGCTTTAAGCATGGATTAAATGGTATTGAGGACCTATATGCAAAATATCAAATTGACTGCAAAAGCCAATTCCTTAAAGAGATCAATCAAAAAGAATTTGAATTATTCAAACTTGCTAGTAATAAAGTTGAAAAGCTTGATTATAAAATTGTTACTGAACCATCAGCTAATGTGACAGCTTTCTTGAAAGAATTCAAAGGTAAAGTCCTCCTGATAGAATTTTGGGGAAGTTGGTGCACACCATGTATAAAAGCCATACCATTAGTAAAGAAGTTGGAGACAAGTATTAATAATAAAGACTTTCAGATTATACATGTTGCTATTAAAGACACATACGAAAATTTAGACTTTGCAATTAAAAAATATAATTTACTCGGGATTCATTTACTTTTGAATGAAAAGATAGCAAAAGAATGGAAAAAGACAATTGACTTTTATTCAGTCCCCTATTATGCATTAGTGGATCGTGATGGTAAAATTGTAAAAAAAGATGTGCTTGCCATCGAATATGAATTTCAAGATATTAAAAAGACGATAGAGAAAACCTTAAAATAAACGGTAGCTAACACGGACAATAAAGTACATAAACTTGTCATGGTTTATGCTATTTGCTCCCGGTACCTTGACAGTGAATTGGTAAGCTTGAAAGCTGACCCCGACTTCGCTACGCTTTGTCGGGCAAAGCGCGCACCTGCATCATATCAAAATTCTTCAACTTGACAGCAAATCAACACATCAGTAAGTTTGTACCCCCGTCACTCGCTTCGCTCGCACGGGGCGCGGCGCGAAGCTCGTATAAGCCCGAAAGCTTGTACCAGGATTGCAAAAACCACGCCCCCGTCTTCCTCCGCTTCGTCGGGGCACAGCATGCTTCGCTTATTACGGCCTCAGAGAGATCCTACCCTGAACAGGGGATTCTACTCAGCGGCCTACATGCGCACTGACGCTCCCTCCGGTCGGTCAGTGCCTTCAGCTCAGCAACGTTTACGCACTTTATTGCCGGGCCGTTAGCACAAATATCTCTGGCTGATCAGGATTCAATCTGCCCGCCGTCTTTTAGAAATTAATACTTACAGGATAGTTTGTAATCATTAACTTGACCCTGCCATTCCGCTTAATTTGAGTAATACTTGAGCTAACAGCGTCTATTTATACCACAAGGTGATAGTTTTCCTCAATGAGATAATACCATTTATCTTATTTCCTGATAGTTATTAACATTAACAGTGTTTTCATTAAAAAATGCATAAAAAAATTTGGATAATTAAAATAAATAGTCTACATTTGTAGAATATATACTTAATCGTAGAATCATGGAACTAACCTCAGCTGAAGAACAAGTAATGAAATATATCTGGAAACTCGAAAGATCTTATATGAAAAACATTCTTGAAGAATTTCCAGAACCAAAACCTGCCAGTACTACAGTAGCAACCGTACTTAAAAGAATGACTGTAAAAGGATTTATTGGATTCAAGCAACATGGAAGTAATCGATTGTACTTTCCCCTGGTCAAAAAGTCTGATTATTTTTCATCCCACCTCAGGAATTTGATAAGTGATTACTTCAATAACTCTACTACACAGTTTGCTAATTTCTTCACTACCGAGACAAAACTCACTAAGAAAGAGCTAAAAGAATTACGCGATTTAGTCGATAAACAGATAAAAAGTAATACGAGGAATAAATGACTACAACAATCCTTAATTATTTGATTAGATCCTGCATTAGTCTTATACTGCTTTATCTATTTTTTGTTTTATTCTTAAGCAAGGATCGCATGCTTAGGTTTAACCGATTTTTCTTGATTTTTTCATTACTATTTTCTCTTGTTACTCCGTTGTTCTCTTTTCCGTCTTTCTTTTCATCTTCTGCTAATCCTAATACATTTGACATTGGGAAATTGCAAGAAAGTTATTATCAGATTCAGTCCTTTACCAGACAATCAAAATTAACAATTAACCTAAATCTGATAATAATATCTGTATATTCCATTATTTCAACATTTTTATTATTTCGTTTTACTAACAATATTATAAGATTACAACTCACAAAATATAAAAATCCTAACATCCAAATAGAAGGTCGCAATATTGTATTAATAAAAGATTTAGCTCTACCATATTCATTTTTTTCAACTGTTTATGTAAATGACCAGGAATACAAGAAAGGTCTCATTCCCAAAGAATTACTTACGCATGAATTTGCTCATATTGATCAAAACCATTCATTAGATATAATCTTTATTGAACTTATAAGAGTATTCTTCTGGTTTAATCCCATTTTAACTTTTTTCAAAAAGGCAATTATGCTTAACCATGAATACCTTGCAGATAATTCGGTTACCTGTTCAGATAACAATAATCTTTCTTATCAAAATATACTGCTCAACCTCGTTTTCCGGAATAACAATTCATACCTGGCCAGTAGTTTTAATTATTCATTCACAAAAAAGAGACTACTCATGATGACAAAGACAAATCTTTCAAAAACCGCAATCCTAAAGAAGCTAATTGTTTTACCACTATTTATTCTAGTAGGATTGTTAGTTTTGGATGCACAGGATACAAAACCTGTTACATCCAATCCTCCTTCTCCGCCTCCGCCACCACCGTTTGGATATAATACGTGGTGGGCTCCGATTTTAGCTCAACATAAGGTCTCTCCTAATCCTTCAAAAAGCTGGTATTCTCAAACCCTTTTTGAAACGGGAGAACAGTTTTCGGCTGAAAATAAGATTGTTACATTAAAAGATGCCTATATTCTAGCAAAATCGGTTAACAATTTATATAGGATAATTACAGCTAAATCAGCAACACATGATCTGAAAAGCGATTTCATTAAATGCCAGGGAGCAAAAATCGAAACTTATAAGCTAGAGAATAACACTTCAACTCTAATTAATACTGATTATTATAAAGATTTGAGTTTGAGGTTAGCTGATGGTTTAATTGCGCCGCCACCACCGCCACCACCTCCTCCACCGCCTCCAGCTCCTTCAAAAACTATTTAGACAGCCTCATACTTTGGATCACTTGTTTCCAGATGACAAGTGGTCCATACTTAATTAGAATTAACATACTTGTGCTAACATGGACAATAAAGTACATAAACTTGTCATGGTTTTTGCTTTTTGTATCTGGTACCTAGACAGTGAACCGATAACCTTGTAAGCTGACCCCGACTTCGCTACGCTTCGTCGGGCAAAGCGCGCACATGCTTCCAATTAAAATTCTGCAACGTGACAGCTAATCAACACATCAGTAAGTTTGTACCCCCGTCACTCGCTTCGCTCGCACGGGGCGCGGCGCGAAACTCGTATACATCAGATAATCTGTACCTGGCCCTCCTTCGCCAAGGCTTCGGAGGGCGAAGACGGTAAAAACCACGCTCCCGTCTCGCTCCGCTTCGTCGGGGCACAGCGTGCTTCGCTCATTACGGCCTCAGAGAAATCCTACCCCGAACAGGGGATTCTACTCACCGGCCTCCATTCGCACTGACGCTCCCTCCGGTCGGTCAGTGCCTTCGGCTCAGCAACGTTTACGCACTTTATTGCCGGGCCGTTATGCGTCATGCCGAGCCATCCTGCAAATAATGAATAATCCGTTGGAAACCTCGCAAATTTTTCGTAAATTTGAGCATGGTTAAAAAATCGCAATATATTGACATCGAGATTGATAAATTAACAAACTCGTTAGAAAATGTAATCACTGGGGATAGCTTCCCAACTGATATACTTATTACCGAGCTTGACGACTTTAAGACTATTACAAAAAAAGAGGGTTGGCTTTTTGATTGGAAAGCCGAATTTAAAAAACCTGACAAGGATGTATATAAACTCACAATTGTTAACAATCAATCTGTAATCCAAGGCTTGATTAGTCTTTCTGTTAAAACAGATCACGTTTATATGCATTTAATAGAATCTGCACGTTATAATAAAGGAAAGGATAAGGTATATATAGGTGTTCCTGGGAATCTTGTTGCCTTCGCTTGTAAACTATCTTTCCAAAGAGGATTTGAAGGTTATCTTTCATTCCTATCCAAGACTAATCTTATAAATCATTACGAGAAAACGCTAGGGGCAATTCATGTTGGTGGCAACTTAATGATTATCAATACAATTTCGGCTTTAAAACTGATTGACAAATATTTTGATAAATAAAATGGGACTAATTAAAGAACCAAAAGACATTGATTTCTACGTAGATCCAAGACCCTTGACAGCTAAAGAACAGAAAATGATTAGCGATTTTATTAAGGCTGACAAGCTGAAAAATAAGCGTAGAAAGAGAATAAAAATTAGCACGAACGCATAACACGGACAATAAAATTAATAGGTTTGTCACGGTTTTTGCTTTTGCTCCTACACCCATGACAGATTTATAATGCCTGTAACGCGACCGCGCACCTGTTTTTTATAAAACTTTGTGCACCTTGACCTGTTACCTGCTCGTAATAAAACTTGTAACGCGACACTCGTAAAACTCAGATAATCTGTACTTGGACAGCAAAAACCGCGCCCCCGTCTCGCTCCGCTTCGTCGGGGCACAGCATGCCTCGCTTATTACGGCCTCAGAGAAATCCTACCCCGAAAAGGGGATTCTACTCACCGGCCTCCATTCGCACTGACGCTCCCTCCGGTCGGTCAGTGCCTTCGGCTCAGCAACGTTTACGCACTTTATTGCCGGACCGTTGGTGGTAATTCGCCGCACCTAGATACTCAATCGGATTCTCAATAACTTGTGATTAATTTTTAGATCGACAAAATTGTATATAATTGGAATCAAAATAACAGACAAATGACAGATTTAAGTTAAAATTTAACGAAACTGATTATGCACAATATTAAAATTTCGACAGCACAGTTTGAGAATATTAGTGGGGACAAAACCTATAACCTTTCTATTATTGAAAGACTTTCGCAAGAGGCATCAAAGGATGGTTCAAACATAATTGCTTTTCACGAATGCTCCATAACTGGTTATACATTCGCCAGAAATCTTTCAAAAGAACAGATGATTGACTTGGCTGAATTTATTCCTAATGGAGGTAGTATCATGAAACTAATTGCAATATCAAAAAAATTTGACATTGCTATATTAGCTGGACTTTTTGAGAAAGATGAAAATGATAATTTATTTAACACCTACGTTTGTGTAAACAAAGATGGACTAGTTGCAAAACATAGGAAGTTACATCCTTTCATAAATCAGTTTCTAAAAGCTGGGGATAATTATACTGTTTTTGAACTTAATGGTTGGAAATGTGGTATTTTAATTTGCTACGATAATAACATTATTGAAAATGTGAGAGCAACAACTCTTTTGGGAGCAAATATCATTTTTATGCCTCATGTAACTATGTGTACGCCTTCAACACGACCAGGTGCTGGTTTTGTAGACCCCGTGTTATGGCAAAATCGAAAAGTTGACCCCTTATCACTGCGGTTACAGTTTGATGGAAAGAAAGGACGGGATTGGTTAATGAAATGGCTACCAGCAAGGGCTTATGATAATGCCATTTATGCAGTCTTCTCAAATCCAATTGGGATGGACGGAGACCAATTAAAAAATGGTTGTTCGATGATTATTGATCCTTTTGGTGAAATTCTTGTTGAATGTCGGTCTTTCGATGACAGTTATGTAACTGCTTTAATTACTCCTGAAAAAAATATTCAAGCAGGAGGACATCGATATATAAAAGCAAGACGACCAGAACTATATCAGAATATTATCAGTCAAGATCACAAATCAGAACAAGTTGTTATTTGGCTTAATATTGAAAATAAATTATGAAAACTACCACTAACACGGACAATAAAGGTCATTTGTTTGTCACGGTTTTTGCATTTTAATACGGCTTTTAATACGGCTTTTAATACGTTGTTAAACCCTGACTCCGCTCCAGTGCTTACCCTCAATTTTCAGCACCTTGACAAATTTCTGGCTTCGCACATGTTTGCACTGCGACACTGCACCAGTACGCATTTATAAAACTCCTGCATGTTTATTCACTACCACCCACTTATATAGCTTGTACCGCGACACACGTAATGTTCAGAAAAATTGTACCTGGACGGCAAAAACCGCGCCCCCGTCTCGCTCCGCTTCGTCGGGGCACAGCATGCCTCGCTTAACTACGGCTGTACAGGGACTCTGCCCCAAAGCAGCTTTTCAACCTACAGCCTACGTTCGCTCAGCAACACAAACGCACTTTATTGCCGGGCCGTTAGCTTTAATGCGATGGCTTCCTGCACATTATGACAGTTTTTATCTGATCCTGCTTTTTATTATATTTGTACAAATATTTTTAACATGTTAACGAAAGAAAAAGTAAAAAAGACCATTGAGAGATTACCTGACAATTTTACAGTTGATCAGGTTGTTGAAGAACTTGTAGTTCTGAATAAGATTGAAGAGGGTCTAAAAGACATTGAGGAAGGCAGAGTATTTACAACTGACCAAGTAAAGCAAGAACTTAAAGCATGGTTAAAATAATCTGGACTCAGCGATCCTTAAATGATTTAAAATCTATCACTGAGTATATTGCTAAGGACTCAGTAAAATACGCTTCTTTAACTCTCCAAAGAATTCTAGACGTGACCAATTATATAGAAACTAATCCTCGAATTGGTAGGATGGTTCCAGAGGTTGGAAAAAATAACAAAATAAGAGAGATTATTTTTGGAAACTTTCGTATCATTTATAAAATTTCCAGTTCACAAAGTGTGCATATCTTGACAGTTCATCATTCTGCCAGAAAACTAAGGCAAACAACCTTGACACGACAAAAATAAATCACTAAAGCTAACACGGACAATGCTATGAAAAGCACTATCCCGGGTTAACCCAAATTTA
>Ga0326726_10004828_pt1 | contig 12286 bp, 9 predicted proteins | sample MHFenrmetagenome_2_FD_207603 | JGI IMG/M metagenome (GOLD analysis project Ga0326726, IMG submission 207603) | Lab enriched peat soil microbial communities from Michigan Hollow, Ithaca, NY, United States - MHF15MN | ecosystem: Environmental > Terrestrial > Soil > Wetlands > Peat | place: USA...
ACGGAGAAATCCCTGAAATTCAATATGGCGACAGTTCTGTTCGCTGATATTCTTGGTTTGTCAAAAGTAATTGAGGGTATGGATTCAGTTTCTGTGATGGATGAACTGGATGAGATCTTTTATGAGTTTGAATCAATTTCTGAAAAATATAAAATAGAAAAGATCAAAACAATTGGCGACACGTTCATGTGTGCCGGAGGGATACCTGTGAAGAATATCACAAACCCGATAGATGTCGTGATGGCTGCAATGGAGATGCGGAATTATCTCGAAAAATATGAACGTGAAAAAAGAGGCGGCCTTAAAAGGATATGGGACCTTAAGACAGGGATCCACACCGGCCCTGTTACTGCCTCGGTATCAGGCAAAAAGAAAATAAATTATGATATAAAGGGAGATACTGTTCACAATGCAAGTCGCCTGGAGGCTCTTTCAGAAAACGGCTCCATTCTCATCTCCGTCATGACCTATGAACTTGTAAAGGAATTCTTCGACTGTGAGTATTACGGCAAGCTTCCCGTGAAATACAAAGGCGACCTGCAGGTTTACAGGTTCAAAGGATTAAAGCCTGAGTTCTCTGTCGACGGTAAGGGAGTCATTCCAAACGGATCTTTCAGGATAAAATTCGGATTGATCCAGTTTACTGACATGCAGGAAATGATCCTGGACAAGCTAGAAAAGGAGCTACCCGGATATGTATTCTATCATAATGTAAAACATACTGTTGATGTAGTGACCGAGGTCGAGCTTATCGGCTGGGCCGAGGGGTGCAGCGATGAAGAGATATTGCTTCTGAAAACTGCAGGCCTTTTTCATGATACCGGTATAACCGTTTCGTTCGATAACCATGAGTTTCTGGGGGCAGAATATGCAAGAAGAATTCTTCCGGTTTACAATTTTACTCCTCAGCAGATCGAAACTATCTGTTCGATAATAATGGCAACCAAACTGCCCCCGAAACCTGAAACCCTGCTCGAGGAAATAATTTGTGACTCGGATCTCGACTATCTGGGGAGAAGCGATTTTATCCCGGTATCCAATGCACTTTTCGAAGAGCTTAAGGCCCAGAACAAAATGAAAGATCTGAATGAATGGAACAAAATGCAGGTGAAATTCATATCAGGGCACCAGTACTTCACGAAAACTGCAAGAAGCCTGAGGGAAGTGAACAAGCAGCTTCAGATTGAAAGAATACTGGACCTTATTACAGGCTGACTAACGTCCGATAACAAGAATTTTTGTCACACACGATTCTGATCCATCGTTATTTGCACAAAATGCAAGGTATACTCCTGTCCTCACCCTGTGACCGTTGTAGGTAGTAAGATCCCAGGATGCCTGACCTCCTTCCGACATTGTTTCATAAACAAGATTGCCGCTTATATCTGTTATCTTAACCTGTGTGTCTTTCATAAGTCCGGTGATTGTAACATTTCCTGAATAATCTTCCCTAACAGGATTAGGGAATGAATACACATCACTGAATGACTGCCTGCCCGAGGTAGCGATTTCCCTCACTGACAAAACACCTTCGGATGTTCCGAACCACACCTCTCCTGTTTTGTTATCAATTGCAACAGATGCAATTGAATCGGAGAATATGGGGCTGTTCTGAGTATTGTAATTTTTAATCACGGCAGTTCCGTCAGCCGAGAGCATGTATGCACCGGAACTTTTTGTCCCGAGCCATTTCCTGTTTGCACCGTCAACCGAAATCGCCGTGATGGATTCTGTTCCCAGCATATAATCAGCCAGTCCTGAACCGTCGTTACGGGGCACCTTTATCCTGTAACCCCTCACATTACCTTCAAAGATATGGTCAGTATTGTAATAAATTACCGGGCCCTGGTCCGTCCCTATCCATATATTACCATCAAGGTCCTCAGCTGCCGAAAATACTGAATTAATAACTTTATCATCGCTATCCGTAATGGTAAGCTTTCTGGTTCTGTCATCCGGAAATACATCTGGTGTATTATTATCATCAATAATGTATAAGCCATTGCTTCCGGGAAGAGTTATCCATTTCTGTCCGTTTTCAGTCGAAATAATATCTCCGATAACCGGAGCGTCAATGGTCAAAGGATAAACTATCCAGCTGCCACCGGGCTTAAGTATCTTTACACTCCCCGTTACATCAGTCTGGGTAATCCAAAGATTTTTCAATTTATCCGTTGCAAGACCGCAGACCTTTATTCCTGAACCTGTTGTGCCACTGATCTGAAGCGGGGAATTTGATGAATCGTAATGTTTCACCAGGGTGTTATTTTCATATTCGAATAATCCGTTGCCCCATGATGAAATGAAAAAATGAGAACTGTTCCAAGGATCAATAAACGAACGCATTGCATCAGTTGCAGTGCCTGGAACGATGTTGATAAATTTATTGTTTTCGTGAACAGAGACCTGAAAGGACCTTTTCATTCCGTTCCATGAATTGTCTGCACCGCCTGCACATAAAATAGTTTTCCCATTTAACGAGGATATGTTTACGACATCATTCGTTGCCGGACCGGCGAGGGAGAGACTGGTAAAGGCCGTCATATTTTCACCTTTGACTAGCCCGTAATTTTTATCCGCGACCCAAAGATTGTTTCCTATAACTATCCCCTGCGATATATCCGGAATGCCCCATCCGTAAGATGAAATTGTACTTAATAAAGATCCGTCAGGCTTGTAATATTTAAGGGAGCTGGCCGAAGAGATGGTAAATCCCTGTGGTGCATTATCAAATGAGCTGTTTATGACTCCGGAGTAAAATGAGAATAATCTAGTACCGCCATTAATTGCATATACAATGTCGCCTGCAGATCCCTGCGAAACATTGCAGTATAGTGTTTCCCCGGAGAAGATCACATGGGTGCATTTTGAATTGGGTTCAGGTAAGCTTGTAATCTGGTCCCAGTTGCCGAAATAAGCCAGCCCCTGGTTTGAGAGATCAGCCTGCCATAATCCGTTGCCGGTAGCTGCATAAATTTTATTGTTTCCGAAGGTTAAATCGAAAACCTCATTGTTGTCAGCTCCTGGCCCTGGTCTCCACGTATCATGTATCTCCATCCTGACAATGTCAACAACAACTATTCCGAATCCCGTTGCCAGATAAGCATATTTACCCAGGGTTCTGATCCTGTAAATTTTAATATTGCCTTGAATATTCCTGACATAAATATCAGGTATATTATGGACTGAGTTACCGTCTACAAGGTCTAGATTTGTATTTGTATAGGCAATGATAAGCATGCTGTACTCATCCGACCACCCGATAGAACTAATTCCAGTTTGAGAGAGTCCATTAACTGTTGATAAAGTCTTTAGTTCATTGTACTTACTATTGTAAACAAGAATTGAAGAACCGGTTGATGCATATATTTCTTCAGAGTTACCGGCAATGCTGTTTGCAGTGTTATACCTTAAATGGTCCGACCATGAGCCTACAGGCAGCTGGCCTGACAGACAGTTACAGATGAGAGTTAAACCTGTTATGTAGAACAGCTTTTTCATCAGTCAATGGATCATTTATACTGCATCTTTATGGTCAGTCTGTTTATACCTGCAGAGGAACAGTTTAAGTTTTTCAAATGCCCTGGCCCGGTGAGATATCATGTTTTTTTCATCAAGGTCCATTTCGGCAAAGGTCACTGATTTTCCTTCAGGAATAAAGACAGGATCATATCCGAATCCATGATTGCCTCTTCTTTCTTTTATTATAGTGCCCGTCACAATACCTTCAAAAAGATATTCCTTTCCGTCAGATATAAGAGCAATAACGGTCCTGAACCTTGCATTCCTGTTTGTTTCATTTTCAAGCAGGGAAAGAAGTTTGTTAATATTGGCATCCGAATCCTTATTTTCTCCGGCAAACCGGGCTGAATGAACTCCAGGCCTGCCATTCAGTGCTTCAACTTCAAGTCCGGTATCATCAGCAAAGACATTCATTCCTGAAGCCTTGTAAATATGACGCGCTTTATGAAGTGCATTGCCCTCGAGAGTCATTTCATCCTCAGGAATGTCTTCATTCATGTTTATATCCTGAAGACTTAAAAGAGTAAAGCTGTTTCCCAGGACATTTTTGATTTCCCGTATTTTGTTCAGATTGTTTGAAGCAAAAATAATCTCCATTTTACCCAAGTTTCTTTGGCGAAATTAGTAAAAGTGATGAAAGTTCTGCAATACCACAATGGGGCCTGAAGTTTGGCGTTAATAAAGTTAATTGATACATTTGAAAACAGATCAGTCAAATTAAAAGTAAATGCTGTTAATGAAGAAGTTGTGTCTTTCATTTAATCTATTGTTTCTTACAGCAATACTTTCCATTCAATCCTCAGCCAATACTTCGGGTGCTCCTGAGATCACTCTGAGGGTTTCAACAATTGCCATTGGATTTATCATATTATTAATAATCGAATTTGCAATATATAAACTTCTGGAATTAAAGTTTAAGCACAAACAGCAGGTCCTTGAACAAATCATAAATAAAAAAAATGAGGATCTGGTTAAGGTAAACGAGAAGACTGAAGCACTGTTAGCCAATGTGCTTCCCAAAAACACTGCTGACGAATTAATGGCAAAAGGTAAGGCAACGAAGACCAAGTATAATTTTGTGACTGTGTTGTTTTCCGATATCCAGGGTTTTACCCAGATTGCTGAAGAAATGAATCCCGAGGTGCTGATTGATGAACTTGACAAATTCTTTTTTCATTTCGATTCGGTAGTCGAGAAATACAGAATAGAAAAGATCAAGACAATCGGAGATGCTTATATGTGTGCGGGAGGGATCCCCGAAAAGAACAGGACCAATCCTGTTGAAGTCATACTGGCTGCGCTTGAGATGCAGGAATATATGAAAACCCTGAAGGAAGCTTCTCTTATTCAGGGTATGAAATACTGGGATATCAGGATAGGTATCCATACCGGTACGGTAATAGCCGGTGTGGTAGGACATAAAAAGCTGTCGTATGATATTTGGGGCGATACCGTAAATATAGCCAGCCGTATGGAGTCTTCAGGTGAGGCAGGGAAAATCAACATTTCGGGCAATACATATGAGTTTGTCAGGGATTTTTTCGTTTGCGAACACCGCGGAAAAATGCCTGTCAAATACAAAGGAGAGCTCGATATGTATTTTGTGAAGGGAATTATCCCTGAACTCAGCAATGAGCAGGGTTTCCCCAACAACAGGTTCAGGTTTAAAATGCAGCTGATCAAGCTACAGGATGTTGAGGAAGCGATCAACAAAATGTTCATTGATGATGCATCTCCCAACCTCTGGTTTCACAATGCCCAGCTTGCAGTGAGCATCGCCAGCCAGGCAGAATTGCTTGCTACGGCTGAACGGCTGCCTTTAGAGCAATATATTAATCTTAAGCTTGCTTCAATTTTCCTGATGACAGGATATATGTCGGATTATAATAATCCTGCTGAAGCATCATGCAAATTAATGGATGAAATACTTCCCCGCTTCGGGTTTGATGAGAGTTATATCATCTCTGCAAGGGAACTTATTACCAACTCCTTTAATGAGAAGTACGAGTCGGACACCGATAAAATACTGCATGATGCAAGGTATGATTATCTGGGCCGGGTCGATTATATTAAACTCAGCGAAAAGCTTCTGAAAGAGAGGAATGAGCATGGGATCAATAAAGTTACTGGCACATGGAGAGACATTCAGGAAAAATTACTGACAGACCATGAGTTCCTTACAAATACTGGTAAACTTCTCAGAAGTGTACCACTGGAAGAGCAGATCGCAAAGCTCCAGGCTTGGGATAAATAATAGATTTTCTGAGAAAAAATCTGCCCGGGATTAGTTTTAAAAATGTACTTTTACCGGATATTTCTAATTTAGAAGTTATGGAAAACCTTGATTGGAAAAATTTGCCTTTTGGTTACATAAAGACTGATTGCAATATACGTTGCTTTTACAAAAACGGTAAATGGGGTGACCTTGAAATCTCGACTTCCGAATATATTGATATTCATATAGCAGCAACAGGGTTGCACTATGGACAGGAAGCGTTTGAAGGTCTTAAGGCATATATGGGGAAAGATGGAAAAATCAGGTTATTCCGGTGGGAAGAAAACGCAAAACGGCTTCTTTTTTCGGCTGACGGAATCAAGATGGCGAAATTTCCGGTTGAAAAGTTCAGGGAAGCGATTTTCAAGGTTGTACAGCTTAATAAAAAGTTCATTCCACCCTATGGTTCAGGAGCCACTCTTTACATCCGTCCTCTATTATACGGCAGCGGAGCAGAAGTAGGGGTCAAACCTGCCTCAGAGTATACATTTATTGTTTTTGTTACGCCGGTCGGCCCTTATTTCAAGGGAGGGATCAAACCGGTCAATATGCTGATCTGCAGGGATGTTGATAGAGCCGCACCGAGGGGGACAGGTATATTTAAGGTCGGAGGGAACTATGCAGCAAGCCTGAGGGCAGGAGTGGCTGCAAAGGAGGGAGGATATGCAAGCGCGATATTCCTTGATGCCAAAGAGAAAAAGTATATTGATGAATGCGGCCCTGCAAATTTCTTTGGAGTAAAAAGCAACACATATATCACGCCGAAATCTGAATCGATTCTGAATTCAATAACGAACATGAGCCTTATAGAAGCAGCCGGATCTCTTGGAATAAAGACTGAAAGAAGACAGGTTCCGGTTGAAGAGCTTTCAGAATTTTCTGAAGCAGGAGCATGCGGAACGGCAGCTGTAATAAGCCCTATTGCCAGGATAGTCGATCCGGATAAGAATATGATCTATGAGTATTGCAAGGACGGGAAACCGGGTCCGGTGACAATGAAACTTTATAACAAGCTGGTATCCATTCAATATGGCGATGCACCTGATGAGTTTGGATGGATAAGTATTATTGAATAGAAGATAAGGATTGCTTCCGACGTGAAAAACAAAGTAACAGGATTTTCAAAGGCAAAGCTGGGTGGTTCATATCTGACGCTTGTTATAAGTGTTTCGCTCGTACTTTTTTTGCTGGGAATCCTGGGACTGGTAATAATTAATGCCAAAGAGCTGTCCGATTATTTCAGGGAGAGCCTTACATTTTCAGTGATTCTCGATGAAGACGCCAGGGAAGCAGATATCAGAATGCTGCAGAAGGATCTTGATGCCAAGCCATCAGTTAAATCTACGGAATATGTCTCCAAAGATGAAGCTGCTACAAAAATGAAAGAAGACATGGGAGAGGATTTCATAAGTTTCCTTGGCGATAACCCGCTCCCTCCTTCAATTGATGTTTACCTTTATGCCGGATACACGAACCGTGACAGTGTTGTTAAGTTTGAAAAATACATTCTGGAGTATCCTTTTGTAAAGGAGGTGTGGTATGAGGATTCTTTACTTTTCCTTATAAATGAGAATGTGCGAAAGATCAGTATTTTCCTGCTGATAATCAGTTCGTTTCTCTTTCTGATCGCAGTTACCATAATAAATAACACAATCAGGCTTGCAATATATTCAAAGCGGTTCCTGATAAGAACTATGCAGCTGGTGGGAGCTACCAGGGCATTTATCAGGAAGCCTTTCCTGATAAGGAGTATTTACCACGGGGTACTTGCAGCCCTTACTGCAATGCTGTTGTTGATGGGACTGCTTTATCTTGTTGAGAAGGAATTCCTTATGCTGTTTTCATTTGAGAGCACTAAACTTCTGGCAGTTCTTTGTGTCTTATTGATAATAGCAGGAATTTTGATTAACCTCGTTTCGACATATCTGTCGGTTAACCGGTACCTGGGTATTTCTGAAGATAAATTATATAATTGAATCATGGCAACTAAAAATGAAAATAAGGAAAAGCTGAATTTTGCTCTTGGCCGTGAAAACTACAAGCTTCTTGCTATTGGCTTTGCAATAATTGTTGTGGGTTTCCTTCTTATGCTTGGCGGTAAATCGCAAGATCCCAACGTATTCAGCGACAAAATATTCAGTTTCAGAAGGATAACTCTTGCCCCGATTGTCGTCCTGGCAGGATTCATTTTTGAAATCTGGGCTATAATGAAAAAGCCTAAAAACTCGGATAATTAAGTTTTGATTAGTCCAGGATGAATTTACTAGAAGCCATTGTGCTAGGTCTGATACAAGGACTTACAGAATTCTTGCCTGTAAGTAGTTCCGGTCATCTTGAACTCGGCAAATACCTTTTCGGAATAGACCCTGAGGCAAATTTTTATTTTTCAATTGCTGTTCATGGGGCTACAGTTCTGAGCACGATTTTTGTCCTCTGGAAAGAAATTGCAGGTTTAATTAAAGGTCTGTTTGCTTTCAAACTAAATGATGAAACCCGCTATGTAATTAAACTTTTTATATCAATGATTCCGGTGGGGATCACAGGATTATTTATGCGTGATGTTGCTGAAAATTTTTTTTCAGGAAATATGACTTCACTTGGGATCCAATTCCTGATTTCGGCTCTGTTTCTGGGGCTGGCCATGGTTATTAAGCCAAAGGAAAAGGAAATGACTTATCTGGATTCATTTATTATTGGAATCGCCCAGGCTTTAGCAGTGTTGCCGGCAATTTCAAGGTCGGGAGCTACAATCTCAACAGGTATGATGCTCGGGAATAAAAAGTCTGAAATCGCGAAGTTCTCTTTCCTGATGGTATTGATCCCGGTTATCGGTGCAAATCTTATTGAAATGATCTCGGGTGATTTTACGAAGGAAGGAACCTCTTTTATTGTTATCATGGTTGGTTTTCTGACAGCTTTTGTTTCAGGCTACCTTGCATGCAAATGGATGATCAGCATCGTCAGAAAGGGAAGCCTTAAATGGTTTGCCGTATATTGCGTTCTGGTGGGCATTTATTCAATCTTATTGGGACTACATGTTTTCTGAAAAGATCTCATCTTTTGAGGAGGGGCAGGTATTGTTGTTTGATAAGCCGCTCTACTGGACATCCTTTGACCTTGTAAATAAGCTCAGGATTATTATCAGAAGTGCCCTTGGCTTAAAAAAAATCAAAATCGGTCATGCAGGGACACTTGATCCGCTTGCAAGCGGTCTTATGATCATCTGCACAGGAAAAGCCACAAAGAGGATAGATGAGTTCCGGGACCTTGATAAGGAATATATTGCAACAATACATCTCGGAGAGACAACCCCTTCTTATGATCTTGAGACGGAAAAAAATGGCAGCTTCCCTGTTGAACATATAACCGAAAATCTTGTTATAACAGCACTTAACGGTTTCCTGGGAGAACAGAAGCAGGTCCCTCCCCTGCATTCAGCCAAGATGATAGAGGGGAAAAGAGCCTATGAATTTGCCAGGAAAGGAATTCAAAAGGAAATGAATCCGGTAACGATTTACTTCAGGGAAGCGGAACTTCTCTCATTTGGAATTCCTGACATAACTGTCAGGATCATGTGCAGCAAAGGAACTTATATCAGATCTTTTGCCAGGGATCTTGGCTTAGCCCTTGGCAGTGGAGCTTGTTTGTCACACCTGGAAAGAACAGCAATAGGATCTTATTTGCTGAAAAATGCATTTTCTTTGGAAAAATTTGAAAATTTTATTAAAAATTTGAAACAAAACGGAAATCCTTACGTATAAAGGAATTCAAAAAATTGTTATATCAATATTCTTAGTATGAAACTATCACAATTCAGGTACAGTTTACCGCAGGAGCTTATTGCCTTATATCCAACGGAAAACAGGGATGAATCGAGGCTGTTGGTTGTGAACAGGAAAAGCGGAACCTTTGAACACAAGATATTTAAGGAAATCACTGAATATTTTCATGAACACGATGTCCTTGTTTTCAACAATACTAAGGTCTTTCCTGCCAGGTTATATGGGAACAAGGAAAAAACAGGCGCTGAAATAGAGGTATTTTTGCTCAGGGAGCTGAACAGGGAGCAGAGATTGTGGGATGTTCTTGTTGATCCTGCAAGGAAAATCAGGATCGGCAACAAGCTCTATTTCGGTGAGGATGATCTGTTGGTTGCTGAAGTGATTGACAATACGACGTCCAGAGGAAGAACCCTCAGATTTCTGTTTGACGGCACATATGAAGAATTTAAGCAGACATTGTACAGCCTCGGAGAAACACCGCTTCCAAAGTTTATAAACAGACCTGTCGAACCTGAAGATAGTGAGAGATACCAGACAATCTTCGCAAAACATGAAGGAGCAGTTGCTGCTCCAACAGCAGGACTTCATTTCAGCCGGGAACTACTGAAGAAACTGGAAATTCTCGGAGTCAATTTTGCGGAAATTACACTCCATGTTGGGCTTGGGAACTTCAGAAGTGTTGATGTTGAGGATCTCACAAAGCATAAGGTAGATTCGGAAAGGATCAGGATTACTGAAGATGCTGCTGAAATTGTCAATAAAGCAAAAGATAATAAGTACAAGATCTGCGCTGTAGGGACCACGGTAGTCCGCACACTTGAAAGTTCGGTATCGACAAGCGGATACCTTAAACCATTTGACGGCTGGACCAATAAATTCATATTCCCGCCATACGATTTTAAGGTTCCCGACATGATGATAAGCAATTTTCACCTCCCGTATTCCACGCTTCTTATGATGGTTGCAGCTTTTGCCGGTTATGATCTGCTTTTCGATGCGTACAAGACCGCCGTCAAGGAGAAATACAGGTTCGGGACATACGGGGATGCGATGTTGATAATTTAGTATGATACAGGGAGAATTATTAAAGTCGGATTGATTGAATTCATCCGGCTTTTTTTTATTGTTAATAAAGTGTTAGTAACAAATAAGAAAACTGACAGTTTTAACGTTATTATCCGGACCTGATGGATTGAAACAGGATATGCCGGTTTTCAGAACAGATAAGGAAACCGGATTTTTTTCCCGTGGTATATAACTTAACCTGGCGATTTGATTGTTTTTGGGCACATAACGATTATCTTTAGTTCAGTCACTAAAAATCTGAAAATTAGATGCTTAAAAAGAAAGTTAATTCTATTTCTTTTAAGTTTGATTTTCATTGCCGGCAGTAATGTCAAGTCATTTGGACAGTTGTGTCCGGCAGCGGCGCTGGGATATCAATATCAGAAAACTTTAGAAATAAATTATAACAGGGTTGGGGAGTTTGTTACAAATTTCCCTGTTCTTGTGACCATCACTTCACCTGAAAGCAATGAACTTAGGACCATTTCAAACGGTGGGCGTATTTACAGCAATAGCGGATATGACATAATATTTACTGATGCGAATTACAACAAACTTGACCATCAGGTTGAAAGCTATAATCCTGTATCGGGTAATCTTGTGGCATGGGTTCGTTTCCCGTTCATCAGCAATGGCGCCAACACAACATTCAGGATACTGTACAGCAACAGTCAGATCACTACTGACCAATCTGTTGAGAGTGTCTGGAATTCAAGTTACAAAGGTGTCTGGCATTTGAATGGTTCCGATTATACAGATGCCACATCCACTGGAAATGACGGAGCCCAGAACAACACCGGTTCAATAACGGGAAGGATAGCCGGTGGAAGAAGCTTTAACGGAACAAATTCCTATATCAGAATGAATCCTCTGAATGGATTCGTTAGATGTAATGAACCTCAGACAATAAGCATCTGGGCGAGGTATTCATCTGCTCCTTCAGCGATCAGAAACTTTGTGGCTTTTCAGAACTCCGGTGCCACAAGTGCCGTTCAGGTCGGATTTACCAGTGGATTGCCTGAGGTATGGTGCTGGGGAGGAGGTACTCTTGTACCATATGGTACTCTTCCTTCCGTAAATAATTGGCACTATTATGTTTATACTTTTAACGGGACAAAGCACAGACTTTATGTAGATGGTGTCTACCAGGAAAACACAACAGCTGGCCAGGCAGGCATACCGACTGAAGGGAATCTTGGCAGATACAATAACGGGGAATATTTTGACGGCTGGCTCGATGAAGCTAGATACTCCACCAATACTAAGAGTGAAGGCTGGATCACTACTGAATACAATAACCAGAATGACCAGATAATAGGTGCCGGACATTTTATCCAGAGTGTTAGTGCAGAAAGTGAATATAATTCCCCTTCAAATTATATATTTAATGTCTGCACCGGAGCAGCTGTAAATTATAGTATCCCTTCACAGGCAGGTCATACATATACCTGGACAGTCACAGGTGGAGCACCTGCATCTTCTACCGGCAATCCGGTAACAATTACCTGGGGAGCTGCAGGAACAGGCACCATTCAGTTAAAGGATTATAATGGACTGTGCGACGGTAATTCTCTTACGTACAATGTCACCATTAATCCACAACCGGTGGGTCCTGCTTTGAATACAAAAACACCAAACCTTG
>Ga0326726_10004829_pt1 | contig 12285 bp, 8 predicted proteins | sample MHFenrmetagenome_2_FD_207603 | JGI IMG/M metagenome (GOLD analysis project Ga0326726, IMG submission 207603) | Lab enriched peat soil microbial communities from Michigan Hollow, Ithaca, NY, United States - MHF15MN | ecosystem: Environmental > Terrestrial > Soil > Wetlands > Peat | place: USA...
ATCCGGTAAATCCTGCGGCGCCTGTCGTATATACTTTATCAAAATATGTTGCTTCCTTTCTCGGAGGAACTATACAATTGGTTGTAAAGAGAATGGGTCCGTTGAAAGTCTCAAATTCTTCCTTCTGCTTCCACCATGAACTGCCATAGTTGCCAACAAAATTCTTGTATTTTTTGAAGGCGGGATAATAGTTGGCGGGTAGCATCTCACTGTGGGTATATACATCAACACCTGTTCCTTCAGTCTGCTTCAGAAGATCTTCCATATCTCTAAGGTCGTGGCCGCTGATGAGAATCCCGGGACTATTTCTTACGCCGATATTGACCCTTGTGATTTCAGGATTACCATATTTTGTGGTGTTGGCTTTATCGAGAAGAGCCATTGCAGTAACACCAAACTTGCCAGTTTCCAATACAAGGGCGACTAGCTGATCAGCACTGAGAGAGTCGTCAGTGGTGGCAACCAGGGAATCCTGGATGAATTTATTGATCGACTTATCCTCAAAGCCCAGGTTATAGGCATGCTCAGTATAGGCAGCCATTCCTTTAAGTCCGTAGGTAACAAGTTGCCTTAACGATCTGATGTCTTCATTTTTGGTTGAAAGAACGCCGATTGAAACATTTTTTACCTCGAATTCCTCAATTGTTTCGCCTGCCCAGGTTGCTGATTCATCAGGAGCGGCAGGTATTTTTCCGCCAGCCTTTATTAAAGATTTTTTCAGCTCTTCCCTCAGCTGCAATCCTTCCCTTATCCTGTTAACAAATCTTTCCTGGTCGAAGTTTGCATTGGTGATAGTCATGAAGAGACTGTCAATAATGAACTTGTTTGCAACATCATTTTCAAATCCAAGTTCCCTGAGCCTTGTAGTGTAAAATGACATTCCCTTTACAACAAAAACAAGAAGGTCCTGCATATTGGCAACCTTCTCGGTTTTACCGCAAACACCCGCGATAGTACATCCGGTTCCTTTTGCAGTCTCCTGACACTGAAAGCAAAACATACTCATAGTCAATTATAGTTATTGGTTAATATTATTTTCTTTCTTTAAAACCTTTGGATTCCAAAACTGTATTATTCTCAATCCTAAAGTTCAACAAAAAAAAGGATTTTTAAGCCTGCGGATTGTAACATATGTTACAACAAGCAATTTTTCTTTAAAATAAAATAACTATTTTACAAACCGAAATGAATCTCACGCTCGAAAACATACTTCTTATTGGCTCGGTCCTTCTGGGATTAAGTATTGTCGCCGGAAAGACCTCTTACCGTCTGGGTGTACCCACGCTTATCCTGTTTGTAATAGTCGGGATGCTTGCAGGTTCTGAAGGCATTGGAAAGATTAATTTCAATAATCCGGCGGTAACACGATTTATTGGAATTGTCGCATTGAATTTCATACTTTTCTCCGGCGGGCTCGAGACACGCTGGGAGGTTATAAAACCGGTTTTCTGGCATGGGCTTACCCTGTCCACATTAGGCGTTTTCCTGACTGCATTGTCAGTTGGAGTTTTTGTATGGGCTGTCACTGACTTCACAATTTATGAGGGATTGCTTTTGGGTGCAATTGTTTCATCGACCGATGCCGCTGCTGTGTTTTCAATCCTACGGTCAAAAAACCTGGGATTAAAAAAGAACATTCGGGCCACACTGGAACTGGAAAGCGGCAGTAATGACCCAATGGCTTATTTTCTTACAATTGCGGTAATGGGCCTGATGTTATCCAGGGATCAATCTGCTTTAAGCATCATTCCTTTATTCATAAAACAGGTAATAATTGGTGGTGCGGTCGGATTAATTACAGGAAGACTCGGAAAAGAACTGATTAACAGGATTGAACTTGATTTCATGGGACTTTACCCGGTTATTGTAATATCCCTGATGTTTTTTACATTTTCATTTACGGATTTTATAGGTGGGAATGGTTTCCTTGCGGTATATTTATCAGCGGTGTATCTTGGAAATCAGTACCTTATTCATAAAAAAACAATAATGCAGGTTTTTGACGGCCTCGCCTGGCTGATGCAGATTGTTCTTTTTCTTACACTTGGATTACTGGTTTTCCCAAGCCAGATACTTCCATTGGTTGGCACCGGACTTCTTGTTTCTGCCTTTCTTATTTTTGTTGCGAGGCCATTCAGCGTCTTTGCATGTCTTTTACCGTTCAGGCTGAAATTGAAAACGATCTCCTTCATTTCGTGGGTGGGGCTGAGGGGAGCTGTGCCAATTGTATTTGCCACATTTCCTCTGCTTGCAGGAATTGAAAAATCGCAGATGATCTTTAACCTGGTATTCTTTATATCACTGACGTCTGTATTATTCCAGGGAACTACATTGAAGTATGTTGCAAAGTGGTTACATGTTTCTGTGCCTGAAAAGGCAAAGCAGAAAACTCCACCTGATATTGAATTGTCAGATACAATGAAATCGGAGTTAACTGAAATTGAGATCGATGACAAGAGCCCGGCAGCCGGGAAGCGAATCCTGGATATTGGATTTCCAAGGGCAGCATTGATAGCACTGATCAAACGGAGAGGCAGTTTCATAACACCCAATGGTTCAACGGTTATTGAACCTTATGACACACTTGTCATAATCGCTGAAAATGCAGAGAGTCTCAGGCTCGTTCACGAATGCCTCGATATTAAGGAAAAAATTGAAAATACCTGAGCTTTACACATTGAGCAGCATCAGTAAATGCCATTATTCCAGGTTATGCATAGTTAATGAATGTTAAAATTCCGGCACTAATTTGGATTATGTTCATTTTTATTAATTTTATACGTTCATCAGAGTATGGCCAAATTGAAAACGAACTGTTCCTGCAAAAGATATTTATTCTTACTGTCGTTTTTCTTCATTGAATTAATAAGTCTTTCTCAGACCAGGAACCTCGAATACTTTATAAATGAAGGATTACAGAACAGTCCGCTGCTAAATGATCTTCAGAACCAGCTTAATTCGACACTGATAGACAGCCTGATTATCAGGGCTCAGAGAAAGCCTCAGATTGAAGGACAATCACAACTTCTTTATTCACCATTTAATGACCATTTTGGTTATGATGAAGTAATAACAGACGGAGGTAATTATCAGATAGCCGGATATGTTTCACAGAATATTTTCAACAGGAAAATCATTGAAAACAAGTACAAGACTATAGATAATCAGAGGCAGGGCATCAGCCTGAATAAAAAGATTACTTTGGCAGAGCTTAAGAGGCTTATAACAGGTCTTTATCTTGAATCTTATTCGGTTTACTCTGACCTCGCCTTTAACAGTTCATTTCTTGAGCTGATGAAAGGTCAGAATCAGGTCATAAATCAATTTGTAAAAGCCGGTATCTTCAGCCAGTCTGATTATCTTTCATTGCTTGTTGAAACCCAGGGCCAGGAGATAATAATCAGCCAGCTCAGGAATCTGTATGAAAAAAACATCAGATTACTGAATGAGGCATGCGGAATTGTTGATACTGCCCATCTTGAACTGATGTTACCAGAGATTAAACCAACAGAAACCAATATTGCGTCAGATTATCTTTTTCTTAAACAATTTACAATCGACAGCCTGCAAATAATAAATGAAAGAACAGCATTGGGATTGAGATATAAGCCTTCAGTGAACTGGTTTGCTGATGCGGGAATACTTACAAGTAAACCCGAAACTTTCTACAGACATTTCGGAGCAAGTGCCGGGGTCTCTTTAAGTATTCCCATTTTTGACGGGCAGCAGAAAAAACTGGAAGATCAAAAACTGTCAATCAGGGAAAATACAAGATCTTTTAACAATATCAGTTCAAGAAAACAATATGATCAGCAGTACCTCAGACTTAAAGGAGAACTGCAGGGGATAAAAGAAATCAGAAGCCAGCTTACTGGGCAACTCCTGATTTCCGATCAGCTTGTAAAATCGCTAAAATCACAGCTTGAACAAGGTATCGCAAAAATGACCGATTACCTGAACGCCCTCAGGAATTACAGGAGTATAAACCACACTCTGAATATGACTGATATTGAAATGTTAAGTATTATAAATGAGATGAATTATATACTTGCAAAATAATTCTTACGGATAACCATGAAAAAACATAAAATGCCAAAATCATATTATAATTATCTCATCTTTCCTTTTATCCTGTCAGCTGCAGTTATATTGGCCTCCTGTAGAAACTCCGGGAGTAAAAGCGAAGAAGAAAAGATTGAAGCCAGAACACCTGTCACAATCGTATCGGTTTCTGAAAAGCCAATATCAGAAGCCATTAACTTGTCAGCTGTATCAGTCTTTATTAACAAGAACATCATCAGATCAGCGACAACAGGTACAATTGAAAATATTTCTGTCACCCCGGGAGATTTTATAAACAGGGACCAGCTTCTTTTTACTGTTAAAACCAGGGAAGCAATGGCTGTTCAGAATATTCAGTCAGGCGATTCAAGCCTTAACTTTAAAGGGATAATAAAAATTTTCTCTCCCAAGGAAGGGATAATAAGTTCCTTATCACATCAGAATGGGGACTTTGTGCAGGAGGGTGACGAACTTGCTGTTATTGCCGAACAAAACAGCCTTGTTTTTATCCTGGAAGTGCCATTTGAGTTTAAAAGCTTAATTGAAAAAAGAAGTACATGTTCATTAAGATTGCCTGATAATTCCGTCATAACGGGATTAATTAAGGGAAAGCTTCCGGAGATGAATGTGCAGGCGCAGACTATCAGTTACCTTGTAAAACCTGTTACTACAAGCCGGCTGCCACAGAACCTTATTGCAATGGCAAGTATTGTCAAAAACGATAAAGAGAATGCCAAGGTGCTTCCAAAACCAGCAGTTCTTGGGAATGAAGCTCTGACGGAATTCTGGGTTATGAAACTGGTAAATGACAGCATTGCGATCAAGGTTATTGTGAAGAAAGGAATGGAGACAAATACTGAAGTTGAGATTACTGATCCCGTATTCAATCCTTCCGACAGGGTAATTCTCACGGGAAATTACGGGCTTCCTGATACGGCATCAATCATTATCATGAAATGATAGGATGAAAAATTTCTTCCTCACATATAAAAATCCCATTTCAGTTGTTCTGGCCGGAATCATAATCGGAGGCTTGTTTCTTTACGGTCGGGTACAAACTTCTCTTTTCCCTGAGATCACATTTCCTAAAATCAAGGTAATAGCCGATAACGGGGAACAGCCGGTAGATAAGATGATGATTTCCGTTACCCGTCCCCTGGAAAATGCCATAAAACAGGTTCCTGATCTTAAAATGCTCAGAAGCGCCACCAGCCGGGGATCATGCGAGATCTCCGCATTTTTGAACTGGAACGCAGATATAAATGTAAATCAGCAGATGCTCGAATCAAGGATAGCTCAGATAAAAAACATGCTTCCTCCTGATGTCACTATCCAGATTGAAAAAATGAATCCCTCAATACTTCCGGTTATTGGTTACACCGTGGAGAGTGATAAAAAGACTCCAATTGAGCTAAACCTTATAGCGACATATGTAGTAAAGCCATTTCTTTCCCAGATTGAAGGTGTCTCATCGGTTGGCATTATCGGAGGAAAAACAAAAGAGTACTGGATAGAGCTTAACCAGCAGAAAATGACAGCAGTTTCAGTTACTCCTGAAATGATAAGCGAAATGCTCAGCCAGAGCCATTTTATAAGCTCAAATGGATTTCTTTCTGATTACCGAAGACTATACCTGACAATTACAGATGCTGCTCTTTATAATCTTGACGATATCTCTGAAGCAGTGATCCGGAACGATGGCAAAAGAATAATAAGACTTAAGGATGTCGCAGAGATAAGTGTCCGCGAGAAGACAGAATATACCAGAATTAATGCAAATGGCAGGCAGGGTCTGTTGGTAGCTATTTTAAAACAGCCAAACGCCAATCTGGTGGATCTCTCCAAAAGAGTTGGCGAGAAAAAAAAGGATCTTGAGAAAATCCTTCCAGCAGATGTCCGCCTCTCCTTGTACTATGATCAGGCCGATTTTGTTAATGATGCAATAAAGAGTGTCAATGACAGCATATGGATAGGCTTACTGCTTGCAATTCTGGTTGCAATTATGTTTCTGAGGTCATTTCGCGCCAGCTCCACAATACTTGTGACGATACCGGTTACCTTATTACTTACGGTTATAGTCCTTTATTGTATCGGCTACACTTTGAATATTATGACTTTCGGAGCAATTGCTGCGGCAATAGGTCTGATTATTGATGATGCAATTGTTGTTGTGGAGCAGATACACCGGACACACGAGGAATATCCTGAAAGACCTTCAAAACAACTTGTTCATCAGGCAATTAGCTATCTTTTTCCTTCCATGCTGGGATCGTCAATAAGTACTATTGTCATCTTTTTCCCTTTTATGCTGCTTAGCGGTGTGGCAGGTGCATATTTCAATGTCCTTACCAACACAATGATAATTACACTGGTTTGCTCATTTCTTGTTACATGGATTGGTTTACCTGTCATTTATATTTGGCTTTCAGGACTGAAACCTTTGTTCCCGGCGAAGAAGGAGCAGAAGATTAAAACCGTAAAAAGCAGGACATGGGTTAGCTTTTTCATTAAGAATCCGGTAATCAGTATCGTTTTCCTGATCATTCTTGCCGGTTCAATAATCTATATTCTTCCCAAGCTTGAAACAGGTTTTCTTCCTGAAATGGATGAAGGATCAATTGTGCTTGATTATAAATCCCCGCCAGGGACATCTCTTGATGAAACAAACAGAATACTTAATGAGGTTGAGAAGATAATTGTTTCTATCCCGGAATTCGAAACTTATTCCCGGAGGACAGGAGCAGAAATGGGATTCTTTATTACTGAACCAAATGACGGAGATTTTCTGATACAGCTGAAGAAGGACAGGAAACGCAGTACTGAAGAGGTAATTGATGACATAAGAAAAAGAGTTGAGGCAACACAGCCAGCTTTACAAATAGATTTTGGCCAGGTGATTGGAGATATGCTTGGAGATCTTATGGAATCGGTTCAACCTGTTGAAATAAAAGTATTTGGCAGTGATCAGGATAAACTAAATGAACTGTCGTCACAGATTGCCCTGGAAATTGAAAATGTTGAAGGGATAGAAGATATATATGACGGTATTTTAATTGCGGGTCCCTATATTGATATTATTCCGGATCATAATAAACTTGCTCAATTCAATGTCACTCCTGCATCATTTCAGTTTCAGCTTCAGACAATGATGGAAGGCAATATTGTAGGCAGTATTCCTGAAAAGGAACAGCTTACAAATATCAGGATGATATATCCCAACAGTACAAAAAACGGACTTAATCAGATTAAGGATCAGTTCATCTTTCTGCCTGATGGTAAACTTAAACCCCTGGCAAGCCTGGCTTCGTTCAATATTAAAAAAGGAGTTGCAGAATTAAAGCGGGAAAACCTGAAATCCGTATCAATTATAACCGCAAGGCTTAATAAAAGGGATATCGGTAGTGCAATAAAGGAGATTCAGAAAATTATCAACGCAAAATTCTTTCTTCCTCAGGGATATCATATTGAATACGGGGGGATGTATGCCGAACAGCAAAAATCCTTTAATGAGCTCCTGATGATTCTGATATTATCAAGTCTATTGGTTTTTGCTCTTATGTTATTCCTTTTCAGGGATTTCAGGGCTGCATGCACAATTTTCCTTATAGCAGTTTTTGGCATTTCTGGAAGCCTGATAGCATTGTTCATTACCAACACTCCTCTGAATGTCGGGAGTTATACCGGTCTGATAATGATAGTTGGTATAATTGGAGAGAACGCAATTTTTACGTTCCAGCAGTTCATGACAAACAGGGCAAACGGATCGGTGGATGAATCGCTTGTTTACGCCATATCGACCAGACTCCGGCCAAAACTTATGACTGCCTTAGGTGCAATTATTGCCCTTTTGCCGCTTGCTCTAGGCATTGGAACCGGCGCACAGATGAACCAACCGCTTGCAATTGCAGTGATCGGAGGCTTTATTATTGCCTTGCCGCTTCTTTTAATTGTCTTCCCGACTTTGCTCAGGATCGTTTACAGAGAAAAGAAATCTAAAAGCATCCCTGAAAAACGGTTGAGCTGATTCCGCTTCCACTTAACTGACAATAATTTGCCCTGTGTCAGAAACTATTTGTATTTAAATCTGACTATTATGCATTTTTAAATGCTTTCTTTCCCGCAAAGTGGGAAGCACTTCCTAATGCATGTTCGATTCTCATAAGCTGGTTGAATTTTTCTACGCGTTCACCCCTGCATCCACTTCCTGTTTTCAGGTGACCTGCATTGACTGCAACCGTTAAATCCGAAATAAAACTGTCAACAGTTTCACCACTGCGATGTGATACAAAACAGTTGTAGGAATTCTTATATGCTAGTTCGATAGTCTCCAGTGTTTCGGTAACTGTTCCAATCTGGTTTAATTTAATAAGTACTGCATTGGCAACACCCTTTTGAATACCTTCTGTCAGGATTGCTTTATTTGTGCAGAATAAATCATCACCGACAATTTCAATCTTCTTACCAAGAACTTTGGTCATGTTATACCAGCCAGTCCAGTCATTTTCTGCCATACCATCTTCAATTAAAACAATAGGATATTGTTTCACCCAATTTTCCCAGAGTTTTACCATTTCATCGCTGGTCAGGAATTTCCCTGTGCTTTTAAATAATTTATATTTTCCGTCTTCCCATAGTTCACTTGCAGCGGGGTCAAGACATATACTGACTTGTTCACCTGCTTTATATCCCGACTTTCCAATTGCTTCAAGAATAACTTCAACGGCTTCATCATTTGATTTCAGGTCCGGGGCAAAACCACCCTCGTCACCAACTCCCGTGCTATATCCTTTTGCTTTAAGCACAGATTTCAGACTGTGGAATACTTCAATACCCATTCGGATTGCTTCAGTGAAGGTTTTTGCACCGTGCGGAGCAATCATAAATTCCTGAAAATCGACATTATTATCAGCGTGTTTCCCGCCATTGATAATATTCATACATGGTACAGGCAGTAAATGTGCATTACTTCCACCTAAATAATTATAAAGCGGAACATCAGAACTCATGGCTTCCGCACGGGCATATGCCATTGATACACCAAGTATTGCATTTGCTCCAAGCTTTGATTTATTTGGAGTACCATCCAGATTAATCATTGAATAATCCAGTTCACGTTGGCTGACAAAGCATTTACCAATTATTTCCTTTGCAATGATCTTGTTGACGTTTTCAACGGCTTTCAAAACACCTTTACCGCCATACCGTTTCTTATCACTGTCCCTTAATTCGCATGCTTCACGCTCACCTGTTGAAGCACCGCTTGGAACTGCTGCCCTGGCTTCCGTACCGTCTTCGAGAGTTAAACTGACTTCTACCGTAGGATTTCCGCGGGAGTCTAGAATTTCCATTGCCTGTACATTAATAATTTCCATCTTATTTGATTTAGAATGATTAATAATTTATTCTGTTAGTGATACATCAGCAGGAGTCATCAGCCTGAGCGGTTAAGGGCGAACTCCATCGCCAGAAAGCAAATGTAGCAATTTTTTGTCGTGAATAATTAATACTATCTTCCTTTGCCTATTAAATAAGTCAGAGAGGCATGGATAATGTATCACCGGAATTTATAAATTTGAATATCCATATTCATTCCAGGAATAGCAATGAGTCGAATGCCGTAAAAAATTTTGAAAAAATGTAAAATATAATTTACATTTGGACCTATAATATGTAAAATAGGATTAAATGATAAATCGGACATTCTGGTTAAAGAAATTGAATGATGGCTGGGAAAAAAGACCGCTGGTTTGGTTATCGGGAGTACGCAGAAGCGGTAAAACTACTTTGTGTAAGATGATACCTGATGCCCTGTACATGAACTGTGACTTGCCTTCCGTGAGCCGGCAGCTTGAAAATCCGGAATACTTTTTCAATAATATATCCGCAGGTTCAACTGTCATTTTTGATGAGATACACAGGTTACAACGCCCAAGCGAAATCCTGAAAATAGGGACTGATGAATTTCCACATATTAAAATGCTGGCAACCGGTACATCAACTCTGGAGGCAACAAAAAAATTCCGTGACAATTTGACCGGCAGGAAAGCGCAATTCTTACTCACACCTGTGTTGTGGAATGAATGTTTAGCAGATTTTGCCGTTCCTGATTTAGATAAAAGACTGCTGAATGGCGGATTGCCAGAGTTCTTGTTATCAGATGTCAGAAAGGGAGATCAGTATTCTGAATGGATCGACAGCTATTATGCGCGAGACATACAGGAACTTTTTAATGTCAGGAACAGAACAGGATTCCTGAAGTTGATGCAACTGCTTTTTATTCAGAGCGGTGGAATTTTGGAAATTACTTCCCTGGCAAAAGGTAGCGGCTTAAGCAGGCCCACGGTTATGGCTCATATTGAAGCAATGTCCATTGCTCATACAATATCGGTGATTCAGCCATTTTTTGGTGGCGGGAGGAAGGAGATAATAAAACGACCTAAAATCTATGCCTTTGATACGGGTTTCGTCAGCCATGTCAGAGGCTGGAATGAAATAAGAGAAACTGACCGGGGAGTTTTATGGGAACACCTTGTACTTGATATGTTACATGTTGCTTATGGTAAAGTATATTACTGGACTGACAAATACCAGAATGAAATTGATTTTATTGTAAAAGGAACAGGTGGAGAAGTTCATATTGTCGAATGCAAGATAAATCCTGATAATTACTCTTCCGGAGCAGCTAAAAAGTTCAGGGAATACTATCCTGAAGGAAAGAATTTTTGCTATTCTCCGCACATTAAGAATCCATTCAAATTAATTTTTGGTGAAATCGAGGTTTCATTTCAATCGTTCCCCTGGAAGTAAAGAATAAGCCAGACCTTATATGAAAATAAACAGAAGAGAATTTGTTGCAACAACTATAACCCTGCTGGGAGGAATTTCTTTTTCAGGCATTAATTCAGCGAAAGGGAGTTTTAAACCAATAAGATTTGGAATAGTTACTGATATCCATTATGCTGACAGACCAACTCCTGACAACTCAAGCAGATATTACAAAGAATCTCTTGAAAAATTATCAGAGTGCGTTGATCTGATGAATGAGCAGGATGTCGATTTCCTTATCGAGCTTGGAGATTTTAAGGATCAGGGGGCCGTGCCCAGAGAGGAAGAGACCCTGGTTTTTCTTAACACGGTCGAAAAAGAATTCAGGCGTTTTAAAGGTCCCCGTTATCATGTACCTGGCAACCATGATCACGACAGCATCTCAAAGCAGCAATTTCTTGACGGGATATCCAATAATGGATTTACCAGGGCGTCTAATTACTACTCGTTCAATATGAATTCTTTTCATTTTATAGGTCTCGATGCCAATTATACTTCGCAAGGACTGGCATACGACCATGGAAATTTTGACTGGACAGATGCTCATATTCCGGAAAATCAATTGGAATGGCTGAAAAAGGATTTGCACGGGAATAATATACCAACTGTCATTTTTATTCACCACCGGCTGGATACACCTCCCGCTGAGAAGATATATTGTCCCGATAATGCTGCTACCGTAAGAAAAATAATTGAAGATGATGGTAATGCTATTATTGTTTTTCAGGGGCACTATCACGAAGGAGGAATAAGCAAACTCAATAATATCCATTATTACACCCTTAAAGCCGTTATAGAAGGGGCGGGTCCGGAAAATAATAATTATGCAATTGTGGAAATTGACCAGGATTTGTCAATCCGTATCACAGGTTACCGGAAAACAGATTCTTTGAATTTGTATTGAAAGCTGAATAATCGACATCTGATATCAGCGGCATTTCTTTCAATTAAGCCCCACAAACGGTTAATCTCTTAGGATTGTATTGCAAACATCAATAGGGAATGTTATTTTTTATTTACCTGGTTAAATAAATAAATTGGATAATACAAGCAATTTTACTCCTCCTACCATAATAAGAGTCGAAAAATTCCAGAAATCTTTTTTTAATCGTTTAATGAATATCATCAGTATTAACAGAACAATAGTACCAGCTAAAAAAGATGCCAGCATATAACCTAAAGCCGTCGCAATTACTAATCCGATATGACCGATCGATTCAATTGGTTTGGGTTCAACATACATGAGGTATATGAACCCAATGAAAAAGGCTATAATCGTATAAATAATACTCCTTTTGATCTTTATTTTACTGAATTCCATTTTAATAGAAAATAAATATACAATCACACAAACGTAAAACGTTTTAAAATATTTGTTTCAATGTCCAAAACTGCTTT
>Ga0326726_10004830_pt1 | contig 12285 bp, 7 predicted proteins | sample MHFenrmetagenome_2_FD_207603 | JGI IMG/M metagenome (GOLD analysis project Ga0326726, IMG submission 207603) | Lab enriched peat soil microbial communities from Michigan Hollow, Ithaca, NY, United States - MHF15MN | ecosystem: Environmental > Terrestrial > Soil > Wetlands > Peat | place: USA...
AGAACGACGTCCCGCCGACGACCGCTGCGGCGATGACGTACAGCTCGTAGCTCACTCCGATGTCGAGCGTGGACCCGTTGAGCCGCGCGGCGGCGATGGCCGCGGCGAGCGCGCACAGGACGCCCATGACGACATAGGTCTTGAGGATCGTCCAGCGCGTATTGATACCGGCCAGCTCGGCCGCGTCGGGGTTCCCGCCGTAGGCGTAGACGTACCGGCCGAAGCGGCGCCGGTTCGCCATGAAGCTCATCACCAGCGTCACGCCGATGAGCAGGACGATCGGGAACGGGAACCCGGTCGGGATGACCCAGCCGCCGGCGGGCGGCGCTCCCCAGTTCTGCTCGATCGCGATCCGGTTGGCCAGACCCTGGGGCCAGAAGTTGTTGTTGGCGTACCAGGCGAGCCCGAGCGAGGCGGCACAGCCGACCACCCCGAGCAGGACCTCCGCCCACATGGGCCGGACGGGGAAGCCGTAGCGCCGTCGCTGTCGGCGGCCGCTGATCAGCAGGAAGATGATCGCGGCGCAGCCGAGGAGGCCGATGATCCAGGTGATGGTCCCGCCGACCGAGCCCTGGGCGCCGCCGCCGATGAGCTGGAAGATGGGATCGAGGCCGGTCACCGCCGCGCCCTGCGACTGGTACCAGACGAGACCCCGGATCGACAGCAGGCCCCCCAGCGTGACGATGAACGACGGCACGCCGACGTAGGCGATGATGAAACCCTGCACGGCGCCGATCGCCGCGCCGAGGCCGATCCCGAGCGCCAGCGCGAGCACCCACTGGAACGGCACGTTCGGGCCGATGCCGAAGATGTGTGGGAACCAGTCGGTCATCCACAGGGCATAGCTCATCGAGATGAGCCCGACGAGCGACCCGACGGACAGGTCGATGTTCCGCGAGACGATGACCAGGACCATCCCGGTCGCGATGATTGCGATGCCCGCCGCCTGGACGGCCATCGTGACCATGTTGGTCGGCTGGAGGAGCTTCCCGCCGCTCAGCACGTTGAACGTCAGGAGGATGACGGCAAGGGCCAGGAGCATCCCGAACAGGCGAAGATCGATCTCCGTCTGTGTGAGCAGGCTCCGAAGCGAGGATCGGGCTGGTGGCTGGCTCTGAGCCGATACCGGCGCCGCGTCCGCCACGTTCGCCACGGCGGCCCCTCCTGATCCTTCGTCGAATCGACCTGCGCCCCCGGGGGTGTCCCGGGGACGCAGGCCTCGATGACTACTTCAGTGCTTGGAGACCGTTACTTGCAGGCGGCCGGCGCGGTCGCGGCGGTCGCGTCGACACCCTTGCAGAGGTCGGCCTTGGTGATCTGCTTGCCGTCGATCGCCAGCTGCAGATTGTCCGCGGTGAGCGGAGTCGGCTGCAGGATGAACGAGCTCACGGTGTTGTTGCCGGGCGTCTTGAACGGCTGGGCGGTCAGGCCGGCGGCCGGGGCCACCGTCGGGTCGATCAGGCCGTCCTGGAGCTTGAGGGTCGCCATGTCGCCGCCGGCGCACAGCGCGAGCGCAGCCGCGCCCGCGGCCTTGCCCAGCTCGTTGGCGTTCTTCCAGACGTCGACATACTGCTTGCCGAGCGCCACGTTGTTCAGGTTGGCGGGGTCGCCGTCCTGGCCGCTGAGCGGCGGATAGCCGTAGCTCTTCCCCGTGAGCGCGCCGACGACGCCGAGCGCCGTGCTGTCGTTCTCGGCGAGGATGGCGTCAATCTTGGTGCCGTCGGAGACGGCCTTGTCGATGATCGCCTCCATGTTCTTCTGGGCGTTCTCGGTCTTCCACGCATCGGTGGGCGTGCCCTTCGGCCCGTTGAGGATCTTGATCTTGCCGGCGTCGACCGCGGCCTTCAGGCCGGCCTCGTCCCAGCCCTGGGGCAGGAACGTCGACGCGTTCGGGTCGCCCGGATCGCCCGTGATCAGGACGTAGTTGCCCGACGGGACCTTCTTGAGGATCGCGTCCGCCTCGGCCTTGCCGACGCCGACGTTATCGAACGTGATGTAGAGGACGCCCGGATCCTCGATCAGGCGGTCATAGGCGATGATCGGAATACCGGCATCCTTGGCCTTCTGGACCGCCGGCAGGACCGCCTTCGTGTCCTGCGCGAGCAGGATCAGGACCTTGGCGCCCTTCGAGATGAGCGTGTCGATATCGGTGAGCTGCTGCTCGTTGCTCAGGTTCGCGTCCGCGTCGATGTAGGTGCCGCCACCGGCCTCGACGGTCGACTTGATGTTCGGCTGGTCGTGGGCCGCCCAGCGCGGCTGCTGATAGTTGTTCCACGACACGCCGACGGTGCAGGCTCCTGCACCGGCGCTGCCCGACGCGGCCGGGCTTCCGCCCGTCGAGGGAGCCGTCGTCGGCGCCGTCGTCGGGGCTGTGGTGGCTCCGCCACTCGAGCAGGCAGTCATCAGGATCGCTGCGACTGCGCCGAAGGCGAGCACCTTTCGGTTCAACATCCGTTCCTCCTCCTCTGCGAACAGTTCGTCGGCCGACGTCTTCGGCCGACTCCTCCTCATGGATCCGTTGCCATTCTCCGCGCTAGGCTACCACCCTCCTCAGAGCGTTTCGTGGTCGTCTTGGATCGGCGCGAAGGGACGCAGCATGACGCATCCGCGCAACCGGCGCCTCGGCGCGGCAATCAGCGGATCGGCGTCTCTGCGCCGACGGTCGCGTGTCATGAGGCACTGGCCAGCGCGGACAGGCTGTCGCGCGGTCCGACCCAGGCGGCCGGATCGGCCAGGAGCGGCTCGAAGGCCAGCTCGGCGGCACCAAGCAGCGGCGCGTTCGCGCCAAGCGACGCCGGGACGACCCGGACGAGCCGGCGCGGGGCCGGCAGGGTGAGCCGGTCGAGCTCGCGGTCGACCACATCGCCGACGAACGGATGGATCCGCCCGAGCAGGCCGCCGAGGACGACGAGTCGCGGGTTGAACACGTTGACGAGCCCGGCGAGCCCGAAGCCGACCCAGCGGCCGACCTCGTCGAGCGCGACCAGGGCGGTCGGATCGCCGGCTGTCGCCTCGCGGAGCACCGCGTCGACCTCGGCCCGGCCGCCGGCGTCGGGGTGGCCGGCATGGCGCAGGAGGGCGTACGCCCCGATCTCGGTCTCCCAACAGCCGACCGAGCCGCAGCGGCACGGCGAACCGGCCGGGTTGACCGGGATGTGGCCGACCTCGCCGGCATAGCCCGCGACGCCGGTGATCGGCTTGCCGTCGACGACGAGCCCGCCGCCGACGCCGACCTCACCCGAGATGAACAAGACGTTGGCGGCCCCGCGGGCGACCCCGCGCCGGACCTCGGCGAAGGCGCCGAGGTCGGCGTCGTTCGCGACGGTGATCGGGACGTCACTTCCGAAGACCTCGGCGAGGCGCTCGCCGAGCGGGACGTCCTTCCAGCCGAGGTTCGGGGCCATCGCGACGCATCCGTCGACCCTGCGGACGAGGCCGACGATGGCGACGCCGACACCGAGCAGCCGGTCGACCTCGGGCCGGCGAGCGCGGACGAGCGTCGCCAGCTCGCCGAGGTCCGTCGCAACCTGGTCGGCCGAGGTGTGCTCCGGTGGGCGGTCGACGCGGATCAGCTCGAGGACGTCCCCACCGAGCCCGACGAGCGCCACGGCCAGCGAGTCGACCGCGATCTCGAGGGCGAGGACGACGGCATCGTCCGGGTTCGGGCGGACGACCGGTGACGGACGGCCGGGCGTGCCGAGCGGGGCGGCCCGCTCCTCGGACGCGAGCCCGGCGGCGACGAGCTCGACGATCAGCCCGCGGATCGCGCTCCGGGTGAGGCCGGTCCGGGCGACGAGCTCGGAGCGGGTCAGCGGCCCTCGTTCGTGGAGCTCGCGGACGATCGCGCTGAGATTGGCCCGCCGGACGGTCTCGCTGCGTTGACCGAGCTCAAGGACCACGAGGTTTGTGTTCCTCTCTTTCAAATGCTTGTGATAGGCTCCTACAAGACCCCGACGGTGTCAAGCCGCGCGCCGCCGCGCGGTCCGGGCGGGTGGAGGAGTGGCCCTGGACGGACGGTCTCCCCGGGCATGACCACGCTTCGCTGGGGCATCCTCGGACCCGGCCGCATCGCGCCCCGGATCGTCCGCGCGGTCGGCGCGACGCCGCGCGGCGAGCTCGTGGCGGTCGCCGGCCGCGATCAGCAGCGGGCGGCCGCCTTCGCCCGGACCCACGCCATCCCCCGCGTGTACGGCTCGTACGAGGCGCTGCTCGACGCCCCCGACGTCGACGTCGTCTACGTGGCCCTGCCGAACCACCTCCACGCCGACTGGACGGTCCGGGCGCTCGAGGCCGGCAAGCACGTCCTGTGCGAGAAGCCGCTCGCCCTGACCGTCGAGGACGTCGACCGGGTGATCGCCGCCTCCGGACGGGCCGACCGCCTCGCCGTCGAGGCGTTCATGTACCTCCACCACCCGCAGATCGTCCGAGCCGTTGAGCTCGCCCGCGGCGGCGACCTCGGCCAGCTCGAGCTCGTCCACGGGTCGTTCTCGTTCTTCCTGACCTACCCGAACGACCCGCGGATCGACCTGGCGATGGGCGGCGGGTCGCTCTGGGACGTCGGCTGCTACCCGGTCAGCTTCGCCCGCCGGGTGGCTGGGGAGGAGCCGGACCGGATCGCCGCGTTCGCCCGCTTCGACGAGCACGGCGTCGACCGGACGTTCGCCGGCCAGCTCCACTTCCCCGGCGGGCTGCTCGCCCAGTTCGACAGCGGGTTCGCGGCCCCCGACCGGCAGCGGCTCGAGGTCGTGGGCGGCGACGCGACCCTCATCCTCGACAGCCCCTTCCTCAGCGCGCCCGACGGGCCGCCGCCGACGCTGGTCCGATGGGACGGCCGCGAGGTGGCACCGATCGCGGTCCCGGCCGTCGACCAGGTCCACCTCGAGGTCGAGGACCTCACCGCCGCGATCCTCGACGGCAGCCCGCCCCGGATCGACCTTTCCTGGAGCCGCGGTACGATCGCGGCGCTCGTCGAGCTGGACCGGACGGCTCGAGCGAACGCCGGGCTCCCAAACCCGGTGCGGGCCGGCTAGCGCTCGCGCCGGGCGGCCGGGGCGCCGGCCGAAGAGGAGGAGACGTGCCGAACCGCCACCTCCGACCGCTGCCGTCGTGAGCCGGCGGTCGGTCGCGCTGCTGGCCGGGCTGGCGATCGTCGCCCTCGTCGCGGTCGGGGCGGCCGGGGTCGTCGCCCTGCGGATCGGACCGGCCGCCGGTGGCGCCCGCTCGGCGCCCCACTTCGTCGACGAGACCGCGGCCTCCGGAGTCGCCGTGACCTACGACGGCCCGTATCCGTTCGCGGTCGGCGGCGGCGTCGCCGTCCTCGACTGCGACGACGACGGCCGGCCCGACCTGTACCTGGCCGGCGGGAGCGCGCCGGCCCGCCTGTACCGGAACGTCAGCCCGGTCGGCGGCGCGCTGCGCTTCGAGTCCGTCGGTGACGCCGCGACCGACCTGCTCGACGTGACCGGCGCCTATCCGCTCGACGTCGACGGTGACGGGGTGGTCGACCTGGTGGTCCTCCGGAGCGGCGAGAACGTCCTGCTCCGCGGCCTCGGCGGCTGTCGGTTCGAGCGGGCCAACGAGCGCTGGGGGCTCGACGGGGGCTCCTCATTCACGACCGCCTTCAGCGCGACCTGGGAGGCCGGCCAGTCCCTCCCGACGCTCGCGTTCGGGAACTACGCCGCGGACGTCGACCATCCCGACCCCAACCACCTGTGCTCGGACAACCAGCTCGTCCGACCGGCCGCCGGCGGGAGCCGCTATGCGGCACCGACCCCGCTCACCCCGGCCTGGTGCCCCCTGTCGATGCTGTTCAGCGACTGGGACCGGTCGGGTCGGCGCGATCTGCGGGTCAGCAACGATCGCCACTACTACAGCGAGCTGAGTGACGGCCAGGAGCAGCTCTGGCGGATTGCCCCCGGCGAGCCGCCCCGGCTCTACACCGCGGCCGAAGGATGGGTGGCCATGCAGCTGTGGGGAATGGGCATCGCGAGCTACGACCTGACCGGCGACGGCTACCCCGAGGTCTACCTCACGAGCCAGAGCGACAACAAGCTCCAGACGCTTGCCGACGGGCCGACCGAGCCGACCTACCGCGACATCGCCCTCCGCCTGGGGGTCATCTCCTCGCACCCGTTCACGGGTGGCGACCCGCTGCCGTCGACCGCCTGGCACCCCGAGTTCCAGGACGTCAACAACGACGGCTACGTCGACCTGTTCGTAAGCAAGGGCAATGTCGACGAGGTGCCCGACTACGCGGCACGCGACCCGAGCGACCTGTTCATCGGCCAGCCCGACGGCACCTTCGTCCAGGGCGCTGAGGCTGCCGGCATCGTCACCTTCGACAAGGGCCGCGGAGCGGCCCTCGCGGACCTCAACCTCGACGGTATGCTCGACCTGGTGGAGGTCAACCTCGGGGCGCCGGTCCGGCTCTGGCGAAACGTCGGAACCGGCGACAGCGCGCATCCCGCTCCCATGGGCAACTGGCTCGCCGTCCGGGTCCGTGAACCGGGGCCGAACCGCGACGCGATCGGGGCGTGGCTGGAGGTGAAGGCCAACGGCCTCGTCCAGCAGCGTGAGCTGACCGTCGGCGGGGGTCACGCCAGCGGCCAGCTGGGCTGGGTCCACTTCGGGCTCGGGGACGCCGACACCGTCCAGGTCCGGGTCCAGTGGCCGGACGGCGAGACCGGCCCCTGGCTCGACGTCCGCGCGAACCAGTTCGTCGGCGTCGAGCGCGGCGCGACCGAGGCGCTCCCATGGCGACCGGCGCCGTGAGCCCGGAGCGCGACCGGTGACCCGGGCGCGCCTCGCTCCGCTCGAGCTGCCCGAGTTCGGTCTGCCCGACGAGCGGCCCGAGCTGCCGGCGTCGATCTATCCCGAGCGCCTCGAGCGGCTTCGGGCCCGGGCGACGGCCGACGGCCACGACCGGCTCGTCGTCTACGCCGACCGGGAGCACAGCGCCGGCCTCGCCTACCTGACCGGGTTCGACCCGCGCTTCGAGGAGGCGATCCTCGTCGTTGGGCCCGACGAGCGTCCGGCGATCCTCGTCGGGAACGAGTGCTACGGGATGGCCGACGCAGCGCCGCTTCCGATGCGGCGGGTCCTGTTCCAGGACCTGAGCCTGCCGGGCCAGCCGCGCGATCGGTCCCGACCGCTGGCCGAGATCCTGGCCGACGAGGGGATCGGCCCCGGCAGCCGCGTCGGCGTCGTCGGCTGGAAGACGTACGCCGACCGGGCGGCCATCGACGCGCCAGCGTTCCTCGTCGACGAGCTGCGCCGGCTCGTTGGGCCGTCGGGCGAGGTCGTCAACGCGAGCGGGTTGCTGATCGACGCGGCCGACGGCCTCCGGGTGATCAACGAGCTCGACCAGCTGGCCGTCCTCGAGCACGCCGCCTGCCAGACCTCGAATGGCGTCCGGCGGCTCCTCTTCGGGCTGCGGCCTGGCATGACCGAGCGCGATGCGGTCCGCCTGCTCGACTGGAACGGGATGCCGCTGTCGTGCCACCTGATGCTCACGAGCGGCCCGCGCGCGACCCTCGGGCTGCTGAGCCCCGGCGACCGGCCGATCGAGCGGGGCGACCGGTTCACGGTCGCCTTCGGGATCTGGGGCGGGCTCAACTGCCGGGCCGGCTTCGTGGTCGAGGGCGAGGACGAGCTGCCGCCGGACCGGCGCGACTACGTCGAGCGGCTCGTCGGTCCGTACTTCGAGGCCGTCGCCGAATGGTACGCGGCGCTCCGGATCGGCCAGACCGGCGGGGCCCTCCACGAGATCATCGACCGCCGTCTCGGCGACCCGTTCTTCGGGATCTTCCTGAACCCCGGCCACCAGATCCAGCTCGACGAGTGGGTGAACTCGCCGATCTCACCAGGCTCGACGATCGAGCTGCGATCCGGGATGGCCTTCCAGGTCGACATCATCCCGGCGACCGGCAGCGACTACTTCACGACGAACATCGAGGACGGGATCGCCCTCGCCGACCGGCCCCTCCGCGAGGCGTTCGCGGTCGCCTACCCGGGCGCCTGGCGGCGGATCGAGGCCCGCCGCCGGTTCATGCGCGAGGCACTCGGCATCGAGCTCCACCCCGACGTGCTTCCGTTCTCCAACATCCCGGCCTACCTGCCGCCTTTCCTGCTCCGACCGGAGCGGGCCATGACCCTGGCGGTGTAGGGCATGGACGAGGTCACGATCTCCGACGGAACGGTCGAGCTGGTCGTCCTGCCCGAGGCGGGCGCCCGGATCCATCGCCTGCGCGCGTTCGGCCGCGACCTGGTCCGGACGCCGGCCGACCCGGCAGTCCACCTCCGCGACCCGTTCTACTGGGGGGCGTACGTCATGGCCCCCTGGTGCAACCGGGTCGAGGCCGGGCCGCAGCGGCTGGGGGAGCTGGCGCTCGACCTCGCGCCGAATTTCCGCGACGGCAGCGCGATCCACGGCCAGGTCTACGTTCGGCCGTGGGAGCGCCACGGGGACGGCACCTTCGCGGTCCGCGGCGGCGACGACGGCTGGCCGTGGGCCTACGAGACGAGCCTGCGGGTCGCGGTCGAGGGCGGGTCGGTCCGGATCGAGCAGCGCCTCGTCAACCGGTCCGCGGATCCGATGCCGGCCGGGCTCGGGCTCCACCCGTGGTTCCTCCGGCCGGTCGAGGTCGCGATCCGCGCCGACACGGTCTTCCGGGACAACACGGCGACGACCGCACAGCCCGAGCCGGTGGCGGGACCGTTCGACCTGCGCCGGGTCGGCGTCATGGCCGACGACCTCGACGCCGCCTGGGCGGACGTGGCCGCACCGGCCGTCGAGCTCCGCTGGCCCGATCTCGGGATCCGCGCGACGATGCGGATCGCGGCGCCGACCGTCTACGTCGTGGCGGCCAGCCCGAGCGACGTCGACGCGATCGCGGTCGAGCCCGAGACGCACGCTCCCCAGGCGCTCCGTCGCCTCCGCAACGGCGAGCCCGGTGGGCTCACGCTGCTCGAGCCGGGCGCGGCGCTCGAGCTGACGACCGACCTGACGTTCGAGCGACTCGACGCCCGCTGATGGCCCCGCCCGCCGGCGCGCCCGGGATCAGCCCTGGGCGTCCAGCCCGGCGGTTGCGTACGCGACGGCGGCATCGATGTCGATCACCTGGGCCTGAGCCGCGGCCTGGGCCAGCTCGTCCGGCGTCAGGGCGGCCGCGACCGCCGCGAAGATGGCATCGGCTCGTCCCTGGTCCACCGGCCTGGTCCCGAGACGCTCGCGGTCACGGATCTCCCGGGCCGCGAAGAGCAGCATGGCCGCGCGGGCGGGATCGGAGTCCTGGTCGGCTTCGCCGAACCGCTCGAGGCACTCCGCGACGCCGTCGGCATCGCCCAACCGGGCGTAGACGTCGAGTGCCGAGCGCATGAGCTCTAGCGCCTCGGCCCGCCGCCCGCCACGGAGGAGCGCCGTCGCCAGCGCGCTCGACGAGTAGGCGACGCCACCGACGCTACCGAGCTCCCGGTCGAGCTCGACGGCTTCCTCCAGGATCGCCCGCGCGTCGTCGACTCGGTCCCGGTCGAGCGCCACGATCCCGAGATTGGTCAGCACGGTGGCGACGCCCCCTCGATCCCCGAGCCGGCGCCGCATGTCGAGACTCTCCTTCAGGAGCGGCTCGGCCCGGTCGAGGTCGCCGGCGTTGCGGTGAACCACGCCAAGACTGTTGAGCTCCCGGGCGATCGCCGACCGGTCGTCGACTTCGCGCAGGAGGCGGAGGGCCGCCTCGAACCGCTCGGTGGCCCGACCGCTCTCGCGTCGCTCCTCGGCCATCACGCCGCTCCAGTGGAGCGCCGTCGCCCGCAGTTCGGCGGGTGCGTCGGGATCGACCTCGAGCGCGGCGTCCATCCACTCGGCGCCCTCGTGCACCCGGCCGTGCAGATACCAGAACCGTCCGAGCGCCGACGCCAGCCGAAGCGCCAGGTGATCCGGATCCGCGCCCGGCGCCGTCGAGAGCGTCCAGCGGAGCGCCGCCCGGAACTCGTCCGCGGCGTCCTCCAGGCGGGTCATCGCCAGTTGCTCGCCGGCCCCGTCCAGGGTCCCCGACTGCCGCGTGGCGACGACCAGCCAGTAGCGGGCATGGCGTTCCCGGGTCGACGCCGCCTCCCCGCCCTTCTCCAGCTCGTCCGCGGCGAACTCGCGGATCGTGCCGAGCAGGCGGAAGGTGCCCTCGAAGGTCTGGACCCGCTCGACCAGGCTCCGATCGACAAGGCTGGTCAGCGTCTCGAGCTCGTCGCCGACCGCTCCGGCAGCTCCGTCCTTCCCAACGATGGCCTCGATCGCCTCCAGGTCGAAGCCACCGGCGAAGACGGACAGCTGCTGGAGCATTCGCCGTTCCGCGCGATCGAGCAGCTGATAGCTCCAGTCGATCGTGTCGCGAAGCGCCCGCTGGCGCTCGGGCAGGTCGGCCAGCCCTCCGCTCAGGAGCGGCAGCCGGCGTTCGAGGCGAGCCAGGATGGCAGTCGGCGACAGGAGCCGGACGCGGGCCGCTGCCAGCTCGACGGCCAGTGGCAGCCCGTCGACCCGCCGGACGATCCCGGCCACCGCAGCGGCGTTGTCCTCGGTGAGCTCGAAGCTCGGGACGACGGCGCGCGCCCGCGAGACGAACAGGTCAACCGCCGGGGACGCGGCGATTGCCGCGAGCGACGACCGGCCATCCGGCAGGCCAAGCGGCTCGACCGGGAGCGTTCGCTCCGCGCGCAACCGCAGGGGCGAGCGGGCCGTGACGACGACGCGGAGCGCGCGGCACGTCCCCGCCAGTCGAGCGAGCAGGTCGCCGACCCCAGCGAGGCGGTCCGCCGTCTCGAGGACGAGGAGCGCCTGTCGGGAGCGGAGGTGCTCGAGGATTGCCGACGTCGGCTCCTCGGTCGGCCCAACGCGGAGTCCGAGGACGGCAGCCAGCTCCGTCGCTGCGGTGTCGACCCGATCGAGCGGGGCAAGGTCCAGGTAGTAGACCCCATCCGGGTACTCGGTCAGCAGGTCCCGGGCGACCTGGATCGCCAGCCGGCTCTTGCCGATCCCACCCGGACCGGTGATCGTGACGAGCGCCTGCTCCCGGACGAGCGCCAGGAGAGCGGCCAGCTCCAAGCTGCGATCGATCAGCGGGGTGGCATCGATGGGCAGGTTCGAGGGATGTGCCTCGAGCGTCCGAGGTGGGCGCGGTGGCGTCTCGAGGCCCGCGATCATGAGCTCCCAGAGGTGGACGACCCCGACGTCTCTGAGACGGTGCCGACCGAGGTCGACGAAGGCCGATCCCGGCGACGGAGTGGCATCGACCGCCTGGCGCGTGTCGTCCGAGAGGAGTACCTGCGCACCGTTGGCCGCGTCGGCGATCCGGGCCGCGCGATTGATGTCGATGCCGACGTAGTCGTCACCCGCCAGGACGGCCTGCCCGGTATGGAGCCCGATCCGGACGCGGAACTCGCCGCCCGGTGGCCACGGATGCGCCGCGAGCTCGCGCTGGATCCGGGCCGCGCCGGCGACCGCTTCGGAGGCGGTGCGGAAGACGGCGAAGAACGAGTCGCCCTCGGTGGAGACCTCGATCCCCCGGTTCGCCTCGAGCGAAGCGCGGATGAGGCGCTGATGCTCCTCGAGCAGACCCGGGAAGCGATCGCCCAGCGAGGTCAGCAGCCGGGTGCTGCCCTCGACGTCGCTGAACAGGAAGGTGAGCGTCCCGCTCGGCAGATCCGGCGTCACCGCGCCTCCATCGGTCGACCGCGGGCCGTGACCCGCTCGATGCCCGATCGCAGAGGTCGCATTGTAGGTGCAGGTCTGGACGCGGGGCGCGGAAAGCAGCGCCTGGTCAGCGCTCGGAGATCGCGACGTAGCTCCGCTCGGGCGGACCGACATAGAGCTGGCGCGGCCGTCCGATCCGGGTCTCCGGGTCGGCCATCATCTCCCGCCAGTGGGCGATCCAGCCGGGCAGCCGGCCGAGCGCGAACATCACGGTGAACATCTCGATCGGGATGCCGAGGGCGCGGTAGATCAGGCCAGAATAGAAGTCGACGTTCGGGTAGAGCTTGCGCTCCACGAAGTAGGGGTCGCTGAGCGCGACCGCCTCGAGCTCCCGCGCGATGTCGACCAGCTCGTCCCGGTGGCCCAGCTTGGCCAGCAGCGTATCGGCCTGGTTCTTGATGATCTGCGCGCGCGGGTCGTAGTTCCGGTAGACGCGGTGCCCGAAGCCCATGAGCCGGAACGGGTCGTCGTGATCCTTGGCCCGGTCGACCCACTTGCCCACCCCGCCTCCGCCTGCGGCGATGGCCTCGAGCATCTCGAGGACC
>Ga0326726_10004831_pt1 | contig 12284 bp, 10 predicted proteins | sample MHFenrmetagenome_2_FD_207603 | JGI IMG/M metagenome (GOLD analysis project Ga0326726, IMG submission 207603) | Lab enriched peat soil microbial communities from Michigan Hollow, Ithaca, NY, United States - MHF15MN | ecosystem: Environmental > Terrestrial > Soil > Wetlands > Peat | place: USA...
GCCAGGCGGCGGATCTCGGCCGCGTGAATTCCTTCGGCGCGGGCCAGATCGCGGAACACGGCTGCGAGCTCTGCATTGTTGTGGCTGTCCATCTGCGCGGCGAGCATCGTGTAGCGCTCTACCGCGTCCAGCTCGATCTGATAAGCGATCGCGAACAGATCGGTCAGGGACGAGATCGGTGGAGCGTCGGCTTGGTCAGTCATATTTCGAACTCCTTCTCCATCTCGCTGAGATCGCAGGTTCCGCCGCCGACACTCGGCTGATACGGATGCCGGTCGCCGCGGTACAACACGCCGAGATTGAAGCCGTCATCCGTCATCAGTCTGCGAGCCGCTCGCCCCGGATCGTCGGTTGCACCGACCGGCGCTGCATGGACGCGATTCTTCCAAGCTTTCTGATCCGGCCGGAAGGTCACGCACGGACTCAGCACCTCGACGAAGGAAAATCCAGGATGGCGGATTGCCTCCACGATGATGCTGACCGTTTCGTTGATGTTGCCGGAGAAGGCGCGCGCCACCAGGTTGGCGCCCGAGGCGAGCGCGATCACCAGAGGATTGAAGGTCCGCAACCCCGTTCCACCAGGCGAAAGTGCGGTGTCGAAGTCGGGCTCGGTGGTCGGCGATGGCTGCCCCTTGGTCATGCCGTAGATGTGATTGTCCATCACGATGTAGGTGAGGTCGATGTTGCGGCGGCAGGCGTGCAGAAAGTGATTGCCGCCGATCGAATAGCCATCGCCGTCACCGCTCGTGACCACCACCGTTAGATCGGGGCGGGCGACCTTGAGCCCGGCGGCTACCGGCAGCGCGCGACCGTGCACACCGTGAAATCCGTAGCAGTTCGTATAGGCCGGGATGCGAGAGGAGCAGCCAATGCCGGACACCACGGCGATGCGTTCCGGGGGCAACCCCAATTCGGCGAGGGCGCGGGTGAGTGACAGGAGCACGTGATAATCACCGCAGCCCGGACACCAGATCGGCGTGGCATCCGATTTGAAGTCACTAGGTTTGTACACGCATTGAGATTCGGCGTTCATGCAGGGTCTCCCGTCATCAGGGCTCGGTGAATTTCGCTGGGGAGGATTGGCAAGGGTCCGGCCCGGTGCAGTACCCCGGTGTTGGCCGGCAACTCATAGTGCGCCTTGAGATAGCGGTAGAACTGCGCGCTGTGAGTCTGCTCGACCACGAGCAGCCGTTTGATGTTCGCAAGCGCAGCGGCCATCTCCTTGGGTCGCGGCGGGGACAACAGGCGCGGTGCAATGAGCTTGACTTCGAGCCCATCAGCGCGGGCGATCGCAATCGCTTCGCGTGCCGCGCCGGTGAGCGAACCCCAAGTCAACACCGCAACATCGCCCGCACCCTGGATGGTTGCCCAATGAGCGCCGTAGTTGAACTGATCAAGCTTATCTCTGCGTTTGTCGAGCTGCGCTCGATGGTCGGCGACCGTGCTCGTGGGAATGCCACGTTCCGTGTGGGTCAGGCCGTCCGCCGTGTACTGGCCGCCGCGCGTTCCTGGAATGGCCATCGGCGAAACGCCTGTGCCGCCGAGTGCGTACCGCTTGTAGGGCGTGGCGAATTCGACTGCTTTCAGGCGCTCGCCGACGAACGCGATGTCAGGCGGCTGCTCGATTGCTGCCTGCGTCTGCCCTAGGAACTGGTCCGACAAGACCAGGGCTGGCGCCTGCAGTGCCTCGGCGAGGTACGTGGCCCACTGGGTCGTGAATAGACAGTCCGTGACCGATTGCGGGGCGACGACGATGTGGGGCGCGTCACCATGCAGTCCATAAACGGCGATGTTGAGATCGCCTTGCTCGGACTTCGTCGGAATGCCGGTCGACGGTCCGCCCCGCATCACATCGATCACTACGATCGGCACTTCGGCCGCCGTTGCCAGTCCGATCGCTTCAATCATCAATGCCAGGCCTGGTCCCGACGTGGCGGTCAAGGCCGGTGTACCTCCATAGGAGCTACCGATGATCATGCTGATCGAGGCAAGTTCGTCTTCGGCCTGGACGAGAACACCGCCGACTTTGGGGAGATTGGGCGCAAGCCATTCAAGAATTTCGGACGCCGGCGTGATCGGATAGGCAGCGACGAACCGCACACCACCACGCAAGGCGCCTAGCGCAGCGGCCTCGTTACCCGTGATCAGCCAGCGTTTGCCGGTGTGCGCACGCGGCGCAGGGAGTCGCGGCTCAAATGCCTGCGCCTCAACGGCTTTCGCTCCGGCCTCGACGGCGCTGACGTTGGCACTGACGATTGCGGCACCCTTGGCGCCGAAGCGCTTCGCGATTGATGTCCGCAAGGCATCGTCGGGCATGCGCAGAAGTCTTGCCGCCGCCCCAAGCGCGATCATGTTGGCGCGCCACTCGGGCATTGTCTTGGACATCTGCTTCAGCGGAACTTCAATCACCCGGGCACCGGCGGTCGTGACAAAGTCCGGCACCGCACCGCCGAGCGGATCGCTGACGACGAGGCTGCGCGAGTTGAGCGGAAGCTCCGCTGCGAACCGGTGAGCATTGAGCCAGTCGACGGCGATCACCAGATCGAAGTGGTCGGTGTGGCACTCGAGAGGATGCGCTGCAAGGCGCACCATCGCCGCAGCTTCACCGCCGCGTATCTGCGGCCCGACCGAGCGGGTGAGAAGCCCGTTCCATCCGGCCGTGCAAGCCGCTTCGAGTAGCATGCCCCCGGTGGTGAGGACTCCGGCGCCACCGCTGCCGACAAACGCTACCGAGACACTGGAAGCTTCCGCCATGGCTGCCCCTTCGTTGCTTGGTGCGGCTCATGCCCGCACTGAGGGTCAAAGTTGACTCTAGACACGTATTCTGGTACTTAAATACCTTAATCTCCGGTAACGGCTCTGTCAATGGCGACCGAGCTATACGGAGACAAGGGTCCGACAGGTAACTTTAGGGAAGCCGAAGGCGGGGCGATCGCCAATGTCATCGAAGGCAATCCGTTGGGAAATGACGAGTCCGGGAGCACCGCTCGCGGCGGTCGAGTTCGCCCCGGTGGCGGGACCCGGCGAGGTTGTCGTGCAAGTGGCCGGCTGCGGGGTCTGTCACACGGATCTCGGCTACTACTACGGCGGCGTGTCCACGAATCATCCGCTGCCGCTTTGCCTCGGCCATGAAATCAGTGGTCGCGTGGTTGCGGTCGGGTTGGGCGCGGAATCCTGGATCGGCGCAACAGTCATCGTCCCGGCAGTAATCCCGTGCGGCACTTGCTCGGCTTGCCGGCGCGGCAAGTCCACGATCTGCGCGAATCAGAAGATGCCGGGAAATGACATACACGGGGGCTTCGCAACCCACGTAGTCGTGCCGGCGCGCGGGCTTTGCCGTGTCGACACAGCCGAGCTCGCCAAAGTCGGTCTTGAGCTAGCCGACGTCGCTGTCGTCGCCGATGCCGTCACGACACCCTATCAGGCCGTGACGCAGGCCGGAGTGGGGCCCGGTGACCTCGTCATCGTGAATGGTGTTGGCGGGGTTGGCGGCTACTGCGCGCAGATTGCACGGGCGTTCGGCGCAACCATTGTGGCGATCGATGTGAGCGATGAGAAGCTAAGTGCGCTCGCCGGGGAGCCCGCGGCGCTGACGCTCAATGCACGCCAAATCGGAGCACGCGAGCTGCGGAGCGCCATACAGGCATTCGCACGAGAGCAGGGGCTCAGGGAGAAATCCGAGTGGCTCATCTTCGAATGCTCGGGCACGCGCGCCGGGCAGGAAACGGCATTCAGTCTGCTCAATCGTGGCGCGACGCTTGGCGTAGTCGGCTTCACCATGGATAAGGTTGAGGTGCGCCTTTCGAACCTTATGGCCTACCACGCGCGCGCGCTTGGCAACTGGGGCTGCCCGCCAGAGCTCTATCCGCAGGCTCTCGATCTGGTTCTCAAAGGCCGCGTCAGACTCGGCCCGTTCGTCGAGAAGCATCCACTCGATGATATCAATCGCATGTTCGAAGCGGCCCATCACGGCGCACTTACGCGCCGCGCCGTGCTCGTTCCGACCCCATGAAGGCAACGCCCATGTCCGCAGAAATCACCACCGCTGTCGATCATTCCGCCAAAGACCACGGGCTCGTCACCGATACGGTGCGCGAGAGCGTCAGCAATGCCGTGCGCTACGAGAAGCGGCCGGTGCTGGATGCCGCTGGCAAGCCGGTTACCGGGCTTTACAACGCCTGGGTCATTCTCGACAACCCGACGGAATTCAATTCCTACACAACCGACATGGTGAAGGGCGTGATCCTCGCGATGCGCGCCGCGAGCGCGGCACGCGACGTGGTAGCCGTCGTCTTTACGGGCAGCGGCGACAAGGCCTTCTGCAGCGGCGGTAACGTTAAGGAATACGCCGAATACTACGCCGGTAATCCGCAGGAATACCGCGGTTACATGCGCCTCTTCAACGACATGGTCTCGGCCATCCTCACGTGCGACAAGCCGGTCATCTGTCGCGCCAACGGAATGCGAATCGGCGGCGGGCAGGAGATCGGCATGGCCTGCGATTTCACGCTGGCGCAGGATCTTGCGCGTTTCGGCCAAGCCGGACCCAAACATGGCTCGGCGCCGATCGGCGGTGCAACGGACTTCCTCCCCATCCTCATCGGCAGCGAGCGCGCGATGGCCGCGTGCGTGCTGTGCGAACCGTTCTCTGCGCATGAGGCCTACTTCATCGGCATGATCACTGACATCGTTCCGGCGCTGAAGGTCGAGGGCAAGTTCGTCGCTAACCCGCTGGTCGAGACAGCGCGGGTGGTCGATGAGTACGGGCGCATCGTGTTCGGCAAGCCGAAGACCGGCGATGCGCTGCGTGCGGCGCAAGAGCTGTTCAGGCGCGGGACGGTCGATCTGTCCGCGCTCGATGAGAAAGTCGAGGCGCTCTGCACGAAGCTCCTCTATACCTTCCCAGACTGCACCACGAAGACCGTCGAGGAGTTGCGCAAGCCGAAGCTCGACGCGTGGAACCGCAACAAGGAGAACTCTCGCGCCTGGCTTGCCTTAAATATGATGACCGAGGCGCGCGCAGGATTCCGTGCCTTCAATTCCGGAACGAAAAAGACCGGCCGCGAAATCGACTTCATCGCCTTGCGACGCGCACTCGCCGCCAACACGCCCTGGTCCGACGAACTCACGGCCGGCATCATGCCCGGAGCGGCGCGCACATGAGCACGCCGCTCAAAGTCTGGTTCGATGCGGACGGACGTCTCCTGCGGCTCCGTCTGAGCGCGCCGAAGGCAAACCTGATCGACGCGGTGATGATTGCGGCTCTCAGCACGGCGCTCGCCGAGCACGGCGGCAATTCGCGCCTCGGCGCCGTCCTGCTCGACGCCGATGGCCCGCATTTCAGCTTCGGCGCCTCCGTCGCGGAGCACCTGCCGGAGCGCTGCGCTGCCATGCTCGCCGGCCTGCACGCCCTGATCCTGCGCATGATCGAGTCTCCGGTGCCGATACTAGTCGCCGTACATGGCCAGTGCCTAGGCGGCGGACTGGAGCTGGCACTGGCCGGCCATCTTCTGTTCGTTGCTCCCGACGCCAATCTCGCCCAGCCGGAAATGCAGCTCGGCGTATTCGCTCCGGCCGCGTCCTGCCTGCTGCCCGAACTCATCGGACCGCAGCGCGCGTTCGACTTGCTGGTGTCGGGCCGCGGCGTTACCGGGACCGAGGCGGCTGCGCTGGGGATTGCGAAGGAGGCGGCGGCAGAGCCCGGACGGGCGGCGCTCGCCTATTTTGATGAGTACCTGAAACCGAGGAGCGCACAGTCGCTGCGCCATGCCGTGCGGGCGGCGCGGCTCGACTATGTCGCCCGAGTCAAAATCAAGCTCGCAGCGGTCGAGCATCTGTATCTCAACGAGTTGATGGCCACGCGGGACGCCGTCGAAGGTCTTGAGGCGTTCCTCTCGAAGAGGCCGGCGCAATGGGAGCATCGCTAATCATGCCAACTACTACCGAAATCATCGCTCACGCCACGCAGCTCTTCGAGGATCTGCACTTCGTCGCCGCGCGCGAGTGGAAGGCTGTCGACCCGGAGCGCAAAGTCGTCGGCTACATGCCGATCTACGTGCCGCGCGAGATTATCCACGCCGCCGGCATGCTGCCGCTCGGCATCGTCGGCGGCGGCGATCAGCTTGAGGTGATACACGGCGATGCCTACTATCAAAGCTACATCTGCCGCATTCCGCGCTCGACCATCGAGCTCGGCGTCTCGGGGCGGCTCGATTTCGTCGACGGCATGCTGTTCCCGTCGATCTGCGATGTGATCCGCAATCTTTCGGGCATGTGGAAACTGATGTTCCCGCATGTCTACACCCGCTATTTCGACGTACCGCAAACCTACCGCGATGAGATTGGCGGCAACTTTTACGTCAATGAGCTGGCGGAGCTGCGCCACGATCTTGGCAAGCTGCGCGGCCGGCCGATTGCCGATGAGGAGCTGTGCCGCTCGATCGAGGTGTACAACGAGAACCGGCGGCTGGTGCGCGAGCTTTACGACTTTCGCGCCGAGCAACCGTGGCAAGTGCCGGCGTCAGAGGTCTACCTCCTCATGCGTGCCGGCCTAGTACTGTCCGTCGAGCAGCATTCGGTGATGCTGCGTGAGTACCTTGCCGCCGTGCGCTCCGAGAAGCGTCCAAAGCGCGACAACTGTCGCGTCGTTCTCACCGGCGTCTTCTGCGAACAGCCGCCGCTCAACCTGATCAAGTCACTCGAGCTCTCGGGATGCTACGTGGTCGATGACGACCTGCTGCTGGTGACCCGCTGGCTCACCGTGGACGTTCCGACCGACGGCGATCCGCTGCGCAATCTCGCTCTGGCGTTCCTGCACCATTCCGAATCGACCGCGGCGAAATTTGAACCGAACCAAAGCGAAAAAGGCCAGCACCTCGTGCGTGCGGTCAAACGTACCCGGGCCGAAGGCGTGATCTTTGCCAGTCCGAGTTTTTGCGACCCTGCGCTCCTCGATCGGCCGATCCTGCAGCATGTCCTCGCCGCTGCCGGCATTCCTTACATCGCATTCAAATACGCGGAAAATTCGGGGCAGATGCAGCCCATTCGCGAGCAGGCCGGCACCTTCGCCGATTCAATCAAGTTATGGAGCGGACAATGACGGCACCAACTGTTAGGGCGAAAACCCCCGTTAAGGAGGCCGAGAAAGACGCCTCCATGCAGAAGCAGAAAGAGATGATGGCGGGTCACTACGACCGTTTGACCTCCGCGCATGAAACCGGCGCCAAGGTGTGCGACACGTTCGTGCCGGGCAATCTCAACGAACTGATCATGTGCTTCGACCTCTTGAACAATCTGCCGGAGGTCAACGCCATTCAGAACGGACTGCGGCGCCTCTCGGGCAATTACGTGCTTGAAGCCGAGAAGCTCGGGCATTCCGAGGACGTCTGCACGTATGTGAAGTCCGACATCGGCATGATGGCGAAGGGCAACCTCGCGCCGAACGGCAAGAAGCTCCCCGATCCCGATGTGCTGCTGCTCTCCTACACCGGCTGCTTCACTTTCATGAAGTGGTTCGAGTTGCTGCGCGAGCAGTACAAGTGCGAAACGATAATGCTGCAGACGCCATACCTGGCGGACGGCAAGATTACGCCGAACATGATCGAGTACATGGTGAAGCAGCTGCGGGACGACGTCATTCCGAAACTCGAGCGCATCTCCGGCGTCAAGTTCGACATCGATCGCCTGCGTGAGTACTTGAAGAAATCAGTCAAGGCGGAAGACGATCTCGTGCACGTGCTGCAGACGGCGAAGAACAAGCCCTCGCCGATTGACGCCTACTTCGGCGGCATCTACTACATCGGGCCGATCTTTGGCGCGTTCCGCGGCACCGATGATGCCGTTGAGTACTACAAATTCCTGCGCGAGGAGATCGACGAACGGCTCGCGCAAGGCAAGGGACCCGTGACCCCCGACGGCGACATGGGCAAGGAGAAGTATCGGCTCGTGGTCGAAGGGCCGCCGAACTACACCAACTTTCGCCAGTTCTGGAAGATGTTCTATGACGAAGGCGCGGTCGTGGTCGCGTCGAGCTACACCAAGGTGGGCGGCGTGTACGACTTCGGCTTCCGCCACGATCCGGCCAAACCGCTCGAGACGCTCGCCGAATACTGTCTCGGTGTGTATACGAACCGCAGCCTGCCGATGCGCATCGACATGCTGACGCAGTACGTCGAGGAGTACGAGGCGGACGGGCTCCTGATCAATTCGATCAAGAGCTGCAACAGTTTCTCGGCGGGGCAGCTGCTGATGATGCGTGAGGTCGAGAAGCGCAGCGGCAAGCCGGCGGCCTTCATTGAGTCGGATCTCGTCGATCCGCGCTACTTCTCGGCCGCCAACATCAAGAATCGGCTCGAGAGCTATTTCCAGATGATCGAGCAAAGGCGCGCGGGCGCGCGGGCCGTTGCCTGAGCCAAACCACCATGAAAACTTACGTCGGCATCGATCTTGGCTCCACCACCACGAAAGCGGTGGTGCTCGACGACAACTGCAACGTGCTTGGCCGCGGCATCACCAACTCGCGCTCCAACTACGGCACCGCGGCGCGTGTCGCAAGCGAAGAGGCGCGCATCGACGGCCGCTTCACTTTGTTCCGCCGCGCGCTGGCGGGCACGCCGGAGTTGCGCGACCATCTTGCCGAGTTTCTGTCCGCGCTCGAACGGGCCTTCCGGCTCGAGCAGTTTGTCGAACAGCTCGATGACCTCGAGCAGACCTGCGAGAGCCAATTCAAAGGTGGGCGGTTCGCCAATCTGGAGGGCAGTGTGCGCGCCGGGCTCACCGAGGTTTTCAAGCGTCTCAAAGCAGAGGCGGCGTCGCTCTATGCTCCCGGCGCCAAGCGCAAGTCGGATTTCTTTCGCGACATCGCCGGTTCCCGCTACCACGCTCACGCGGAAGTGGTCGCGCGCGATGCCGGGATGCCCTACGAGCTGCTGTTGAATCTTTACGACAAGTCGATCATCGAGGTGGAAAACCGGCCGCCGGGCGGTGACCTCGGTGAGAAGTTCCGTCGTGCGCTCGCCCGCGTGCTGGCGGCCGACGCGGCAATTGGCGGCGGGGCCGTCAACGTCCAGCAGACCTTTGAGGATGCGCTCGCCATCGACCTTGAGGAGAGTTATCTGGTCGGAACCGGCTACGGCCGCGTCACGCTGCCGTTCTCGAAGGAACATATACGTTCGGAAATCCTGTGCCACGGCCTCGGTGCCCACATGATGTATCCGCAGACGCGTACCGTGCTCGACATCGGCGGCCAGGACACCAAGGGCATCCAGGTCGACGGCAGCGGTATCGTCACCAACTTCCAGATGAACGACCGCTGCGCAGCCGGCTGCGGCCGCTACCTCGGCTACATCGCCGATGAGATGAATATGGGATTGCACGAGCTCGGACCTCTCGCAATGAAATCCGACAAGCCAGCGCGCATCAACTCCACGTGCACGGTCTTCGCCGGCGCCGAGCTGCGCGATCGGCTGTCGCTCGGCGAGAAGCGCGAAGACATTCTCGCGGGTCTGCACCGCGCCATCATCTTGAGGGCGATCTCCATCATTTCGCGCTCGGGCGGCGTGACTGATGAGTTCACGTTCACGGGCGGCGTCGCCAAGAACGAGGCCGCGGTTCGGGAGCTGCGCAAGCTCATCAAGGAGAACTACGGGGAAGTGACCATCAACATCAATCCCGACTCGATCTACACCGGCGCGCTGGGTGCCGCGGAGTTTGCCCGCCGCGTGTGCGAGAGCGGCGCCGTAGCGGAGGCTAACGCATGACCATCACAGCAGGAATCGATGTTGGCACGGGCGCCGTCAAGGCGGCGATCTTCAGGGTACAGAATGGCTCGACTGAATGGCTCGCGCGCTCGACGCTGCGCATTCGCCAGCGTGATCCAATGGAGCTCGCGCGCCTCGCGTTCGATCAGACTCTGGAGGACGCAAAGCTTACGGAAAAGGATGTCGAATATGTCGCCACCACGGGGGAAGGCGAAAGTATTCCCTTCCACACCGGGCACTTCTATTCAATGACGACGCATGCACGCGGTGCGACCTACCTTGAACCCGCGGCACGTGCGGCGCTCGACATCGGCGCGCTGCATGGCCGTGCAATCGCAATCGACGAGCGCGGCAAGGTGCTGAGGTACAAGATGACGAGCCAGTGCGCGTCGGGCTCCGGCCAGTTTCTCGAAAATATCGCGCGCTATCTCGGCATCGCGCAGGACGAGATCGGATCGCTGTCGCGCCAGGCGGACAATCCGGAAGTCGTTTCGTCGATTTGCGCGGTACTGGCCGAGACCGACGTCATCAACATGGTGTCGCGCGGTATTACCACTCCGAACATCCTCAAGGGCATCCACCTGTCGATGGCCGGGCGGCTCTCGAAGCTCCTGAAATCGGTTGGAGTGACCAGAGGCCTGGTGATGGTGACCGGCGGGTTGGCGCTCGACACAGGCCTCGTCGCGGCGCTCGAAGAGGACATCGGCGGTACCAAGGATAACCAGATCACCGTGCGCAGCCACCCGGACTCCATCTATGCTGGCGCGATCGGCGCGGCATTGTGGGGTGCCTACCGGTTTGAAAAACTCGCGGCCCTCGGGGAAATTCACGTGGCCGCCTGACGCCCATAGGTTTCATATAGGACTGATGTATGGCGCTTCTAATCAATCAAGACTGCACCGCGTGCGACGCTTGTGAGCCGGTATGCCCGAACAAGGCAATTACCGCGGGCCAGCCGATCTATGTCATCGACGCACTGAAATGCACGGAATGTGTCGGTGCAGAAGATGAACCGCAGTGCAAGCTGGTCTGCCCGGCTGACTGCATCGTGCAGAACCCGGACTTCGTCGAGAGCAAGGATGAGTTGCTGGCGAAGTACGAGCAGCTGCACAGCTGACGACGGCCCAGTTCCGGTTGTCGCGCGCCGCTTTCGGAGCTGACCCATGTATCGAATCGCGCGGCGTGAAAGTTTTTCGGAGAACTGCTTCCTGTGGGAGATCGAGGCCGAAGACGTCGCACGCTCGGCCCGGCCGGGGCACTTCGTCATATTGCGCCTCTACGAGGGTGCTGAGCGTATTCCGCTCACGGTCGCCGACTACGATTACGAGCGCGGTACCGTCACCGTCGTAGTGCAGGCGCTCGGCAAGACCACGCGCGAGATGCGCGACAAGTACGGGGAAGGAGATAGCTTCCTCGACTTCGTCGGTCCCCTCGGTTTGCCGCAACACGTGGAAAACGTCGGGCACGTGGTGCTGGTCGGCGGTGGTCTCGGCGTCGCGCCGGTCTTTCCCCAGCTGCGCGCCTGCAAGGAAGCCGGCAATCGCACCACAGGGATTGTCGGTTTTCGCAGCCGCGATCTGGTGTTTTGGGAGGAAAAGCTGCGCGCATACTGCGATGAGCTGGTGGTCTGCACCGACGATGGCAGTGCCGGCCGACCGGGCTTGGTCACGGCCGCACTCAAAGACCTGCTCGACGCAAGTAAACCCGATCTGGTGGTGGCGATTGGGCCGCTGGCCATGATGCATGCCTGCGTCGAAACGACGCGTCCGTACAGCGTCAAGACTCAGGTTTCGCTCAACACCATCATGGTGGATGGCACCGGCATGTGCGGGTCGTGCCGCGTCACGGTGGGCGGCGAGGTGAAATTCGCCTGCGTGGACGGTCCGGACTTCGACGGCCACCAGATCGATTTCAAGGAGCTGCACGCCCGGCAGAAACGCTTCAAGCCCCAGGAAGCCAAGGCGAACGAGGATTTTGCCCACGTCTGCGGTCTTGAGCAGAAGCTTTTCATCGAGGGCAAACGTACCTACAAGAAGCTGGCGTCGCTCACGCGCCACCAGGAGAAAATGCCGGAGCGCGATGCGCTGGAGCGCGCGCGCAATTTCGAGGAAGTCAATCTCGGCTACGGGTATGCCGAGGCCCTGCGTGAGGCCGAGCGGTGCATCCAGTGCAAGATACCGACGTGCATCGCAGGGTGCCCGGTGAGTATCGATATCCCGCGCTTCATCCGTCAGCTGCTGGTCCGCGACGTCGACGGCGCTCTCGCAACGATCCACGAGTCAAGCATCTTTCCATCGGTCTGTGGCCGCGTTTGTCCCCAGGAGAGCCAGTGCGAGGCGCAATGCGTGATCAAGAAGAAAATGGAGCCGGTGGCCATTGGCCGTCTCGAGCGCTTCATAGGCGACAACGCGCGGCCGGCCAAGGTCACGCCGCTACGGTTTGAGAGGGTCCTCGGCCGGGTTGCGATCGTTGGCTCCGGGCCCGGGGGCCTCGCCGCTGCGGCTGATCTCGTGCGCTGCGGGGTCG
>Ga0326726_10004832_pt1 | contig 12284 bp, 10 predicted proteins | sample MHFenrmetagenome_2_FD_207603 | JGI IMG/M metagenome (GOLD analysis project Ga0326726, IMG submission 207603) | Lab enriched peat soil microbial communities from Michigan Hollow, Ithaca, NY, United States - MHF15MN | ecosystem: Environmental > Terrestrial > Soil > Wetlands > Peat | place: USA...
CGCGCGTGCGTAACGGCGCGACGCCGATCTGCTCGAGGCGATCCTCAGGCACGAACGTATAGAGGGCGCCCGTGTCCACCCAGAATTTCTCCTGAAAGGTCCGCGCGGGGTCGCGAGGGTTGGCGACGGTCACCGTGATCTGGAACATGCCCATGGTCGTTCTGCGATTCTACATCGTCACTGAACCCGAGTAATGGGTGAACGAGGCGGAAGAGGCATAGGGGTCCAGGGCGGGCACGGCGAGAAACCGATCTTCTTCGAATATCAGCTGAACTCGTTCGTGCGCGCGGTCGACCGTCCGGTTGAGGATGCTCTTGATGCGCACGTGGCCGGAGGGACTAGCGCCCGACGCAAGTCTTGCCGGATCGACTAGAGAGCGAGTGTCAATGAGCTGTTCGGAATCGTTGCAGATCGAAGGCCTGTCGGCATTTGAACGAGCACCGCGCGCAACGCATTTCTAGCACGGTCCCCAAATACGAACGAGTCGTTCGTCGTCCAGACAATGGATGATTCCATTTCTGTGTGCCGCTGCTCCTCTGGGAGCAGGCTCACATCGTAGCTCTGCAACGCTCGATTTTCAGGAGGGTACAACGGAACGCCTGCCTCCGTTGAGAAGCGGAAGGGCCCCGAGCGAACTGTTCCGGCCATTCGGTTCTGATCAGCTGACAGGCTCACGCCGTAAGCCAGGTACACGGCACCAGGGTTGACAACCACCGACAGGTAAAACTGTCGGTAAGCGACGAATCGTCCGTCCGGCGAAGCAACCGGGAACAAGCATAGAAAGGCGTCCCGCACACTGCCGTCCGCAACATTGATCACAGTGACGCTGTGCGCTGGACCAGACCGACCCAAGACCATCAGGGTCTGATCCTGAAAGAGCGCGATATCGGTCACATGCTCCGCGACGGTATGCGCGGCGAACTCGCGGGAGACCTGAGGCCCTGCTACTCGAACGTGGACTGTTAGGTCTTCAGCGGGCCCGGTCGTCGACAGGGCAACCGTTGTCTGGCCGAACTGTCGTTTGATCGTTTGGCCTGATGCTACAGCGCTGGGCGCGATGCACAACCACACGCCAAACGTGAGAATGACGCCAACGTCAAGGCTTCGAGTCATCGCCGCAGCTCTCTTCCCAACTACTCCGTCCACATGAGCAATCGCGAGTCCTGCGCCTGAGTGCCGAGCGCCGCGTTGCCCACGACCATCAACCCGACATTGTTGCCGCGCACATCCACAATCACACCCGGCCCGTGACACTCGAGGTCGTCGAGCGTGATCCGGTCGCGCTCGTCGCCGAACGTCCAGAGATTGATCAGTCGAACACTGCCGCCCGCCGTCATCAGCCGAAGAACGCTCATCGGAAAATCCGCGCGGCGGAGCTCGCGATCGCCGGCTCCGTACGCCAGCGCGTGCAAGGTCAACTCCCGGCGCGACGCGCACGGCGAGCGGCGCGTGATCGTTGCCTGAGTGCCGTGAAACTCGATCAGCGCGGGTTGGCCGGCAAGCCGCGCGCGCGCCGTTTCGAACTCGCGTTCAGCGACGTCTGCAGCGACGTAAGTGGTCAGCACGTGGCGGGAGATGAACAGCATCACGCTGCCGATGCCAGCCGCGGCCAGCAAGACGACGATAACAGCCACGCCGATCAGCGTGTTGCGGGTCCCTCGCTTCATGCCTTCTTACTTCTGCCTTCTTACTTCTGCCTTCTTGCCTTCTGCCTTCTGCCTTCTTGCCGCCCTATCTCGGCAGATAGTTCAGCAACTTCAAAATATCCGAGAACACGCCCATCGCCGTCACGTCGGCTCCGGCGCCCGGTCCCTGCACGACGAGGGGCGTCCGCGAGTAGCGCTTCGTCGTGAACGCGATCAGGTTGTCGCTGCCCTTCGCCGAGGCGACAGGATGCGTCCGCGGAAATTCCTTAAGTCCCGCGCGCGCGCGACCGCCCTCGAGCGTGCCGACGTACCTCAACACGGCGCCTCGCGCCCCTGCTCGCCGGACGCGCGCCGCGATGTCCGCGTCCGCCCGTTGATACGCGGTGAAGAACTTCGGCGTGAACCTTCCGCCGGCTAACGCGCGCGGGACCAGGCTGCCCACCTGGACCTCGTGCAAATCCATCTGCAGCCCGATCTGCCGCGCCAGGATCAGCAGCTTTCGCGCGACGTCCTGGCCGGAGAGATCTTCGCGTGGATCCGGCTCGGTGAACGCCATCCGGTGCGCGTCGCGCACCAGCGCGCTGAACGGGACGCTGCCGTCGAACGTGTTGAAGAGATAGCTGAGCGTGCCCGAGAGGATCCCTTCGATGCGGACGATCTCGTCGCCGCTCGCGATCAGATCGCGCAGCGTCGAGACGACTGGCAGTCCGGCGCCGACGTTCGCTTCGAACAGGAAATGGCGCTTGCGCCGATCGAGCTCGGTCATCAATGCCGAGTAGCGACGCCACGGCAGCGCGTTGGCCCACTTGTTCGGCGTGACGATGTGCAGGTTCGCCTCGATGAACGCCGGGTAGGCGTCGACGATCGTCGGACCGACGGTGCAGTCCACGAGCGCCGCGTTGGTGAGCTCGAGCTCGGCGATCCGCTTCGCGAACGCCGCCGCGTCCATGCGATGCTCGGCGTGCTCGAGCGCGTCCTTCCAATGCGCGAGATCGATCCCGTCCCGGTCGATCGTGAACCGCCGGCTGTTCGCGAGGCCGACCACCGTGACGTCGAAGCCCTTCGACAGCAGATACGACCGCTGCTGGTGCAGCTGGCGCAACACCGCGCCGCCGACGTTGCCCACGCCGATGACGGCGAGCGCCAGCCGTTTACGCGTGTCGAAGAAACCCTCATGGATCGCATTCAACGCCCGCGACTGGTCGGCGGCGTCGATGACGCACGAAATATTCCGCTCCGACGCGCCCTGTGCGATCGCGCTGATGTTGATCTGCTGCCTCCCGAGCGCGTCGAACACCTTCCCCGCCACGCCCGGCCGGCCCTTCATGCCTTCGCCCACGACGGCGAGGATCGCCTGGCCGCCCTTGACGTCGACCTCCATCAGCTGCTCGTGGAACTCGAGCTGGAACTCGTGCGCGATCGCGTCGACGGCGCGGTCGGCGTCGGCGCTCTGCACGCCCAAACAGATCGTATGTTCAGACGAGGCCTGCGAAATCAGCACGACGCTCACGCGCTGCGCGGCGAGCGTCCGGAACACGCGCTCGGCGACGCCGGGCACGCCGACCATCCCCGGGCCGCGCACGGTCAGCAGCGACAGGTCCCCGACCGCCGTGATTCCCTTCGCGAGCCGCCCATCGTCTTTGGCCTTGCGGGAGATCAGCGTACCAGGGGCTTCGGGATTGAACGTGTTCTTGATGAGAATGGGAATGCGCTTCGCGACCGCCGGCGCGATCGTCGCCGAGTGCAGCACCTTCGCGCCGAAGTACGAGAGCTCCATCGCCTCTTCGTACGTCATCTCGGGCAGTACGAACGCCGACCGGACGACCTTGGGATCGGCGCTGAGCACACCGTCGACGTCGGTCCAGATTTCAATGACCGACGCGCCAATCGCCGCGCCGACGATGGCGGCGCTGTAGTCCGATCCATTGCGGCCGATCGTCGTGGTCTGACCGTCTTCGGTGGCGCCGATGAAGCCGGTGACGACGGGCAGAACGCGGCCCCTGCGGCGCGTCAGCGCGCCAAGCCGCGCGCGCGTCCGCCGGTTCGTCTGCCGGAACAGGACATTCGCGCGGGTGAATTGATCGTCGGTGACGACGCAGTCGCGTGCGTCGACGAAGACGGATGGGCAGAACTTGTTGAGATATGCCGAAACGATGAGCGCCGACAAACGCTCGCCGAAGCTGGCCGTCATGTCGAGCGCGCGGGGCGGACAGTGGCGCAGCAGGTGGATGCCCTGCAGCGTGCTCTGCAGCTCGGCGAGCAGGGCGTCCACCTGCGCGCGCACGCGCGTGGACCGCGGGCCGATCAGGTGCGAGACGGCCGAGCGGTGGCGCCGTGCGACCTGCTCGAAGAGATCGAGGTACGCGGGATCCACGCGCTCGGCCAGCCGCGCGCACTCGAGCAATTGATTGGTGACGCCCTGAAACGCCGAGACGATCGCGATGAGCGGCCCGCGCCGCCGCTCGTGCAGGAGAATGCGCCCGACGCCGCGAATGGTGGCGGGAGAGGCGAGAGAGGAACCGCCGAATTTGAGGATCTTCACGTTGCGTTAGAGGCTACACGCAACGTCGCTCGCCGGTCTACCGCCGTCAGCGGCTCGGCCGTTGTGCCAGAATGGCGGGCGTTTTGTGATCCATGATGTCCTTCGCTGAACTGCTGCGCGCATTCCGCCACCGCCACGGGCCCGCCGAGCACATTACGTTCTTCTGCGGCGGTTTCATGTTCGATGCGCTGATGGTGACGCGCATCGACGATGCAACGGTGCTGATTCAGCAGGGCGTCTACCTCGCCGTCGTGGGACTTCTACTCGCCGGCGTGATCGCGTGGAACGCTCGCGGCGTCGAGCCGCCGCGGCGGCTGCGGCTGTTCTGGTCGTGGTCCGTGCCCGCCATTCACTTCATGCTGGGAACGCTCCTCAACGCGTACGCGCTCTTCTACTTCAAGGCGGCGTCCGGCGGGGCCGCCGTCCTCTTTGTCATCGTCATTTCGTTCCTGCTGCTCATCAACGAACTGCCGCAGCTGCGCCGCCTGGGACCGGTCGTGCTCTTTGGGATGTACAGCCTGTGTCTGACGAGCTACTTCGCCTACCTCTACCCGGTGCTGCTCGGGCGCCTGCGCGCGTGGATGTTCGTCGCCGCCGTCGCGACGGCGCTGCTGCCGCTCGCGCTCCTCAGCTACTTCCACCATTCGATGTCGGAGAATCGGTGGCGCGCCGCGCGTCAGGCAATCGCGCCGTCGATCGGCGTGCAGGCGATGCTGCTGGGGCTCTTCGCCTTCCACCTGATTCCGCCCGTGCCGCTTTCGCTGCTCCACATCGGCATTTACCACAACGTGACGCGCAACGCCACCACGGGCACGTACCAGGTGAGCCACGAGGCCTGGCCGTGGTGGCGCTTCTGGGTTCGAGACGACGCTCAGTTCCACGCGCATCCGGGCGATCGGGTGTACTGCTTCATCCGCCTCTTCGCGCCACGCACGTTCCGCGACGAGGTGCGCGTGCGCTGGGCCCGCAGAACGGCTGCGGGCGACTGGGCCGCCAGCGACGCGCTGCCGATCGCCGTGGTCGGCGGGCGCGAGCAGGGGTTCGGCGGTTACACGTACAAGCAGAACTGGACACGGGGCGACTGGCGGGTCACGGTAGAAACGGCCGACGGCCGCGAGATCGGCGAGCGCACGCTCACGATCGCTGACGATTTGGCCCCCGGCGAGACGCTGCCGCTGATCGTCACCGCGCGGTAGCAGGTCGGTTCAGGCGCCGACGGACGCCTTCTCGAGCTCGACGGCTCTCGGGAACAGCACGTTGTTCTCGAGATGGACGTGGCGATGGAGATCGCGCTCGAACCGGTCGAGCTCCGCCATGCACACCTGATACGTCGCACACCCATCGGCGGGCGGCGTGTAGCCGTTGGTCAGCTCGCGAATCACCCGCAGCTCGTCGGCCGCCTCGCGATGCTCGCGCTCCATCATGCGGATCGGATTCTCGACGGTCCCGAACGGACTCATCGCGACACCGCACGCCTGTCCCGCGCGCTGGCCGAGCTCGCAGATGTACGGGAACAGGATCTGCTCCTCCTTGAACATGTGCTGCTCGAGCCCGCCGCTCACTTCTTCGAAGATCGTGGCGATTCGCGCCAACTCGGGATGCCGGGCGCCGTGCACCTCGTTGAGCTTCGCGAGGTACCGGGCGATCGTCGGCATCGCCGTGCGCACGTACGCATGATGGGCGACCAGAATGTGATCGATCAGGCGCTCGACCCGCCAGCGCGACGCGTCATCGTCCGGCGAGACCATCGGCGGCAACGCCTGCAGCGCGCCAATCACGGCAGCCGGATCCGCCGCGGCCGTCCGGCAGGCGTCCGCGATTGACTGCCGGCCGCCGCAACAGAAGTCGATGCCGAAGCGTTCGAAGACGGCGGCGGTACGAAAGTCCACGGCGACGACGTCACCGACGATCGCGTGCTCGAGTTGTTCATCCATCATGGGCTCCTGATATCACCAGCGTAGCCGCCGAGCGGATCGCGCGGTATGACCGGCGTCATATCGGGCACAATAGGCCGCGATGCCCGAACCGCTTGACGACATTCTCCGCAAGACGACGATCTTCCGGCGCCTGTCGCCGGACGATCGCCAGCGGCTCGCGGCCGTCGCGCACGTGCGTGACTTCGAAAAAGGCGCGACGCTCTTCAACGAGGGCGACGCCTCCGACTCGCTCTACACGGTCGTCACCGGCCGCGTGAAGGTGTTCAAGACGACGGCGCGCGGCACGGATGTCATCCTCGAAATCTTCGGACCCGGCGATCCCGTCGGCGCCGTCGCCGTGTACGAATCGCGCGCCTATCCGGCCACCGCCGTCGCGCTCGAGCCGACCACGTGCTTCCTCATCCCGCGACAGGCGTTCTTCACGCTGCTCGAGACGCATCCGACGCTCGTCCGCGGCCTGCTCGTCGGCCTGACGCACCGGCTCGTGGAGCTGACGACGCGTCTGACCGAGCTGTCAGGCGGACGGATCGAGTCGCGCCTCGCGCGATTCTTTCTCAAGCTCGCGCACGACATGGGCCAGCAACGGCCGGACGGCGTGTTCATCCCGCTCGTGCTCTCGCGTCAAGAGATCGCGGACATGATCGGCACAACAATTGAAACGTCGATCCGCATCATGAGCCGGTGGGGCAAGCAGGACGTCGTCCGCACCGACAAAGACGGTTTCGTCATCGTCGATCGCGCCGCGCTCGACGCCATCTCGCTGGAGTAGGCGTCAGATGTCCGCGCGCTCCAGCCGCCAGGCCGCGGCGAGCGCCGGCACGACGATCCACGCGATGACACCCGCCACGATCAGCAGCGCCGCGCGCGTCGGGCCGCCGGTGAAGCGGAGCAGCGCCAGCGATGCCGACCCGAACGCGGAGGTGCCCTGGATGCCGAGCAAAACGCCGGTCCGAATGGCGTCCACGGGATTGGCGAGCGTCGCGGTGATGAGGAGGCGCGACGCCGGACCCGATCGCAGCAGCGACGCGACGCCGATGGCGACGAGGTCGTACAGGACGACCGCGATGAACCAGACGCTCAACGCGATCGCCAGGCCGCGCGCGCGCCGGCGTCCCGCGGCGCCGCCGGCGATCAGCGCCGCCGCGCTGAGCGACACCGCCGTCAGCGCGATCGACGCCGCGCCGAGCAGCAAGAACGACGTCAGGCCGTCGTCACCCGACTGTGAGAAGATCACCAGGCCGCTGATCCCGAAACCGATCGCCTGCGCGGCAACGAGCGCCGCGAACAGGCCCAGGAGCCGGCCCCACATCAGCGTGCGCCGCGCGATCGGCTGCGAGTAGAGCAACTCCGCCGCGCCTTGATCCGGCGACAGCGCGGTCGTGCCGACGAGCAGCGCCATCATCGGCACCACGAACAGCACGAGCTCGGTCAACGACGTCGCGGTGCGCGCGAAGTCCTGCACGCCGCTGCCGCCCGAGAGAATGTAGCCCGATGCGGACACCACCAGCGACAGCGCCGCGAAGACGAGCGCGAAGATCTGCGTCGCGCGCGACCGCATCGCAAGCGCCAGCTCCTGCGACGCGCACAACCGGAGAATGGACGCAGTCGTCATCGCAGCACCTCGCGGGCGTCAACCGGCGTGCTGCCTGCCGCGGCTGCGTCCTGCGCGCGTGAGGCGGCCGTGGCATGCGCGATGAGCCCGGACGCCATCGGCGTGGACGCGCGCGCGAGACGCGCGTAGACCGCGCTCGATGCCGACGTCCACTCACCTGTGCGGTGATCCGCGACGAAGACCACGGCATCTGGCAGCTGATGCTCGTCGAGGAATTTTCCGAGGCACCCGAGGTCGTCGAAGAAGCGCGGCTCTTCACCAGGCGAGACGATCTGCGCCGCGAGTCGCTGATCGGAAACCGTCATCCGGCACGAACTGCACGTGTCTTGCTTCGTGTCGAGCGCCGCAGGCGACGGCGCGCCGGCGGCGCAGCCAATCACCGCCCCGACAAGCACCGCCGCCGCGGCGATCGCCCACCCGCGCGTCACGATCGCCCTCCGACCAGATCGCGATAGAAGACGTCGAGGCGTCCCTCTTCCGCGGTCAGCCCGAGAATAACCGCACCGCTTTCGCGGACGAGATCGACGACGGCCGGCCGCGCGCTCGCCGGGCCCGGCACGATCAGCTGATCGCGGGCGTGCGACGCGTCCGGCGACAGACGACGCACCCGGGCAAGGAGATCCGGCGGCGCGTGCTCGATACGCAGGCGCAGCACGCCACGCGATGCCAGCCGATCGCTCAATTCGCCCGCCGTCAGAAGCGCCGCGAGCGTGCCTTCGACGAGGATGGCAAACCGATCGGCGAGCCGCTCCGCGTCGCCGAGCTGATGCGACGTGAAGAAGATCGTCTGGCCGGCGGCCTTGCGATGCTCGATCACCCCGTAGAACGCGCACAGCCCGTCGGGATCGAGCGCCGCGGTCGGCTCGTCGAGGAGCATCACGGGCGATGAGGGCAGGAGCGCGACCGCCAGGCCCAGGCGTTGCACCATGCCGCCCGAGTACGTCGAGACCGCGCGGCCTGACGATCCGTTCAGCGACGCAAGCTTGAGGGCCGCATCCGCAGCGCCGCGATCCACGCCGCGCAGCCGCCGATAGAAATCGATCACCTCTCGCCCGGTCAGCGACTCGGGAAAGGCGACGCGCTGCGGAAGAAAGGACAGCGCCGTGCGCGCGCCGGGATCGCTCGCCGGCCGCCCCGGTTCGCCGATGATCACGTCGCCGGACGTCGGACGGATGAGTCCCGCCGCAGCCTTCAACGTCGTCGTCTTGCCTGAGCCGTTCGGACCGAGCAGCGCGACGGCTTCGCCCCGGCCGATCTCGAGCGAGAGATCGCGGACCGCCCGATGCGCGCCGAACGTCTTCGTGAAGTGTCTAAAGGCGATCATGGCCGCACTCGCGCGATCGCGCTCAGACCGAGCATCAGCATCGCGGCCGCCGCCGTCAGGCCCGCCGCGTTCGCGCCACGCGTGCCCGCGCGGCCGCGCGGCACGGCCGGCAGCGCCGGCGGATGCGCCAGCGGCGAGCGATCCTCGACCGGCACGGCGTCGAGCACGGGGAACGTCCGCTCGGCGGCGCCGAGCGCGGCTGCCGCGAACGACTGCGTGAAGAGATCCGCGGCCGTGAGATTCGAGCGCAGGTGGTCGAACACGCTCGACAGCCGGTACGGACGGTCGCTGCGGCCGTCGCCGTCGAGATCGGGCTCGCGATGATCCGACCAGTAGTTGCCGACGAACACGGTGTCGGTCCGCCGGCCGGAGAGCGACAGCGGCGTCAGGTTGGCGACGAACGAATTCTCCTCGAACACGTTCTGGCCGGAGGAGTCGTAGAGAACGATCGCCGTGTCCGACTCCGCGATGATGTTCCGGCGGAACCGGTTGCGGTAGGACCCTTCGATGAAGATACCGCGCGCGTTGTCGGCAATCAGGTTGTCCTCGGCGACGACGTCGTCGCAGGCCTTCAACAGCAGACCGACGGAGGCGAAGCCGCGGTTGTGCACGAACTGATTGCGGCGGAACGTCATCCGGCGCGAGTACATCAGCGCCGATCCCGCGGCGCCGTTCTCGAACACGTTGTCCTCGAACACGTTGTCGTCGGAGAACATGTAGTGGATGCCGTACCGCAGATCGCGCGCCGTATTCTTCGCGATGAATCCGCCCGATGACGACTGTATGTAGAGGCCGTCGCGGACATCCGCGATCGTGTTGCCGACCAGCCGGAACCCGTTCGTGTTCCAGACGTGGATGCCCGACCCCTTCTCGCCGGGGTCCTTGCCTGGAATACCGCGAATCGACGTGCGCTCGACGATCGCGCCGTCCGCTTCGCGAAGGTACACGCCGAACAACGTGTTGACGATATGGCAATCGCGAACGACGGCATCATGCGCCGCGATGTGGATGCCGGACGAGTCACGCCCGAGATCGCCCCCGCCGAGGCCGTCGATGTCGACGCCCTCGACGACGACTCCAGCCGCGCGGATCCGCACGACGCTGCCGGCGGTCGAGCCGACGAGCACGGGCCGTCCCCGTCCGACGAGATGCAGCGGCTTGTCGACGTACACGTCACCGACGTACCGGCCGGGCGGAATTTCGACGGTCGCGCCCGCCGGCGCCGCATCGACGAGGCGCTGCACCGGCGACGCCTCGCGCACCGCCGGCCGGCCGTCGATCATGGACGCGGCCGGCGCCGCGGTCATGTCGGCCTGTCCTGCGAACGCGAGGGCGACGAACAGAAACGACGGGTTCATCTACGTGTCTACCGTCAACACCGCGGGATCATCGTCGCGCCACGCGAGGAACAGAGCGATGAAGAGCAGCACGACCGCCAGCGTCAACATGTACGAGCCGGCCGCCGGATACGAATAGACCTCGAAGTTCGCGAGCTTCTTGTAGCCGAACAGCGGCGGCATGAACGGCGCGACCTTGACCGCCGCGGTGGGCGCGAGGTTGTGCCCGTAGCTGTAGAGCTTGTAGGCGAACGACCACAGCGAGAACGCCGCGAAGTACGTGTAGAGCACCGTGACGTCGATCAGATCCATCATGCGTCCGTGCGCGGCCGCGCGCAGGAACAGGAGCCCGATCGCGCCGACGACGAACGGCATCCACTTGAATTCCGTGAAGTCCTCCGCCGCCAGATCCTTCATGCCGATGTAGTGATTGAGGACGTTGATCTCCTTGACGTCCTGTCCGGCGTTTCCTCCCTCGAGCTTGTAGCTGTAGATGTTCATGCGCAGGCCGTCGGGATACTGCGGCGCGAACATCGTCAGGTTCCAGAGCGGGAGCAGGTACACCGACCCGAGCAGCACCGCCGCGACCACCACGAGCGCCCGCTCGCGCAGATTGAGCGACAGCTCGAAGAATCGATTCACGCGATGCACAACGGTCATGACCTGCCCCCGTCCCCTTCTCAGTTCCCAGTTCTTAGTTCTTAGTTCTCAGTTCCTACTTCTTGTTCACGATCAAATACCCCTGCATCTCCTGATGGAGCGCCGAACAGAAGTTCGTGCAGTAGTACGGGAACACACCCGCCTTGTCGGCCTTGATCGTGAACGTCTTGGTCTCGCCCGGATCGACGACGACGTTCATGTTGTAGTCGAGCAATCCGAACCCGTGGAGCTCGTCGGTCGTCTGCTCGATGTTGGTGATCGCCACGGTCAGCGTGTCGCCCTGGTTGATCGTCACCGACGTCGGCGTGATCGTCGAGCGCACGAGCACGGCCTTCACGAGGACGTTGGTGCCGTTGCGCGTGACGCTGGCGTCCTTCACGTCCCAGATCGCCTGCGGGTGATGGTTCTCCGCCTTCGGGTAGACCTCGATCGGGTGCAGCTTGTCGGCCTTGACGATCTGCGCGTAGTGCGGCTCGGGCTCGGTGAACGCGTCGTACAGCAGCTTCATCTTCTCCTCGCCGATGTCGACCAGCTGCGAGGACTCGGGCTGCGACGGCCCGACCGAGAGATGCCGGCCGTGCGAAAGCTTGTTGAGGCCGACGAGGTACTTGCCGTCGGGCGAGACCGTGTCGCCTTCGGCGGCCGCGAGGTGGCCGATCGAGTACGACATCGGGATCTTGTCCACGACTTCCCACGTGCCGAGCTTCCACTTCGCGATCGCGCTGTCGACGAAGAGCGACGTGTACGCGAAGTCGTCCGGACCGAACTGCGTATGCAGCGGACCGAGACCGACGGTGACTTCCGTCTCCTTGATCGACTCGTACTTCAGGACCGGGATGCCGTCCTCTTCGCCCGTGAAGTCCTTGTTGCGGATCGCGGTCTGGATCTTCTCGAAGTTGAAGACCGTCGTCACGCCCTGCAGCTTGCCGGACCCGACGATCCACTTGCCGTTGGGCGCGACGTCCACGCCGTGCGGCGACTTGCCGCAGGGCATCAGGTAGACAACGCCCGGCACTTTCTTCGGATCGAGCACCTTGACGCCGCCAATCATGTCGCCCTTGCCGTCGGCGATCGCCTTCTCGGCCGCGCGCCAGTCGATGGCCGCGATGTAATCGCGATCGCGCTGCGATGCGGTCGTCTCGAGTTTGCCGGTCGCGCGCTCGGCGTTGTAGGAGGTCCAGAACATCCAGCCGTCCGAGACCTTCTTGCCCGCGTCGCCAAGATCG
>Ga0326726_10004833_pt1 | contig 12283 bp, 11 predicted proteins | sample MHFenrmetagenome_2_FD_207603 | JGI IMG/M metagenome (GOLD analysis project Ga0326726, IMG submission 207603) | Lab enriched peat soil microbial communities from Michigan Hollow, Ithaca, NY, United States - MHF15MN | ecosystem: Environmental > Terrestrial > Soil > Wetlands > Peat | place: USA...
GGTGACTGATTATCTGGATCTGCCGATGCTTGCATCGAAGATCGATGGCGCCGAATATAACAAGAAGCGGTTCCCCGGCGTTGTTCTCCGTATGCAGGATCCCAAGATCGCAGCGCTTGTCTTTGGTTCGGGTAAAGTGGTGCTCACCGGTGCAAAGAGTGTGAACAGCTTAAGCAAAGGTCTGAATATCCTTGGAGACAAGCTGCGGGAACTGGGCATTGATATCCCCAAGAAACTTGAATACAAGATCCAGAATATCGTAACATCTGCCGATCTTGCAACTCCGATTAATCTGAATAAGATTGCTGTCGGGTTCAACCTTGATAAGATCGAATATGAACCGGAACAGTTCCCGGGACTTGTATACCGCCTTGATGTTCCAAAAGTTGTGGTACTTCTTTTCGGGTCCGGCAAATTGATCATCACGGGTGGCAAGGAACCGGATGATGCCAAGAAAGCAGTTGTTAAAATCCTTTCAGACCTTCGCAGCCTTGGTTTGATCTCATAATTTTTTATGCCAGTTGCTATAGCAGGTGGTAATATATATCAGATATTTTTTATATTCATTAGTTAAACTTCAGGTGATAATGATAAAAATATAATATATAAAGATTTTGTCTATTGCCAAACAATAATGAAGACTTTATATGAATAAATAGATAATTATTCTTGTTAAATTACGGGATATATTCCGGACGTGATGTATGAGAACTGAAAACGTGATGTATTTTACCGAAAAAGAGGAGGAATTCGCAAACCTTCTCATCGAGATCGGGACGAAGAGAAATGTTGCAAAGGTGCTGGTTTTCCTCGCAAATACACCTGAAGCTACATCCCGGGCGATCGAGCGGGGTACGGATCTCCGCCAGCCCGAAGTCAGCATCGCCATGCGTTACCTGATAGAACAGAACTGGATCACCAGCAGGGAAAGCAAGGCAGAGAGTAAGGGACGCCCGGTCAAGATTTACGAGCTGGCCAGGCCTATCCAGGAAATTATGGACAGCATTGAAAAAGAGAAGAAAAAAGAAGCGACTACCCAACTCGCCCTCGTCCAGAAGTTACGGGAATACATCCGCTGAAGTAAATATCTCACACTTTTTTTTGTTCCCGACAATTACCGTTGTTTTCTGGGTAAAATCACAGAATAACCCGCTTTCGATGACCCCGGGTATTCTGACAAGGTTATCTTCCAGCTCTTCGGGGTGCACAATCTTCCCGAACTCGCAGTCAACAACAAAATTTCCATTGTCGGTTATCACTGGTCCGTCCTTTTTAATGGCATCCCGAAGCCGGGGGATACATCCGAGGCTCCGCAGATGATTCAGTACCGGTCGGATAGCAAAGGGCATCACTTCGACCGGCACGACTCCTGAGAGGAAAGGTACTTTTTTCTGTTCATCGATAACAACGACCAAACGGAGCGCAGCTGCTGCAACGCATTTCTCCTTGGTGAGAGCAGCTCCCCTGCCTTTTATGAGGCGAAGGTGACTGTCGACCTGGTCTGCTCCGTCAATCGCAAGATCAAGTACCGGGGCTTCATCGAGCGTGATGAGCGCAATACCGGATTCACGGGCACGAAGTGCAGTCTGGTATGACGTCGGGACTCCCGAGATCTTCAATCCTTCCTGTACCCGGGAGGATAAGCGTTCCAGGGCATAAAAAACCGTAGAACCTGTTCCAAGACCAAGAATCATTCCATCCTCCACCATATCTGCGGCCAGATAACCTGCTGCACATTTTGCTACAGTAAGGTCCTGTGTTGTATTGTCCATCTATCAGATAGTTATCAGTGTACCATAATTAATACTGGCGAATTACACCGGCAGATTTCTGCAGGAAAAATTCCGGAGGGTATCCCTGTTTCTCCTGTCGTTCTCCTTTCATTGCGGTCTTTTCCGGAGTTACCCCATTCACAGGAGGGCACCAGGGGCAGGGATCCCCATAAAAAAGACGATTTTCATGGATGGGAGTCGAACGTATGATTTCTCAAAAGAGGAAAAAATCACTCCGGGAAAAGTGCTCTTGCCTCATCTTCTGCTTCGTAAGCAGTGCAGTCGAGAGTGATAGGCGTGATGGAGATATTCCCTTTCCGGATTGCATGCACATCGGTCCCCTCCTCAGCATCTTCAATAAGCGGACCATTGATCCAGAAATACGGGCGACCCCGCGGATCAAACCGTTTCTCAACACCGGTATGAAAAAGTTTCCGGGCAAGCCGGGTCACTTCATAACCGCCTTTCACAACTGAAGGAATATTGACGTTGATAACATCTGCATGAAGGCAGAACTCCTGCGCAAGTATACGGGAGACGATATCCCGGACAATCCTTTTTGCGGCATCGAAGTTTTGTTCATTGTGCCGCGGGTCATCGAATTTGTCTCCCTGGTCCTCGACCTGCAGCGAGAACGCAATCCCTTTGGTTCCCTGGTTGGAGCCTTCCAGAGCAGCGCCTACCGTGCCGGATGTCATGATCGATTCAAACGAGAGGTTCTCTCCGATATTGATCCCGCTTACGATCAGCGTCGGGTTGAGCCGGAGTGCATAGAGGCCGATGATGACTGCATCGGTAGGTTTTCCTGCCACCGACCATGCAGGGATACCGTTCATCATTATCTTTGCTGCCCGCAATGGTTCAAAGATCGAGATCGATCTGCCGACTGCGCTCTGCTGGGTAGCTGGTGCGACAACCGTTACATCCGCAATCGGTGTAAGGGCTTCGTAAGCAGCCCAGAGACCGACCGAACTCACGCCATCATCATTGGTCAGCAGGATCGTGGGTTTCATGTGCATTCACGTTTGAATCGCACCCTCAAATAGTTCACCGATCGGATAGGGTAATTTCTCCGGAGGACAAAGGGTAGGGTAATGAAAGTACTGCTTGCCGAATACACTACGGCTCATGATCCCTCTCTTGCCCCGGAAGGTGCTGCAATGCTTGCGGTCGTGAAACAGAGTTTTGAACGCTGCGGATACGATGTGCTCGTGCCCGGCACCGGGGACTTGGGTGAGGAAATAGCCTGTATTGCCCCTCAGTGTGATATGGGGCTCGTAATCGCCCCGGACCACCTTCTTGCGCGATACACGCAGATTCTTGAACAGCACACGCATAACCTCGGGTGCGGGTTCATGACCGTCGCACTCTGCGCCAACAAGGTACAGACAGAAAAGATCCTGCGTTTGCATAATGTGCCAGTACCACCGGAAGCCTCAGCAGGAAAGCGTGTCATCAAACCGGTGAAAGGCTGTGGTGCAAACGGTGTCCGAATCTCGGATGGCCCGGCAGGAGCGGGGGAATTCTCGCAACAGTTCATCGATGGCGGGCACTTCTCGGTGAGTATGGTAGCAAGCCGGGTGATCGGTGATGCGTGCCTGTATTTCTCCGGGAACCCCCCGCTGGCGCTCGCGGTTAACCGCCAATATATTGAAACAGGAAATGACGGGGCAATTCATTACCGTGGCGGTGAGACCCCGGTACATCCTCCCCGTGAAGCAGAGATCATCGATGTCGCCAAAAAAGTGGCTGAGGTACTCGGCTGCCAGGGTTATTGCGGTGTCGATGTCGTCGTTGCCGATAAGGTTTACGTCGTGGATGTCAACCCGCGGATCACGACCAGCCTTGTGGGTATTGCTGCCTGCATGAAAGAAGAGATTGCCGAAATTCTTGTTGCGGCATCGAAAGGCGGGGGGCCGGATCAGGTGCACCTTACGGGAAGTGCCCGTTTTGACACACAGGGCAAGGTTACCCGGCTATGATTGGGATTGATGTAGGGGGCGCAAACCTCAAAATCATCGATGACGATGGGGCTCACGTTCATTATTGCCCGCTCTGGGAAAAAGCACCGCTCACGGAACTGCTGTGCCGGTATGTCAGCCGGCCTGACGATCCGGCTGCCGTCGTCATGAGTGGAGAACTTGCGGACTGTTTTGAAAGTAAGATCGAAGGTATCTCGTTTATCGTGAATGCGGTGAAGACCGCGTTTCCGTCTGCCCGTTTTTATGGCACGGACGGGTTGTTCCACGACTCTGCTCTACCTCAGCTTGCGGCAGCAAACTGGCTTGCCTCTGCAGATTACCTGCGGGAAGAATACCCTGATGCACTACTTCTCGATATCGGCAGCACGACCGCAGATATCATCCCGCTCAGGTGTTTTGAATCCCTGAAGGGCCTGACCGATCTCCTGCGGCTCCAGAAGGGGTACCTGGTCTATTCGGGAATGCTCAGGGGAAATATTGCCACCCTCCTGCAGTCGGTAACGCTTGATGGAGTGCCAACTCCGGTAAGTTCTGAGTATTTCGCCATCAGTGCAGATGCACATCTTGTCCTGGGGCACATCACACCCGCACAGTACAGCTGCGATACTCCGGATAAGAAAGAAAAAACCCGGAAGGCAGCCCTTTTGCGTCTCTCCCGGGTAGTCTGTGCTGATATCGGGGAGATCGGGACAGTAGGTGCACATCAGATCGCTGAACAGTTCTGGGACAAACAGCGGGGTGTGATCTGCGATCTGGTAGAGCGTATTGTGGCACAGAGCTCTGCCCGCCAGATCATTGTAGGGGGTATTGGAGCAACCCTGTTCTCCCGGGAACTGGATGGAATGAATCTTGAAAAAAAACCGGGTATCTGTGCAGAGGCCCTGCCGGCATTTTCTGTCCGGCAGATAGCGCTCAGGGACTACCGCCGGGGATCTTGCTAAAACTTCGTTCCGGAGGATAGTTTGTCTCTTTTGTTCTTGTTATGGAGATAAAATGATAAAACCCTGGCAACTGAGTCTCATCCTTTTTATTGGATCTCTTGCGATTACGCTGGTGCTATGGATGAATGGCCTGCCATTTTTCTTTGTTTTCCTCTTCTTTCCGTTTGTTCCCCTGTTCTGGAGAAAGCAGACGATCCGGCGCTGCCCCGTATGCGGATGGGAAGCCACAGGCAGCGAGCACTTCTGCCCCCGGGATGGGACTCCCCTCCCCGAAGCGGGTAGCGAGATCGGCAAGTGAGAGTACCGATAAGGGGAGATGCATCCCGAAGAGATCTGCCTGGGGAATGTCCGGGAACGGTCTCTTCCGGTAGTTCCGTACCGTTCCGCGATCGATAACTATGCCCATGGACAGCAGGCTTGCAGCGACACGATTACCGGGCATTGTCTCACCGAGAGTTCTGCAGAGATCGACCAGAGGGGAGCCGGTTCTTGTATCCGGATAGAATGGTTCCTCAGCATAACAGACTGCGTGGCATTCGCGGCAGGCGAACCGGCGGATGAATACCTGGACCGGTTTCACCCCGCGGTGATCCTGTAAAACCGCAAACTGTTTTTTCTTCGTATCATATCCTGACACCTTTCCCCCGCAGAACGGACAGGTATTCCTGCTGTCAAAAATAATGCCTTCACAGGAAAGGATAGCGCTCCGGACGATATCTGAGAGGAGTGGTGCGATGCGGGGACGTTTCATGGTATGCGCGTATTACTGATTCTTACCGCTGAATATCAAGCACTTTCATTTGATTTGTTCAATTTATTAACCGGGAGAATTTTTTTTGCATGCACAATATGATAATGGCACCCACTGTTATTAATCATTTTTTGTCGTAAATTCACTATTCTTAAATACCCTTAACTCCGAAATTTTATTGTTCGAGGTTAGAACATGGAAATGAAGTACGTACCAACCACATGTCCGTATTGCGGGACCGGTTGCGGCTTCAACCTTGTTGTCAAAGACAAGAAGGTTGTCGACGTCGCACCATGGCACCGCAACCCGGTAAATGAGGGCAAGCTCTGCCCTAAGGGCAATTATGCTGCTGAATTTATCAACAGCCCGGACCGCCTGACAACGCCGCTCATCAAGAAGGATGGGAAATTTGTCGAGGCCAGCTGGGACGAGGCCTACAAGCTGATTGCATCCAAGTTCAAGTCCTACAAGGGCGAGGAGATGGCCTGCCTGGCATCAGCCCGTGTCTCCAACGAAGAGAACTACCTGATGCAGAAGTTTGCGAGGGCAGTCTTAAAGACCCCCAACATCGACCACTGCGCCCGTCTCTGCCATGCATCGACGGTCGTCGGGCTGGCCGGTGCATTTGGGTCCGGTGCAATGACCCAGTCGATTGCAGACATAGCCGAATCCAAGTGTATCTTAATTATCGGCAGCAACACGTTTGAGACCCACCCGCTGATCGGTCGCCGCGTCATGCAGGCAAAGAAGAACGGAGCAAAGATCATCTACGCCGACCCGCGGCTCACCCCGACAGGCAAACAGGCAGACCTGTACTTACCGTTCTATTCCGGCAGCGATGTGGCCATCCTCAACTGTTTCATGCAGCAGATCCTCAAAAACGGCTGGGAGAATAAAGACTTCATCGCGAAACGGACCAAGGATTTTGAGAAGGTCAAAGAGATCGTGATGAAGGATACCTACAGCCCGGAGAACGTATCCAAGATCAGCGGTATTCCTGCAAAGGATCTTATCACTGCGGCAGAGTGGTTTGGCAAGTCCGGCCAGTCCGCGATCCTCTACTCGATGGGTATCACCCAGCACACGACCGGTGTCGACAATGTCAAGTCGATCGCAAACCTCCAGATGCTCACCGGTAACCTCGGCAGACCTGGCACCGGTATCTGTGCTCTGCGTGGCCAGAACAATGTGCAGGGCGCCTGCGATATGGGAGCGCTCGCCAATGTATATTCCGGGTACCAGGCAGTCATCGTCCCCGAGATGCGCAAGAAGATGATGGATGCATGGGGCTGCGAAATTGCCGAAGGTAAAGTCGGTCTGACGGTCACCAAGCTGATTAACACGCTCGCAGACACGCCCGGCGTTGTCAAGTGCGTCTATATCATGGGTGAGAACCCGATGATCTCCGACCCCGATCTCCACCACGTTGAGAAGGGCATGAAGAATGTCGAATTCATGGTCGTCCAGGATATCTTCCTGACCGAGACGGCACAGTTTGCCAATGTTGTTTTACCCGCTGCCTGCTATGCCGAGAAGGACGGTACCCAGACCAACACCGAGCGTCGCGTCCAGAAGTGGAGAAAGGCACAGGACCCGCCCGGCGAGGCCAAGGCAGACTGGCAGATCTTCTGCGAGCTGGCCAAACATATGGGATATGAGAAACAGTTCCCGTACAAGAGTGCTGAAGAAGTATTTACCGAAATCTCCAAGGTCACCCCGTCCTATGGTGGCATGGATTATACACGGCTCGAGAAACCCGAAGCACTTCACTGGCCATGCCCGACAAAGGAGCACCCGGGGACACCTATCCTGCACAAGGAAAAGTTCACCCACCCGGACGGACTGGGCATCTTCACGCCGATAGAGTGGAAACCCCCGGCAGAAGTCCCGGACAAGGACTACCCGCTGATCCTGACCACCGGCCGCTGTATCTGGCAGTGGCATACCGGTACCATGACCCGCCGTTCCGAGAGTCTCGAACGCGAGGAGCCGACCGGCTGGGTTGAGATTAACCCCGATGATGCAAAAGCCCTCAATGTCAAAGACAAAGAGATGGTCAAGGCTATCACCCGCCGTGGAGAGATCAAGGTAGGTGCACGGGTCACTCCCAACATCAAGAAAGGTGAAGTCTTTATCCCGTTCCACTACGGGGAATGCGCAGCGAACACGCTGACCAACAACGCGCTTGACCCGGTTGCAAGTATTCCGGAGTACAAGGCCTGTTCTGTGCGGATAGAGAAGATCGCGGAGGCGAAGTAACATGGCAAAGAAAGGCGATATGCTCTACGCATGGACCAACGACGCAGATATCAAGGCGAAAGCCGAACTTGGCGGTGCTGTTACCGCACTCTGGAAACATGCGCTTGAAACAAAGGCAGTCGACGCGGTATTTGCTATAAAAAAGGGTATCGACCTGTATGATGCCCAGCCGGTCCTCATCAAGGATCCCAAGGATCTTGCCGGGACTGCCGGGTCACTCCACTGCGGAACCCTGCTCATGGCAAAACTGGTGAAAAAATACCTTGATGGTGCCGAGAACATGAAGATCGGTGTTACGGTCAAAGGCTGTGACATGATGGGATTCTATGAGCTTGCCAAGCGCAAGCAGATCAACCTTGACAATGTCATTATGATAGGCGTCAACTGCGGTGGTTCGGTCAGCCCCGTGAAAGCCCGTAAAATGATCACAGACAAATTCGGGGTTGACCCGGACAAAGTCCACAAGGAAGAGATCGACAAAGGCCAGTTCATCATTGAGTACGAAGGCGGACACAAGGGCATATCGATCGACGAGCTCGAAGAAGCAGGCTACGGCCGCAGGTCCAACTGCCGCCGCTGTAAACTGAAGATCCCCCGCCAGGCAGATCTTGCCTGCGGCAACTGGGGTGTCATCGGCGACAAGGCCGGTAAGGCTACCTTTGTTGAGGTCTGCAGCGAAAAGGGTGCACTACTCGTCACCAGTGCCGTAAAATCAGGAATCCTCGTAACCGACGCAGCGAACCCCAAGGGTCTTGAGATCCGGGGAAAAGTAGAGAATGCAATGCTGAAACTTGGCGACAAGTGGCGCAAGCACGACTTTGAGGCCCTCGGTGAGGGAAAAGATCGGCTGAAGAAGATCATGACCGAAACCTCCCGCTGCATCAAGTGCTACTCGTGCATTGAAGCATGCCCCATCTGCTACTGTGTTGACTGCACAACCAAGAACCCGGCCTACGTGACTCCCGGTCAGCTCCCGCCGAACTTCATGTTCCACCTCATCCGGTTCGCCCATATCGCGGACTCCTGTGTGAACTGCGGCCAGTGCGAGGAACTCTGCCCTGCGGAGATCCCCAATGCCCTCTTCATGCACGCCCAGCAGGTCGAACTCGAGAAGATGTTCGGTCATGTGCCCGGCATCAGCATGGAACTCCCGCTCCTTGCGATGGTCGAGGAGAAAGAGGAGCGATCACGGCTGCATAATACCGGCAGTGATATGATCTACGAGAACGTGTTCAACCCCATTAAAAAATAAAACATCTTTTTTTAACGGTAATTCCGGTACCTTTCATCCCTGACAGTTCATATCAGGATCCAACGCCCTGCCTGCGGGAGCCGGATTCTGCCATAAAGGAGGAAATAAGATCCGGAAAGCCCGGGAGAGAAGGTAAACAGGGTCCGGTGAAAGAATTTCACTCCCGGGTATTCCAATCGGTTTTAAAAAAAAAAGCGGATTATTATTTCCACTTAAAGGTGGGAAACATCGGTTTTAAGAGATCGGGTTCCTCGCCGAACACGGAAAGTTTTTTGGACCGGGAAAACTGTTTCTTGTCCGCATTGGTAAACGTTATGAGGATCTTGACCTCCTGAATCATCTCCTTGAAGGGATATTCATAGCTTGCGTCTTCATCAAGTGAGGGGATATCGAATTCAATATTGTTTGGTATAAGAACAACGTGTATCTTTTCTGCCCTTGCATTGCCGGTATTGGTAAGGACAATGCCTTTTGCATCTTCCATTAACGCTGGTACGACGTCGGGAATTCCTGCAGAGTCCTGCATAATCTTCAACGACATGACGAGAGAAATGAAGATCATGCCCACTATTCCTGCAAGATAAATATTAACAAATACCAGGAGGAGCGTGACGAGGGCCCCCAGAATAATAAAAATTTTTGTATTTTTTTCCATAGAATTACTTGACTTCCTAGGTTTTATTGTTTAACTGTCCCGCAATGATGGAGCGGGCACTGCTGGGATATTTCCGTAAAAAATCTGCGATATTTTTGAGAAATCAGTATGATCAAACATAAAATCAAGGTTTTTTTCATTGAATTGTCTCCGCAATCCGGATAAGACGGGTTTATTCAATAAAACCAGAAAAAATGAGTTTGCGCGTTGTCTCTGTTCCGGTATATTGTCTTTACCAGAAAGAATATAATAGGGAAATAATATGATCAAAGTTGCTATAAAATAGTTAAAACTTAAATTTGTTAAACACTTTTATTAAATAGGGTTATTTTCAACTTTTCTTCTTCCACCCCCTATTTGCCTCTGATTGGCAAACAATCCGAAAATTATTAATATCCCCCAAAAAAGAGTGTAAATTGACCTATACGAAAAGTAATTTAATACGTTGCTGGTATAGGTTGAAACGTTTCAGAGGTGTTTAAGAGAATGGTGTTTCATCCTCCGGTTGCAATCGTCGCGAAAGCTGGCGATGCCGGTAAGTACAAAGTAGGCCTGCCCGCATGGAACATGGTTGTCCGTGGATTCATGTCCGGCGCATACATCGCTATGGGTGGGGCCCTTGCAACAGTGTGCAGCACAGGCATTGTCTATTCGGCTGCGCAGATTACTGCAGGTGCAGTTCCTGGTGGTTTTGCATCAGCAGGTATGGCACAGCTGATTCTGGGAGCCGTCTTCCCGGTTGGGCTTATCATCACCGTCCTTACGGGTGCTGAGCTCTTTACGGGCGATGCAATGCTTGCCCCGATGGCAGCGTTCATCCACAAGATTACCTGGGCACAGGTACTGACCCTGTGGGTCTTTGTCTATATCGGCAACCTTATTGGTTCGATATTCTGGGCTTACCTTATGGCAAACGGCCCGTTCGTAACCTGGGACGCCGCAGGAGTTGCTACAATAACCGCATTCGGGACCCGGGCAATTGCTATTGCAACTGCTAAGGTAAGTTATGTGGGCATGATGGGCATGTGGTCAGCATTCCTCAAGGGAATCGGCTGCAACTACCTCGTCAACCTCGCTATCCTCCTCGGGATTTGTTCCGACGACATGGTCGGCAAGTTCTTCGGTATCTGGCTCCCGATCATGGCCTTCGTTTCAAGCGGGCTCGAACACTCGGTTGCGAACATGTACTTCATCCCGGCAGGTATCTTAACCGCAGGTCTGACAAATACAACGACAACGGTTACCTGGATCAACATGTGGACATCGAATATCATCATCGTCACGCTGGGCAACATTGTCGGCGGTCTGTTCTTCGTGGGGATTCTCTACTGGGTTGCGTTCCGTAAAGAGATCGCAGCACTGAAGTAGATTAACCTCCCATACTATTTTTAATGAAAATTGGAAAAGTTGACGTGAAGGTATCGATCGTCGCTGTTGCGGTGTTCGTGTTCTTCACCATTTTTTTACTTTTTGCATCGGTATATAGTACTGAGGTACGCTCACAACTCATCTGGCTGATCCCGGTGCTCTTCATGCTCCTGATCATCCCCATGGCCCTGAATTATATGAGCCGCAGCGAGTATGCGGATATCAAGCCCCACTATGAGGCGGAGGCAAAGACAGTACGGATCAAGATGATCAACGAGAGCATGGTGGGAAAAGCGGTGCGGATTGAAGGGGTTGTCGAACAGGTCCATTTCCAGTTCCTGAACCGTCCCCAGTACCGTGTGGCAGATCGTTCCGGAGAGATCTCCGTCAAGATGTTCACCACTCCCGATGAAGACGTAAAAGTGAATGACTATGTCGAAGTGCTTGGCCAGGTAATCAAGCGGTATGTTGTCACCGGTGATCCTGTTGTTAACTGCGTCTCCATCCGGAAAATAAGCAAACCGTCACCAAAATAACCTGTTCCGGACAGAATCCGGAGAACTGAGTTTTAAAAAATTTATTGATCGAGGAAAATATGGTACCAGAGCCGGCAGAATGTTGTCCAACCGAAAAATCCTACTGGTGGCTGGAACTGTGCGTCCCCCTGTTCTCCTTTGGCGGAGCACTGCTCGCGATACTTTTCTGGACGAGCGATACGGCGATAGATTTCAGGATTACGATCCTGGGTTGTGTAATTGCTTCCTGGGTGCTTGCCTACCTTGCCTGGATCCGCCCCAAAAAAGACATCGTTGCCTTATCGACGCCGATCTACTCATTTATTTTCATCGCCGTACCCACGGACAATTTTTCCGCGATGGTCCTTGAGTTCCTCTACGCGGTCAGTCTCACCGTCCTGCTGGTCCGCCTGAAGTACCGGTTTGGCAAACCCGGGACCGCGGTTTCCTTAGGAAAGGAACTTGGCGGATCTTTAAAAACGTATATCGACCGGACCGGGGGTGCTCTGAAAAATGCCTCCCCCGATACGGCCCACCGGGCAACGCTTGCTTTCGTCCAGTTCGCCCAGGGGGAATACGGAAAGGTCGCACGGCTGTCCGGCACCATGTCCCTGGCGGGTGATGTGAGCGGGCCTGAAAAGAGCCTGACCCATGCGTTTGCTATCGTCAGGGAACATGCAGAGCTGCTGGATAAATCTCTCCCCCGCCCTTTTACCTATCAGGTATTCAGGCCGGAAGATGCTGATCTGCTCGCAATCCCGATGTTTCCTGCTACTGACAAAGACCAT
>Ga0326726_10004834_pt1 | contig 12277 bp, 12 predicted proteins | sample MHFenrmetagenome_2_FD_207603 | JGI IMG/M metagenome (GOLD analysis project Ga0326726, IMG submission 207603) | Lab enriched peat soil microbial communities from Michigan Hollow, Ithaca, NY, United States - MHF15MN | ecosystem: Environmental > Terrestrial > Soil > Wetlands > Peat | place: USA...
CAAGGTCCGTATAGATTGACAGGAATGAGAAAGATAGAATTGAAACCATACTGCTGGCGATAAGCCTGAGATTGAACGAGCATCATTTTTTTTGCAAGGCCATAAGGCGCATTCGTTTCTTCAGGATAACCATTCCATAGATCATCTTCTTTGAAGGGAACAGGTGTGAATTTCGGATAGGCGCAGACGGTACCTATGGCTACAAATTTCTCAATCTTCCTAAGGTACCCTTCATGGATGAGCTGAGTGCCCATGATCAGGTTTGCATAAAACAGTGTGGCGGGATTTTCCCTGTTGTAACCTATACCTCCCACTCTGGCGGCTAGATGTATGATGATATCCGGTCTCTTGTCAGCATACATCTGCCTTATGTTAACCAAATCTGTCAGGTCATAATCAGATGAACTTATGGCATCTATGTGATCATACCCGCGCTCTCTGAGCATCTTAACCAGGTGACGACCCAGGAAGCCCTTGCCGCCGGTTATGGTTATTCTCTTATTCTTTAATAACATGAGAATCTATACATAAATACAGTTAAAATAAAATAATGCGCACGGGGGCGCATTCGTCATGTTAGCGCAGGTCACAACTTGTATATCCTGCATCTCTTAGTGTTTTTTCCTTATTTGCCAATTCCATGTCACATTCGATCATCATGTCAATTAATAGCTCAAAGCTAATCTTCGGTTTCCATCCCAGCTTCTTTGTTGCCTTGGTGGCATCCCCTAACAGGACATCGACCTCTGTCGGCCGAAAATACTTTTGATCAATGACAACGTGTTTTTTATAATCAAGACCGAGTTTTTGAAAGACCCTTTCAACGAATTCCCTGACAGAATGGGTTTCTCCCGTTGCTATCACATAATCATCGGGTTCATTCTGCTGCAGCATGAGCCACATTGCAACCACGTAATCACCGGCAAAACCCCAATCTCTTTTTGCTTCCAAATTTCCGAGGTACAGTTTATCCGTGAGACCCAATTTAATTCGTGTAGCGGCACGGGTAATTTTCCTGGTTACAAAGGTTTCACCGCGGCGCGGAGATTCATGGTTGAACAGAATGCCGTTGCAGGCAAAAATCTGATATGCCTCCCGGTAATTCTGCACCATGTGGTAGGAATATACCTTTGCGGCTGCGTACGGACTTCGTGGCTGAAACGGGGTCGATTCATTCTGTGGCGGCGGGGCTGAACCAAACATCTCGCTCGATGAAGCCTGATAGAATCTTGTCTTGATACCCGTTTTGCGAATAGCTTCGAGCAGCCTGAGTGTACCCAGACCGGTAACATCACTTGTGTATTCCGGCATATCAAAGCTTACCCGAACATGGCTCTGAGCGCCCAAGTGGTATATCTCGCCGGGTTTAATCGTGTGCAGCAGGTCCGTCAACTGTCCTGATACGCAAAGGTCGCCGTAGTATAGGTATATGTGCGCATTAGGGTCATGAAAGTCCTTATACAGGTGGTCAATACGATCAGTGTTGAAGGTGCTGGACCTGCGGATGAGTCCATGAACTTCATAGCCTTTGTCCAACAGTAACTCTGCCAGATAAGAACCGTCCTGCCCAGTAATACCTGTTATAAACGCTCTTTTCATCGCAATAATCCTCAGATTTTATAGTACTCTCTGTACCATTTGACAAACTGTCTAATACCATCTTCCACTGATGTCACCGGCTTAAAGCCAACATCTCGCATAAGATCGTCTATGTCGGCAAAAGTTTTCGGTACATCACCGGGCTGAAGCGGAAGCAGGTTCAATTTTGCCTTTTTGCCTAATTGTTTCTCCAGTATATGTATGAATTCAAGGAGCCCTACAGGGCTGTTATTGCCTATGTTATAGATCTTGTACGGGGCAAAGCTCGTAGCAGGGTCCGGGTGGTCTCCATGCCAGTCAGGGTTGGGCTCCGGGATTTTATCCATGATTCTGAAAATACCTTCCACGATATCATCGATATAGGTAAAGTCTCTTTGCATCTTTCCGTTGTTATAAACATCGATGGTCCTGTCTTCCAGGATGGCCTTTGTAAACAGAAACAGTGCCATATCCGGCCTACCCCAGGGTCCATAGACAGTGAAGAATCTCAATCCTGTACAGGGAAGCTTGTAGAGGCACGCATATGTGTGCGCCATTAGCTCATTGGCCTTTTTCGTTGCTGCATACAGGCTGACGGGGTGATCTACATTATGGTGTACGGAAAATGGCATAAACGTATTGGCACCGTAGACAGAACTTGACGAGGCAAAAACGAGATGTCGGCAATTCCTGTGCCTGCACTCTTCAAGAATATTCAAAAAACCGATTAGGTTACTGTTGAGATATGCATAAGGGTTTACCAGTGAGTATCTGACGCCGGCTTGAGCTGCCAGATGGACAACGATCTCAGCCTCATTTTTATCGAAAAGCAAGGCGGTTTGTTCCTGATCTGCAATATCTGTTTTTATGAAATCGAAATCGTGGTTTTCTATAAGTAAATTCAGTCTTGCCTTCTTCAAATTAACATCATAATAATCATTTAAATTGTCCGCACCTACCACACAAAAGCCAGCCTTCAGGAGACGTTTTACTAAGTGAAACCCGATAAAGCCGGCTGCGCCGGTGACGAGGATTTTTTTCATCTTTCCAACCTTCTTGGTTCAGGCATTAGGGCTTCAATCCTTTCCCTTTGAAAATTTGTCTACAAGGCATTGAGTGTCTCAGCACAGGCATCGAGTGTTTTTTCTATATCTTCATCTGTATGGGCAAATGAGAGGAAAGAAGCCTCGAACTGCGAAGGTGCCAGATAGATACGCCGCGACAGCATGTCTCTAAAATAACGGGCGAAGCGTTTCGTATCACTTTTTGCCGCGGAGGTGAAATCAAAGACCGCATCCCTGGTAAAAAACACCGTAAACATGGAGCCCGACCGATTGATTTGGACAGGGATACCCTTATATTCAAACAGTTTCTGCAATTCTTCACACAGGGACGAAGCCGAATGGTCCAGGCCCGCATATTGCCCGGGATTTTTTCTGAGAATGCTAAGTGTGGCGATACCTGCCGACATAGCCACCGGATTTCCTGAAAGGGTACCCGCCTGGTAGACCGGACCTGACGGGGCCAGCTTCTCCATGATATCCCGCTTACCCCCGAAAGCACCAACGGGAAGACCACCGCCTATGATCTTCCCCAGGCAGGTTAAATCCGGCTCAATCCCGACAAGGTTTTGAGAACCGCCGTATGTTAACCGGAAGCCTGTGATTACCTCATCAAAGATGAGAAGTATTCCACGTTGGCGGGTAATATCTCTGAGTGTTTCTAAAAATCCCGCTTGGGGTAAAACAACACCCATATTCCCCGCCACAGGCTCTACGATAATGCAGGCCAGGTCATCACCATGAGTATCGATTGTGGATATAACTGCCTCGCTATTGTTGAAGGGTAACGTAATTGTCTTTTCCGCCAGTCCTCGAGGAATACCGGGATTTCCCGGGATGCCCAATGTTGCCACACCGGAGCCGGCCTTTACCAACAGAGAATCGGCATGGCCGTGATAACATCCGTCAAATTTGATAATTTTCTCCCTGCCTGTGTACCCGCGCGCAAGACGGATGGCGCTCATTGCCGCTTCCGTTCCGGAACTGACCATCCTTACCATGTCAATAGAAGGGAAGGCATCAACGATCATTTTTGCCATTTCAGTTTCCAATTCAGTAGGGGCACCATAACTGGTTCCATTTTCCGCCGCTGTCTGAATAGCATGAACCACCTGGGGATGGCTGTGACCCAAAATCATGGGTCCCCAGGAGGATACGTAATCGATATATTCCCTTCCCTCAACATCGTATATCTTGGAGCCGGAGGCCCTGCTGATAAATACAGGTGTCGACTCGACAGACTTGAAGGCTCTGACCGGGCTGTTTACGCCTCCGGGAATGTATTTGCCGGCTTCTCTGAATAGGGCCTCGGAAGATTTATGCGACATCTATGAAATACTCCATGCTGTTTTTCTTATATTCTTCCTCGCTTGCGAGGACCTTGAAATCTTTGATAGCCGCTGCTTGAGAGAGTTTCTGAATGATGCTCTCCTGATTCTCTTCTTGAAAGTGAATCATCGTGAAAATGTTATATTTCCCTTCGAAAGGGGGTACTCGTTCGTAACAGTGGGTTACCTCGGCAAAGGAGGCCAGGCTATACCCTGCAGATTCACATTTCTCCGGCGGCACAGCCCAGATAACCATGGCGTTGTGCACGAAACCTGCTTTCTGATGTCTTAAGATGGCTCCAAATTTTCGGATGCTGCCATTCTCCATCAATCCCTGGATGGTCGCAAGGACTTCCTCTTCGGACACGAAGGCTTGTCCTGCAATAGTCTTAAAGGGCCTCTTTTCAAGAGAGATGTCTTGCTGAATGAGTTTAGAAACCCTTTTTTCTATTTCTGCTAACATTGCGATAATCGTATATCAGTTTTATCTTTCTTATTCCAGTGGCAAGGAATGTTTCGAACGCAGAGACTTCTTTTCAGATTGCGTATGTTTAAGCTCCAAGATCTTTTCCTTGGCACGCCTGGAACGGCGGCGTTTCTGACGCTTTATTTTTTCAACGCGATCCCTGTCCGCCTGCACTAATCCCTGTTTTATCCTTTCAATCCTGTCCAAAAGCAAACGCCTTGCCAGAAAACGGTTCATTGCCTGAGATCGAGACTGCTGGCATTTGACTGAAAGCCCCGATGGTATATAGACGAGCTGAACACAAGAAGATGCTTTATTGACCTTCTGCCCGCCCGGACCGGATGATCTTATGAATGTCTCCCGAAAATCACTTTCCGTAACTCCAAGACGTTCCATGTGCTCATTTAGGGATTTTTCTTTTTCCGGGGATACATTAAACAGACTCATAATCTTTATATAACAAACTCTACTATGTCACCTTCCTGAAGGATGTAATCCCTCTGAATCATCTGACCATCACGAACTAATTTACCCCAAGCCCTTGCATATTTCAATTTGTTTACAAAGTCGTTGTGAACTTTACCTGCTAAATTGTCTAGGGTGCTTCCCTCGGGAATTACAAACGGCGCTGTTTTATCTGCCTCTCTGCCGGGCGGTTTAGTGTAAACTCGTATGATACCGGAGAGTTCATAAAGCTTGTCCAGAAATGTCATGATATTCCGGCAAGTGCGGGTTGAAATGTCCATGCAGGGTAATTTGATACCGGAGAGTTCTAAAAAAATATCCAGGTCTTCTTTATCTTCAGGTCTATCCATTTTGTTCACGACAGCAAACATTTTCTTGATCCTGGGCGGTTTTCTTAAGTCTTCGGGTATATCGCAGGTTTCAGAATAAATGCGAAATGAATGGAGAATTGAAAGGGTGTCCTCGAGCTGTTGTATAGGGTCAGCAGATAGGTCCAACAGTATGACTACAATATCGGCTCGACGGATCAGATCGGTTAAGCCGGGTTCTGTGTAATCCTTTGTAAGGGGAGGTGTATCTATAAGCTGGAACTGGATATTTTCGTATTGAGCCATTCCTGGCGTAGGTTTATGAGTAGTATGAGGGAAATTTGCCACTTCCGGGGAGGCATTTGTTATTAACTTGACCAGGGACGATTTGCCCGTATTAGGCGGACCGATGACGACAATTTGGCTAGCCCCCTCTTTTTCAATATCATAAGCGGTTTTCTGTCTGGCGGCCCCCTTTTTCTTCTGGGCTTGGTCTTTCAGTTTTGAGATACGTTCGCGCAGCATAGCCTTGAGCTTGTCAGTGCCCTTGTGTTTCGGCATGATGGCAAGCATCTCTTCCAGGGCATCAATTTTGTCTTCCGGTGTTTTTGCTTTTCGGAATCTCTCTTCAGCTTCGAAATATTGCGGGGGTAGATTGGCCGGCATGGCCGCGTATCTCCTAAATCGCTGGTTTAATTGTGAACAGTATTTTCGAACTCAATAATGAAAGTCAAGTTGAATTTATTAAAAATCATGATATTCTAACTGCATCGGTTTTAATAAGGCAGTATAGCTTATATGGCTATTGATATATAGAAACATTGTTATTAAAATTAAAACGAGGCAAAAGTGATATATGTTCAGCGCTCATCTTATCAATGATCCTTTTGGTGATCCGGGTGTATATGTTGAATTTAAATACCGGCGCCAAGCTCTTCTATTTGACTTAGGTGATATTCACAATCTAACCCCGAGAAAACTTCTCAAGATCAATCATATCTTTGTTTCTCATACCCATATGGATCATTTCATAGGGTTTGATTATCTGCTCCGTGTGTGTTTAGGCCGTGATTGTCACATCTCCATTTTTGGTCCTCCCGGCTTCCATCAACAGGTGGAAAATAAGATCAACGCCTATACATGGAATCTTGTAGAAAATTATATGAACGATTTTGCTATTCACGTAATGGAGGTCCATCCGGACTATAAATTACTCAGAAGCTATCACTGCCAGAAGGCTTTTAAACCTGAAATCGATGTTGTAAATGAGAGCTTTAACGGCACCCTTGTAGAGGATGGTTTCTTTTCCGTCAAGGGGGAGTTCCTTGATCATAAGATTCCCTGTCTGGCATACAGTTTTGAGGAAAAAAACCGTATCAACATCAAGAAAAATGTACTACAGGAAATGGGCCTTCCGGTCGGGGCATGGCTGATGGATTTGAAGGATCGAATTCTCAGTGGTGATCCTGATGACACGCCCATACGTGTTTGGCGGAAAAACGGGAAGGAAGAGGCGGGAGAAAAGTTTATTCCTCTTGGCGAATTGAAGGCGACGATTGTAAAGCTGACACCCGGCCAGAAGGTTACGTATATCACGGATGCTGTCTATAATGAAGATAATGCCCGCAGGATTATAGAGCTGGCGAAAGGTTCAGATTTGATGTTTATAGAAGCGACGTTCCTCCATGAAGATTCCGATAAAGCCGCACAAAAATATCATCTCACAGCTTTACAGGCTGGAACGTTGGCACGAAGGGCGGGGGTAAAGAGGATCTCACTGTTTCATATTTCACCGAAGTACAAGGGGTCTGGGGATCTCCTGTTCGCAGAAGCGATGAAGGCGTTCAGTGGTTGAGTACTTTGAAGGTTGTCTTCACAGTGCACAAAATTTTTTTCGACCAGATGTAGTGCCCACTTCACTGAGAATAGTTGCGAAAAGACCTTGATTCGCCATTGCCGAGGCGAATTTCCGGACTTGGAATACTCTGTAATTATATTTTTTTGACCTGAAACCCCTCAAGCTTAATGGCAACCGATCGCTGAAGGAGTTCTATGGATATTACAAAGAGTTCTTTACTGTAGTCTGTGCTGACAACTACTCCCTCAATGCCGGTGAAAGGTCCGTCGACAATCAGAGCCGGTTCCCCAACCTTAGGATATTGAATTTGCTGAACCTCTATTTTAGACTGGATTATTCGCTTTATAGCCTCAATCTTGGCATCGGGAACAGGTATCGGTTCAGAACCTGTCGGCTTCCCTAGGATTCTTACTACGCCGAATGTTTTAAGGACATTCAGCTTAGTCTGGCTGTCGAGGGAAAAAAGTTCCACAAAGAGATACCCCGGGAACATGGGGATCATGATCTTCTTTCTTCTGTCTCTTCGTTTACTCCATACCTCTATTTTAGGGAGGAAGGTGGGAATCGATTTCTGTATAAGACCGGAGTAAACCATGTCTTCATGTCTGCTTCGTGTGTGTACCGCGTACCATGGCATGAAAGATTCCTCATCGAGGGTTTTACTTTTGTGAAGTAATGTTCCAGGTTTTCTGATTTATAATAATTGCTATGTTTTTTCAATGGTGAAATCATGTTGAAATTGAGAATGACCGGTATCGCGCTTTCCCTTGGTGAAAGCGAAGGTTTATTGAAGGAAAAAACGGCACTGACCCTCGGTATTCCAGAGGAATCTATTTTATCTCTCAGGGTGATCAGAAAATCGATCGATGCGAGGAGAAGAGAAAACCCGCGTTTCGTTTATTCCGTGGATGTGTCGGTGCCAACTGGCATTAACTTGCCGGTCAATAAAAGCCGGGACATATATATAGAGGTATTAAAGGAACAGGTAAAGCCGCCATGCCGTCCGGCAAAGATGAAGCCCGCCAAAAGGCCTGTTGTTGTCGGATGCGGCCCTGCTGGTCTCTTTGCGGCGCTTACTATGGCAGGAAGGGGAATTCCTCCACTCCTCCTCGAAAGGGGTAAGAAAATATCCGAGCGCATATCTGATGTCCATGCATTCTGGGAGAGGGGGATTTTGAATACGGAGAGTCATGTGCATTTCGGGGAAGGCGGCGCCGGCACATTTTCTGACGGCAAGCTGACAAGCCGGGTCAAGAATCAGTATACGGCCTGGGTTAAAAAGAGTTTTATTGATGCGGGTGCTCCCTCTGAGATTTTGACTGATGCAAAACCCCACATAGGGACGGACAGGTTACGGGAAGTGGTGGTTAGCCTAAGGAAGAAGCTCCTGGAACTCGGCTGTGAAGTTCGGTTTGAGTCAAAGGTTACAGATATTTTGATTCATGGGGGCAGGGTAGAAGGAGTGACTGTCAATGGTAATGAGGAGATAAAAACGGATCATCTGGTTCTTGCTTCCGGACAGAGCACGGAAGATACGTATGTTAGGCTTTATGGCCTTGGTGTGCGCCTTGAGCCAAAGCCATTTGCCATCGGTCTCCGCGTTGAACACCCCCAGGAATTGATCGATGCTGTTCAGTACGGCAAATGGCGCGGTCATCCTGATCTGCCGCCGGCAGACTACTTTCTGACAGCAAAGCTTGCTGATATGAACCGATCAGTTTATTCATTTTGCATGTGTCCCGGCGGTTCCGTTATCGGGTGTAGTTCGGAGGAGGGTGGAGTGGTCACCAACGGCATGAGCCGCTACCGGAGAGCGAGTCCGTATGCCAATAGTGCTGTTGTGGTAACTGTCAACATCGAAGATTTTAAGGGTATCGTACCTAATCCACTTTGCGGTCTCGCATTCCGGAGGTATTGGGAAGAGAAAGCCTTTATCCTTGGTGGACAAAAATATCGTGCCCCTGCACAGAGGTTGATTGATTTTTTGCAGGACAGGGTTGGCAATCTTCCGGGATCGACCAGTTTTCTGCCAGGCGTAAAATCTGCGTCTCTGCGCGAAGCCCTGCCGGGATTTGCAATTGATGCACTGAAGAGGGGGATTATCAAGTTTGATCGAAAAATGCGTGGTTTCATTACAGAGGAAGCAACTCTGATTGGCGTTGAAACCAGGACATCATCGCCGGTGAGAATAGTGAGAGGTCCGGATGGTCAGAGTGTAAATGTAGGCGGGCTTTATCCCTGCGGTGAAGGGGCCGGTTATGCAGGCGGGATCATAAGTTCCGCCCTTGATGGGATCAGGGTTGCAGAGAGGGTTGCTGTCTAAGATTATTTCTCAAATCTTCCATCAATGATCAGGTCATCACCCTTCCTGAGGATTCTTCTGTAAATGAGTTTTAGCGATTCATCCATGCTTTGTATTTCCAGATCGCCGACCGCATCAACTCCCTTTCCAACAATCTTCGGAGCAATGATGATCACCACCCTGTCTGCCAGTTTACCCTTTAAGATGGATGTGATGATGGCTGCTCCCCCTTCGACCAAGACAGAGGAGATTTTTCTTTTCCCCAGTTCAGCGAACAGTTTTGTCAGATGAACACGATGATCGTTATCTTGTTCGACTACAATTGTTTCTATACCCATTTCATCCAACCGGGCAAGTTTTTCACGGCAGGCATGAATAGTGGTGGCAATAATGGTCTTCGCCATGGTCTGATTTTTCAGAATACCTGCATCCGGAGGTGTACGCAAATGGGAATCAACAACGACTCTGAGTGGATTTCTTCCACTGGTCAGACGTGTAGTGAGTTCCGGATTATCTCTAAGTAATGTACCGACACCTATGAGGGCGGCATCGTGGTGGCTCCTTAACACGTGGGCAAATCTGAGCGATCTTTCTGAACTGATCCACCGGGAATGGCCTGCTGAAGTTGCAATTCTTCCGTCAAGTGTCTGAGCAAACTTGAGGGTTACAAATGGTGATCCTGTCCGGATGAACTTAAAAAACCTTTCGTTGATCCTCTTGCATGCTTCTTCTAAGACACCCAAGGTTGTCTCTATGCCTCTCTTTTTAAGGGCTTTGATGCCCCCACCGGCCACCAAGGGATTGGGATCAGTGGTTCCTATAACCACTCTTGCAGGTCTGCAGGCGATTATTGTTTCAATACAGGGAGGTGTCTTCCCGTAATGGGTGCAAGGTTCGAGATTTACATAGATTGTCGCGCCCTCGATTGTTTCAGTAGCATGATTGATGGCATTGATTTCGGCGTGATTTCCTCCGAATATTTGATGATACCCTTCTCCAATTATCCGGTTATTCTTCACAATAACGGCGCCCACCATGGGGTTGGGACTGACCCAGGCTTCACCTTTTTTTGCCAGCTTGAGGGCACGCGCCATGTAGAATTCGTCCATAGTGAAACAAGCTCCGATAGGTAAATATTTTGTACTTTATACCATGCCTGTCATGGATGTAAAGGGTGAATAGTAAAAGAATGTTTCTATTGTTGAGGGGATTTTTATGTGATATAGGGAAGCCCAATTGCTGGTGGTTGCAAGCTGGCGATTATTGTTTCAATATGTCGAACAGACAATACGCCGTCCAGCTTAAAAAAAGGAGGAAGAGGCATGAAGGGTGTAGTTTTAGCGGGAGGTTTGGGTAGTCGGATGTATCCCCTCACCAAGGTTACGAATAAGCACCTCCTTCCTATTTACAATGAACCCATGATTTACTATCCCATAAAGACACTGGTGAATGCCGGTATTGATGAGATCCTGATTGTTACGGGTGGGAATAATGCCGGTGAATTTCTCAGACTTCTCGGGAACGGGAGCGAATTCGGCCTTAAACATCTCAATTATACATATCAGGAGGGTGAGGGGGGTATAGCGGCAGCACTCAGTCTTGCAGAGCACTTTGCCGACAATGGGAAGATTGTTGTTGTTTTAGGAGATAATATTATTGAGAAGAACATCAGGAAAGCCGTTGAATATTTCAGAAAGCAGAAGGAAGGGGCGAGAATGATTTTGAAAGAAGTGCCAGACCCCCGAAGATTCGGCGTTCCCGTTTTTGATGGAGACCGTGTTATCCGTGTTGAAGAAAAACCAGCCAAACCTGCGTCGCAGTATGCTGTTATTGGTATTTATATGTATGACAGAAGAGTATTTGATTTTATCAAAACCCTTAAGCCATCACAAAGGGGGGAACTGGAGATTACCGATGTTAATAATTTTTATATCAATGAAGGGAAAATGAAATGGGATATCCTTGACGGCTGGTGGAGCGATGCAGGGACGTTTGAATCCCTCCAGTATGCAGGGAATATGGTGGCGAAGACGGGAGCGAACAAGTTATGATTAAAGGAGTTATAATTAAAAGGCTGAAGGTTATACCCGATGAACGGGGCAGATTAATGGAGATCTTGCGCATTGATGATGAGATGTATAAAGGATTCGGCCAGGTATATATGACAACAGCTTACCCGGGAGTTGTGAAGGGCTGGCATTATCATAAAAAGCAGTTCGACAACATGGCTGTTGTGAAGGGTATGATGAAGATAGTTCTTTATGACGGCAGATCGGATTCTACAACATACGGTGAAATAAATGAATTCTTTGCGGGTGAGCATAACCCTGTCCTGGTGCATATTCCACCCTACGTTTATCACGGGTTCAAATGTATTTCCACGGAAGAAGCAGTGGTCGTCAATACCCCTACGGAAGTATACAACTATGCTGACCCGGACGAATTTAGGGTCCATCCGCACGATAACGATATACCTTATGAATGGAACCGGAAAGATGGTTAATGGCAGTTTAACTCTCGTGACAATAGTGTAGATAAGGTTTTCATGGACTTATTCTGGGGGATCTTTTTGACTGTTGCCGGCGCTGCAATTGGGAGTTTTCTCAATGTTCTAATCTATCGAATTCCCGAAGGTCAATCTATCGTCTTTCCATCTTCCCGTTGCCCGAAATGCACGCACAGCATCCGGTTTTACGATAACATTCCCATTATCAGTTACCTTGTCTTGAGAGGAAGATGCAGGGACTGCCGTGAAAAGATATCTCTACGATATCCCATTGTGGAAGCGATTACAGCTCTTCTATCAATGTTTTTATTCTGGAAATATGGTCTCAGCATTAAGTACGTCTTTTCGTTCACGTTTACATGTGCATTGATTGTCATCACATTCATTGATCTCGATCACCAGATT
>Ga0326726_10004835_pt1 | contig 12274 bp, 8 predicted proteins | sample MHFenrmetagenome_2_FD_207603 | JGI IMG/M metagenome (GOLD analysis project Ga0326726, IMG submission 207603) | Lab enriched peat soil microbial communities from Michigan Hollow, Ithaca, NY, United States - MHF15MN | ecosystem: Environmental > Terrestrial > Soil > Wetlands > Peat | place: USA...
TCCCCTGTGACTCGGCTTCGTCGCCGTAACGCGCGCCCGAACCCGCGCGCCGGCGAGCGCGAGATCGCCGATGCAGTCCAACGCCTTGTGCCGCACGAACTCGTCGGGCCATCGAGTGGTCGTGCCGATCACCCCATTCTCGTCGAGCACCACGGCGTTGTCGAGCGACGCCCCCTTGATCAGCCCCATCCCGCGGAGCGCCTCGACCTCGTGCACGAACCCGAAGGTCCGCGCCGGCGCGAGCTCCTTCACAAACGTCTCCCGGGTCACCCGGTAGGACGCCTGCTGGCGACCGATCGTCGCGTGCGGAAAGTCGATCGTGACGTTGAGCTCGAGCTCCATCGACGGCGTCACCTCATACGTGGAGTCGCCGTCGGTGAGCGTCAGCGGTTTCCGCACCGTGAGATACTCGACCTCGCCGGCGTGGTCAGTGACCCCCGCCCCGATCAGCGCCTCGACGAATGGCGCCGCGCTGCCGTCCATGATCGGCGGCTCGGCGGCGTCGAGATGGATCTCGAGATCGTCGATGCCGCACCCCGCGACCGCGGCGAGAACGTGCTCCACGGTGTGCACCGAGACCGGATCCTCGCCCAGCTGCGTTCGGCGCTCGGTGAGCACGGCAAGGTCGGCGAGCGCCCGAATCCGGGGCTCGCCGGGGAGATCGGTTCTGAGAAAGACGATGCCTGCCCCGCTGGGGGCGGGACGAAACGATAGCTGGCACGCTGCGCCGAGGTGCAACCCGATTCCCTCGAGCGACACCGGACGCGCGATGGTGCGACGGTTCATTCTGGTTCGTTCTTGTCGAGCAGTCGCTCGATGCGACGGAGCAAGCCTGGGAGCTTGAACAGCGCCGCTTGGGCGCGGAGCGACTCCTTGTGCGGGCGGGCCGGATAGCCCGACCAAGTTTCGCCCGCAGGAATATCGCCAAAAACTCCCGCCTGCGCAGCGAGGCGAGCCCCTTTTCCTATGGTGTGGTGTCCAGAGACACCTACCTGCCCCAGGAGCATGGCGCCGTCCTCGACCCGCACCGAGCCCGCGATCCCCACCTGCGCCATGATCAGGCACACACGCCCGATCCTGACGTTGTGCGCGATTTGGACCAGGTTGTCCACCTTCGTCCCCGCGCCCACCACGGTGTCGTCGATGCTGCCCCGGTCGACCGTCGTATTGGCGCCGATCTCCACGTCGTGCTCGATGATACAGCGGCCGACATGAGGAATCTTTAAATGCGCGCCGTCCCGCTGCACGTAGCCGAAGCCGTCCGAGCCGATGCGCGCCCCGGCGTGGATCGTCACGCGCTCGCCGATGATCGATCCGCTGTAGACCGTGACCGACGCGTACAGGTGCGACGCCGCGCCGATCTCGACGCCGGCGCCGATCACGCAGTGCGGGCCGAGGACGACGCCGTCGCCGATCACCACCCCGTCCCCGACGATCGCGTACGGCCCCACCGACACATTCCTGCCGAGGCGCGCGCCGCGGCCGATCACCGATGTGGCGTGGACCCCGAGCTCGGCCCGTGGCGCCCGGTGGAAGCGCGGCAGGAGCGTCAGGAGGGCTTCCTGCGGCCGGTCGACGACGACGCGCGCCGCGGCCCTGCCAGGCGTCTCGGCGAGCTCTGGCGAGATCAGGACGACACCCGCCGAGGACGCCGTGAACATCGCGGCATACTTCGGGGCGCCCAGGAAGCTCAGGTCGCGCTCCGATGCCCGGTCGAGCGGCGCGATACCACCAACGACAACGGCGGGATCGCCCACGAGGCGCCCGCCAACGTCCTCCGCAATAGCCGCGGCGGTGAGAGCGAATCCGCCCTCACCGCCGCCACTCACGGTGCTCGAACCGACAATCACTGCACCGGCGGCTTGACCGGCGGTTTACCCGTTACGCCCGCCGGAGCGGCGGGCGCACCTTTCACCGGAGCGGTCTCGTTCGCCTTGATCTTCGGCGCCGGCGACGCGCGCAGCCGCGATACCGCCTTGTCCGTGATGTCCAAGTTCTTGTCCGCCGCCACGATCACGGACGCGCCAGGCGCGTTGTCGAGAATCATCGCGTAGCACCCCTCCGTGAGCAGGTTGTCGAGCACCTGTTTCACGAGGTCGCTGATCGGCGCCATCACCTCTTGGCGCTTCGCGTCGAACTGCTGTTGGTACTGCTGGTTCTTCGCCTGCAGATCGCTCTCGATGGCTTGCAGCGCCTTCTCCGCCTGGTCCTTCTTCGCCGCCGTCATCGTCGCCTGATCCTTCTGATACGCCGCCAACATCTTCTGCGCGGAATCTTGCTCCTTCTGGAGCGCCGTGCGGAAGCTTTCGCCGGTTTTGTTCAGCAACGACTCAGCCGCGATGCGACCAGGCGCCGCCTCCATCAAAATCTGCGTGTTGACGTAGGCAATCTTGGTACACGCGCCTTGCGCGTGCGCCCCCACCACCGCCATCAGACAAAGGATTGGCGCGATCACTGTCGCACGGATCGTGGAACGCATGGAAACTCCGAATTAGAAGATCTGACCAAACTTGAAATGAACCTGCCACTTCGGGTCTTTGTGGCCGAAAACATCGGTGCGATCGAAGCCGTAGCCGAGATCGACACCCAACGGACCCAGCGGAGTGACGAGCGACGCGCCAAAACCGGCACCACGGAAGAGCCGCGTGGGATCGAAATCGCGGGGCCGCTCCCACAGGTTGCCCGCGTCGTAGAACGCGTCCAAGTACAGCTGCTGGCTCACGCGCAGGCCGAGCTCGGCGGTGCTGGTATAGTACGCATTGCCGAACGAGCTTCGTTGCGCCTGGAACTGGTCGGCGTTCGGCAGGTAGCCGCGCGGCGTGATTGAGAATTCTTCATAGCCGCGCAGCGGGTTGCCGTACTGGACGCCGCCGAGCGAGAAGGCCTGGGAGACGAAGAACGGTCCCGGGTTGCCGAAGAGCGCACCGGCCCGGGCGGTGAGCCCGAACACCAGCGCCAGCGGCTCCGGGCCAATCCCGTGTCCGAAGGTCGCGAGCGTCGAGTACGATCGTGCCTCCGCCGTCGACCGTTGGAAGGACGCCGTTCCTCCCAATGGGCCGCCATTCAGCTGAAGGCTGACGTCCTCGTGCGTTCCGGCGACCGGGAACGGCTGTCCGAGCCTCGTGTCATGGTCCAGCGTGAAACCGAGGGTCGAACGGAAGCATCCGTTGCATTGAATCGTCCCGACCAGCCCGTCGCCGCCATAGCTCACGCGCTCGCCACCGTAGCTGACGAAGAAGCGGGTGTAGCGAGAATTCGGGAGCGGCAGACCAAACTGGAGCTGACCGCCCGAGGTGTTCGACTGGCCGATGTCGCGGATGATGAACCGCGAGCGCTGGTTGTAGAGCGAGACGGTGCCGGAGACGTTGGTCTGGCGAATCCGCGGATCGGTGTAGCTCAGGCTGAAGTCGCGGATATACTGGCCGAACTGCCACTGCAGCGAGCCGCGCTTGCACTCGCCGAACAGGTTCGGCTGGTCGAAGCCGAGGAAGCCACCCAGGCCGGTGCCCTGGCCCACCGACGCGCCGAAGTTGACGTTGCCGGTTCGCTTTTCCTTCACGTGGAAGACGAGATCGATGTCGCCGTTCTCGTTGGCCGTTCGGGTCTCCGGCGGCGGCATGTCCTGCTCGAAGAAGCCGAGGTTGGCGATGTTCCGATAGCTCTGGATGAGCCGGTCCTTGTTGAACACGTCGCCCGGATAGACGTTGAGCTGGTCGCGAATGCACGTCTCGACGGTGACATCGTTGCCGAGGATGTCGACGCGGTTGATGATCGCCGGCGTCTTCTCGTCGATGTCCCACCGCAGGTCGACGGTCGGCACCGAGTCCTTCCCGACCTTCCGGCGCTCGACGATCGGGCGAATGCTGGCGTAGATGTACCCCTGATTCTCGTACGCGTCCTGGACCTTCGTGGTGGCGTCTTCCCAGGCCGCGGCGTTGAAGACGTCGCTCGCCTCCGTCGGTCCGCGCCCGATCAGCCCCTTCACCGTCTCGGTCACGCCCTTCGTCTTGCTCTGCGTGAACGGGTACATCCGCGAGATGTCGTCGTTCGAGAAGGCCTTCGCGCCATTCACCTCGAAGTCGCCGATCTTGTACTGCGGCCCTTCCTTGACCGTGATGCGAACGAGCGCCTTCCCGAGGTCCTTGTCGACGATCAGCGTGTCACCCACGACCAGCATGTCGATGTAACCGTGCGACGCGTACAGCTTCGGGATGTTCTTGGAGAGGTCTTCGTTGTACTTGTCGGTGTCGAACGCGCCATCCCGCCACCAGAAGAAGGCTTCGGGCTTGCTGTTGATCGCGGAGACGATGTCTCCGTCCGAGAGCGCCTTGTTGCCGACGATCTCGACGCCGGAGATCGCGAGCCGCCGCCCCTCGTCGACGTGGAAGGCCAGCGTCGTGGCATCGCGGTCCTTGATCGTGTCGACACGGACCTTGGCGAGGTAGTAGCCCTCGCTCTGGTAGAGCGAGTCGATGCGGGCGACGACCTTGGCGACCTGCGCCGGATCGATCGGCTTGCCGACAATGAGGTCGACCCGCTCGCGCACGGAGCTGGCCGAGACCTTGTCCGGGCCCGACACCGTGAAGTCGCTCAAGATGCGTCGTTCGACCACGTTGAAGACGAGCACCGTCTTGCCGGCGATCGTCTCACAGCTCTCCGAGACGTCGTCGAACAGGTTCGTCGCGTACAGGTTCTTGAGGGCCTGCGTCACGATGCGGGAGTTCACGGTCGACTTCGGCGCGATGCCGACGTCGGACCGGATCTGGTCCTCGGTCGCGGCCTTGGCCGCACCTCGAACGGCGACACTGTCGGGCGTGGCACAGGAGCCAGTGGCGGCCTGCTGGGCGCCCGCCGAAGCGGCGGCCGAGGCAGCCGCCAGGACGCCCAAGAGCGGAAGGGCCAGACGCATCTGTCGCATAGTCCGGAAATATACACGTCAAGCGGTCGATCAGGTCCCAAGTGGGACCATGACCGGCCGCGTCACATTGCGTGCCCTGATGCGCGTGTCGTGCCGAGTGTCCTCGCGCCCAAGCGCAAAGCGGCCGGTTCAGTCCCCGTCGGGGTCGAACCGGCCGCCTCGTTTTGCACCTCGCGGGCTCCGCCGCGCGCCTTGCCTCAGGCTTGCGGCGTCGGCGTCAGCACTCGGAACTCGAGGCGATCCGCGCCGTCCGGAGCGACGTCGACTTCGATCTCGTCGCCACGGGAGAACTCTCCCATCAAAATCTTCTCGGAGAGCGGATCCTCGATGTACTTCTGGATCGCCCTCTTGAGCGGCCGCGCGCCGTACTGCTCGTCGTAGCCGTGGCCGACGAGGAAGTCGGTCGCCGCGTCGGTGAGCTTGAGCGAGAGCTCCTCCTCCGACAGGCGCTTCCGCACGTCCTTGAGCAGCACGCTCACGATCTGCGAGATGTGGTCGCGGCTGAGCGGGTGGAAGACGATGACGTCGTCGAGACGGTTGAGGAACTCGGGGTTGAAGACGTTCTTGAGCTCCTCACGCACCTTCTCGGCGCGCCGCTCCCAGTTCGCCGCGGCGTCGCCGCTCGTGAAGCCGAGCGACTTGGTCTTGGTCAGGTCGCGCGCACCGACGTTCGACGTCATGATCACCACGGTGTTCTTGAAGTCGATCACGCGGCCGTAGTTGTCCGTGAGATGTCCTTCGTCGAGCACCTGGAGCAGGATGTTGAACACGTCGGGGTGCGCCTTCTCGATCTCGTCGAGCAGGATGACGCTGTACGGCTTGCGGCGCACGGCCTTGGTGAGCGTGCCCGAATCCTCGTAGCCGACGTAGCCCGGCGGCGCGCCGATGAGGCGGGACACGGAGAACTTCTCCATGTACTCGCTCATGTCGACGCGGATGAGCGCGGCCTCGTCGGCGAACAGGAACTTGGCGAGGGCGCGTGCGAGCTCGGTCTTTCCGACGCCCGTGGGCCCGGAGAACACGAACGAGCCGATGGGCCGGCGAGGATCCTTGAGCCCCGCGCGGCTGCGCCGAATCGCCTTTGAAATTGCCCGGATCGCCTCGTCCTGGCCGATCACCGTCTGGTGCATCTCGTCTTCCATGCGCAGCAAGCGAGAGGTCTCGGCCTCCTGGAGGCGCGTGACCGGAATGCCCGTCCACCGGCTGACGATGAACGAGATCTCTTCCTCACCGAGCACGGGGCGGTGCGACTGTCGCCGCGCTTCCCACTCGGCCTGCTTCTGCTTGATGCTGCTCTGGATCTCGCGCTCCTTGTCGCGAAGCGACGCGGCGCGCTCGAAGTTCTGATCGCGGACCGCCGCTTCCTTCTCGCCGTTCACGGCCTCGAGCTCCGCCTTGAGCGCGGCGACTTCCGGCGGCGGCGCCTGAGCAGCAAGCCTCGCACGGGCGCCTGCTTCATCGATGACATCGATCGCCTTGTCGGGCAGGAACCGGTCCGTGATGTAGCGCTCCGAGAGCTTCGACGCGACGACGAGCGTCGTGTCCGGGATCGTGACCCTGTGGTGGTCCTCGTACTTCTTACGGAGGCCCTTGAGGATCTCGACCGTCTCGTCCACCGAGGGCGGATCGACGATCACCGTCTGGAAGCGGCGCTCGAGCGCCCCGTCCTTCTCGATGTACTTGCGATACTCGTTGAGAGTAGACGCACCGACGCATTGCAGCTCGCCACGCGCGAGGGCGGGCTTGAGCATGTTAGAGGCGTCGATGGCGCCTTCGGCGGCACCTGCGCCGACGAGCGTGTGCAGCTCGTCGATGAACAGGATGATCTGCTTGTTCTGCGCGATCTCGTTCATGACGGCCTTGAGCCGCTCCTCGAACTGACCGCGATACTTGGTGCCCGCGATGACCGCGGCCATGTCGAGCGAGAGCACGCGATGGTCGCGGAGCGACTCCGGGCACTCACCGTTCGCGATGAGCTGCGCGAGCCCTTCGACGATCGCCGTCTTGCCAACCCCGGGTTCACCAATCAGGACGGGGTTGTTCTTTTTCCGGCGCGTCAGCACTTCCATGACACGCTGGATCTCCTTGGCCCGTCCGATCGTGGGATCGAGCTGCCCTTCGCCGGCGAGCTGCGTGAGATCGCGGCAGAAATGATCCAGGGCCGGCGTCTTGGACTTTTTCTCGCCCTTTGGCTGCGCCTGCGGGGCGGCAGCGGTGCCACTCGGCTGCTGAGCACCACCCTGCGGCATCTCCGTTCCGAGGATGCGCAGCGTCTCGGCGCGGGCGGCGTCTAGGTTGACGCCCGCGTCAGTCAGGACCTGCGCCGCAATCCCCTTTTCTTCGCGGAGAAGGCCAAGCAGGAGGTGTTCAGTGCCGACGTAGCTGTGGTTCAACTCGCGCGCCTCGCTCATGGCGAGCTCGAGCACCTTCTTCGCGCGCGAGGTATATGGCAGGTCCGGTCCGGTCGTCTGACCAGCCTTTCCCTTCTTGACGGTCTCTTCGATCTTCTGCTGGATGTCGTCCAGCTCGACGCTCAGGTTCTGGAGCACCGTCGCGGCGACGCCCTCACCCTCGCGAATCAAACCGAGCAGGATATGCTCGGTTCCCACGTACTCGTGGTGGAGACGCGCAGCTTCCTCGCGAGCCATCGCGAGGACCTTTCGCACGCGTTCGGTGAAGTTGTAGCCGTTCATGATTCCCTCACATCCGGGTCGCGCCGGCGTCAGCCGACCGAGCCCGCTTCCTCGTCCAACGCCCTACGCACATACCGTGCGCGCGCCAGGTTCGTCTCACTTTCCGTCAAGGCCCGGCCCTCGGCGAATGCCAGGTGCGCGGCTTGCGAAAAGATCAGGAGCTTGTTGAGGGTATATACACTGAGGCTGGACATCAGTTTCAGCCCGACGGCCAGACGTACGCCGCTCAAATAGTTCATCGCCTCGTCGAACGTGAGGCTTCGAGCGTAACGCAACGTGCCGTACGCGCGCCAAAGCTTGTCCTCGATAATATAACCCGCGTCGCGCAGCAGCACACGACGAGCTTCCGCTTCTCGTTCGACGACGTGACCGACGACGCGCAACAGTTGGTCGAGCAGTTCCTCCTCGGAGCGACCGAGCGTCGTCTGGTTGGAAATCTGGAAGAAGTTTCCGACCACCTCGCTGCCCTCGCCATATAAGCCTCGGTAAGTGAGGCCCATTTGCTGAAGGCTCGCCAATACTTTGCCGATCTCCTTCGTCAAAACGAGGCCCGGCAAGTGAATGAGTACGGACCCCCGCATGCCCGTTCCAACGTTGGTCGGGCACGCCGTCAGAAAGCCGAACTCACCGTGATACGAGTACGGAACGCGGGCCCCTAAGTCACGGTCCAGCTTGTCGATGGCCGCGAACGCCTCCTGCAGCGCAAAGCCCGAACGGAGGGCTTGAAGGCGTAGGTGGTCCTCCTCGTTGACCATCAATCCGAGGCCGTCCGCGAGGAAAACCGCCGCCCCGCTCCGCAGCGGGTGCTGCGTGTCGAGGCCCGCCAACTCCTTGCTCACCAGATGGCGCTCGTGGAGCAGCGCCCGCGACGCCGGCGGAAGCTCGTCCAGCCGATACATCACGGCCTGCTCGAGGGACGATACGGAGGACACCGCCTCGCGAACCTGGGACAGGACGCGGAGGCGTTCACCGTCCCGTGCGCGCCCGGTAAAGGCGTACCCCTCGACGTTGCGCGCCAGGCGAATTCGCGTCGACAGGACGATGTCGGCGTGCGCGCCCGATGCGTCGAGCCAACCGACGCCACCGTCGGGCAGGAGCGAGAGATCCACGGTCATTCCATCACCCGAATCCTGTCGCGCAGATCGGCGGCGAGCTCGAACTGCTCGCCCTCGATCGCGCGCCGCAACCGCTCTTTCAATTCGCCGAGCACCGCCGCCCGCTCGAGCGACTCAGACATCGGCGGGCGGTAGGCGCGGCCCACGTGCCGGTGATTGCCGTGCACGCGACGCAGCAGCTCGCGAATCCCGGTCTCGAAATGCGAGTAACAGCGTGCGCAGCCCCACCGGCCGGTGGCGCGAAAATCCGCCATCGTGGTGTTGCAGAACGTGCACCGCACGCCTTCCGCGTTCGGCACCGGCACCTGCTGGTGCAGAAACTCGGCGAGCGGGTGCTTCGGCGTCGCGACGGTCGTCTCCACGCCACGGTCCGCGGCGCAGCGCTCGCACAGGTGCAACTGATGGACGGCGGCGTTTTCGATCGTCGTTAGATGGACCACGGCGTCGCGCTCGCGGCAGCTGTCGCACAGCATCAGGGGACGACCTCGCGCACGTCCGTGTCGGTCAGTCGTCCGTCCTCGAGCAACAGCGTACGGTCCGCGCGCGACGCGAGCGAACGATTGTGCGTTGCAATGACCATCGCGATCTCGAGGTCGCGCGACAGCTCCGAGAAGAGGTCGTGCAGGCGCTCGCTGTTCATGTGGTCCAGATTCCCCGACGGCTCGTCAGCGAGCAGCACCGCCGGATCGACCGCGAGCGCGCGCGCCACCGCGGTGCGCTGCTGCTCGCCGCCCGAGAGCGCGGCGGGCCGATGATGCATGCGCCCCGCCAATCCGACACGCGCCAACAGATCCTCCGCCCGCTTGCTGGCGCGCGAGTCGCTCCAGCCGGCGATGCGCAGCGGCATCATCACGTTCTCGAGCGCGCTGAACTCGCGGAGCAGGTGGTGGAACTGGAACACGAATCCGATCGCGCGGTTTCGCAGAGCCGAGAGCTGTTCGTCGCTGCGCCCGTCGATCGACTCGCCCGCGATGCGCACCGAGCCGCGCGTCGGCCGGTCGAGCGCGCCGAGCAGGTGGAGGAGCGTACTCTTCCCCGCCCCGCTCGCGCCCACGACGGCTACCATCTGGCCGCGCGACACTTCGAGGTTGACGCCGTCGAGCACGGTGATCGTTCCACCGTCGCCGCCGGTGTAGTCCTTCGCCAGATCAACCGCCTCCAGCGCGATCATTCGTGCCGAATCGCCTCCACGGGGAAAAGCCGCGCCGCCTGTCGCGCCGGGTAGATGGTTGCGAGGGCCGCAACGGCGAGACTTGCCAGCACGATCAGCGTCACGTCGAGCGGCTGCGTCGAGACTGGCAGGTGGTCGATGAAATATACGGCCGGATCCAGTGCGATGAGCTTCTTCTCGCCGATCAGCTCCGACGCGATGAGCCCGATGACCAGACCGATCCCGGTCCCGACCACGCCGATCACCAACCCCTGCGCGAAGAAAATTCGCCGGATGGACTTCGCGGGCATGCCCATCGCCCGGAGAATCCCGATCTCCCGCGTCTTGTCTGAGACCACCATGATCAATGTGCTGATGATGTTGAACGCCGCGACGAGCACGATCAGCAGGAGGATCACTGACATCCCCAACTTCTCGAGCCTGAGCGCGTTGAATAGCGGACTGTTCTGTTGGTGCCAGTCCACCACCCGATAGGGCATACCAAGCGTATCGGCGAGCCGGAGCGCAAGGTCCGGCGCCTCGGCCCGCGTCCGCGTCTTGATCTCGAGCCCCGTGATTGCCGAGCCGAGCTGAGTCAGCTCCTGCGCCGCGGCCAGCGAGATGATCACGTAGTTGTTGTCGTACTCATACATGCCGGTGTCGAAGATGCCGGTCACCTCAAACGTCTGCTGCGTGGGCTGCGGCAGGCCCGTGATCGGGTCGATCGACTTCGACATCGTGACGATCTGAATCGAATCCACGCCCGGCACGACGTTCAGCCGCTCGGCCAACTTCGCGCCGAGCACGGCGCCGCGCGACCGGCCGTCCAGCGTCGCGAAGGAAAAATCCCCGGCCGTGGCCGTCTTCCGTATGCGCGTCACCTCGGGCACGCCGGCGCCGGCCGGCGGCAGCCCCTCGACAAACGAGGTCTCGAAATACTTCCGCTTCACCGCGTGCACCACCGCCTGGGTGTGCACGAACGGACCGGCGGCAACCACACCGGGCTGTCGTTTCACCCGGGCCAGCACGTCCTCCCAAGTGTTCATCACCATGTCCTCGCCGTAGGTGAGGACGCGAATGTCGGGGCTGCCGGTCAGGATCTTCTCGCGGAGATCGTTCTGCAGCCCGTTCATCACGCCGATGATGACAACCAGCGCGCTCACCGCCACCGTCACGCCCCCCATCGCGATGAGGCTGATCAGCGATAGCAGCTTGGATCCGCGGCGGCTCCGCAGATATCTCCAGGCGATGGACAGCTCGAGGCGGCTCATTCGGGACGCAGCGTGGGAAAGAGGATGACGTCGCGGATGTTCGGCGTGTTCGTGAGGTACATGAACAGCCGGTCGATGCCGATGCCCACGCCGCCCATCGGCGGCATGCCGTACTCCATGGCGCGCAGGTAGTCCTCGTCGACGCCGGTGGCTTCCTCGTCGCCGGCGGCCCGAAGCCGCGCCTGCGCCTCGAATCGGCGCCGTTGATCGATCGGATCGTTCAATTCGCTGAACGCGTTCGCGACCTCGCGTCCGCGCGCGAAGAGCTCGAAGCGCTCGGTGAGCGCGGGATTCCCGCGCTTCGGCTTGGCCAACGGCGATAGCTCAACCGGATAGTCGATCACGAACGTCGGCTCCCGCAGCTTTGATTCGACCAACGCCTGGAACATCTCGTCCAGCACCTTTGGCCGGCTCAGCGACTCCACCTTCTGAACACCAACGCGCTGGGCCGCGTTCCGCAACGCCGGCTCGTCCATCGCGAGCGCGTCGGCGCCCAGCGCCTGGTTGAGCGACGGGACCCACTCGATCCGCGGGAATGGCGGCGTGAACGTCGGCACACCGTCGCCGCCGTGCTCGATCGCGCCCGACGTGTCCGGCGGCGACCAGACGTGCCGAACGGTGTCGGCGGCCCGAACCACCAGCGACTCGACGCGTGACATCATCACGGTGTAGTCGGCGTACGCTTCGTAGAACTCGAGCATCGTGAACTCCGGATTGTGCGTCCGGTCAATGCCTTCGTTACGAAAGTCATGCCCGATCTCGTAGACCCGATCGAGCCCGCCGACGACGAGGCGCTTGAGATACAGCTCATCCGCGATCCGCAGGTAGAGCGGCATGTCGAGCGCGTTGTGATGCGTGGTGAACGGGCGCGCCGCGGCTCCGCCGTAGAGCGGCTGCAGCACGGGCGTCTCCACCTCGAGATATCCGAGCTCGTCGAGGGCGCGCCGGAGCTCGGCGGTCATCCGCGATCGCGCGCGGAAGAGCGCCCGCACCTCGGGATGGACGGCGAGATCGGCGTAGCGCTGCCGGTAGCGCTGCTCGGGATCGGAGAATCCGGAGTGCCGAACGGTGACGCCGTCCACGACCTCTTCCTTGCCGAACGGCAGCGGCCGAAGCGATTTGGCGAG